>Ga0222650_1000801_pt1 | contig 20855 bp, 20 predicted proteins | sample AntAcemetagen367_FD_179820 | JGI IMG/M metagenome (GOLD analysis project Ga0222650, IMG submission 179820) | Saline water microbial communities from Ace Lake, Antarctica - #367 | ecosystem: Environmental > Aquatic > Non-marine Saline and Alkaline > Saline | place: Antarctica: Ace Lake... | reverse complement strand
GACGAAAACACGCGTCCCAACGCCGAAACGGAGCAAAACGACTTCGTCCAACCAAAAAACCTATATCCCACAACGGCAGAATAGGCTTTTTCAGCAGCCTGCTAGATAAGCCCGGCCTGCTTCACGGCAGATGCATAGGTGCGCGAAACGGGTGCCCCCTTGCCGGATTTCAGGACGAAAAAGAGTCTCCCGCCCTCGCGCCGCGTGTCGGCAACGCCGACATTGGCCACCCACCACGACCGGTGCGTCTGCAGCCCGTCGGTCCCGCCGAGATTGCGCATCGCATCGGCCAGGCGCATCAGGATCAATTCCTCGCCGCGGTCTGTATGGACCCGCAGGTAATGGTCTTCCGATGACACGGCCCAAAGCTCAGCGGCGCGATACTTGACCGGAAGCCGCTGCGTGAACCGTGCGATCACGTCCTAAGCCTCAGCCGTTTCCACCAGGGGCTTGGCCGCCTGTGCCTGCGAGACGATAATGCCGCTGGTCACCATCACCACGCATACCGCGTAGACATAAAGCTACTGCATGGGCAGCTCGCCCGGCGACACACGACCGCCAAGCAGGAGGAAAAAGGCGACCAGCGAGCCTGTCACGGGCAGGGCGATCAGAGCCGCCGCCAGCGCCACCTGCGCAATGATATTCTGCTGCGCGAATCGCCACTCGAACACGGCAGGAATAATACATATCGCCGACACGCCGCCGACGCTCATCGTTACGAGCCACATCACAAACCGCAAGACGGGATGCGAGCTGAAATCATACACGCCGAACCAGGTGAACAGCGCCGCGAGCCCAACGATGATGGCGGCTGGCCGCAGAAATTGCCTCAGTCGCCCTGTCATGTCAGCAGAACCGCCTGCATTTAGCGCTTCGTGAACCGTTGTGTCCGCATTTCGCGAAGGATTCCAGTCACTCCGTGCAAACATGTTGGTGCCGGGGAAGGATGGACGCCACCTCTGTAGCAACGCCGTTCCGACAGGAGTTCCGCATGACCGACATCGCCCTTGCCACCCCCTGCGCGCCCGTCTCCGGGCCCGCAAACATATCGTCATCTTCGCGATCGCGCTCATGATCTATGCCGCGCTCAGCTATGCGATCCTGGCATCATCGGGACATCCGCCGTTGCAGTTCCACCTCGACGTCTCGCCGCTGTTGCGCTCGCCTCCTTTGCCATCGGATCGGTCTTGCTATTGGGCGTCAAAGGCCGCCGCATGCACCGCGTGTTCGGCTATGGCTGGGTGGCGACGATGAGCCTGACTGCCATCTGTTCCTTCTTTCTGGTTGGTTTGAACGGTAGCAAATTCAGCTTCATTCACGCCATGTCAGCCTGGTCTGTCATCGTATTGTCCATGGGCGTTGTCGCCGCCCGGCGTCACGACATCAAATCCCACCGCAAGACCATGACCGGCTTGTTTGCTGGCGGCATGGCCGTCGCCGGCATCTTCAGCTTCCTGCCGGGCCGGATGATGTGGTCGATTTTCTTCGGCGTTTGACCCTTTCCCGCCTTACCGCCGCAGCAGAACATCGTTACAGATGCATCATGAGGCAGTGAACGGGAGCAGGGACATGAAGCGCGCAATCCTATTGGTCGGCCTGTTGGGGCTCGCGGCATGTCAGGCGCCTGGCCCGATCACGATCCCCGGCATCACGCGGGCTCCGGCCAGCGCCGACGAGGCGTTGGAGGCCTATTACAAAACGCTTCCAGATGAATTTTATCCGCGCGCGCCCGCAGGACTGCCGTTGCCCGCCAGCGACCAGCCGCTGACGCGCATCCTCGTCGCCTCGTGCATGGACGAGGAAAAGCCGGTCGCCCCGGCGCTTGAGGAAATCGCCCGCGAAAAGGCCGACCTGTTTCTGATGATCGGCGACAATGTCTACGGCGACAAGGACGGCAAGGGCTACGCCACCAATCAGGCCGATCTCGACGAGCTGCGAGAAAGCTTCAGCGATCTTGCCGCCCGAGCAGACTTTCAGGCCGTCCGCGCCGCGCATCCGATGATGGTCGCCTGGGACGATCATGATTACGGCGCCAATGATGCCGGCAAGGATTTTCCCTTCCGGCGCCTCGCAGAGCGTATCCACGAGCGTTTCTGGGGCCTTGAGAAACAGGATGTCGGCGCCTGGCCGGGCACCTATTATGCCCGGACGTTCGGACCCGAAGGCCGGCGCACCCAGGTCATCATGCTCGACACGCGCTTTTTCCGCACGTCTCTCACGCCGACAGACGAATGGGGTGCGAGGGGCAAGGAGCGCTACATCCCCTCAACAGATGCGCATCAGGACATGCTCGGCGCAGACCAGTGGACGTGGCTGGAAAACCAGCTCCAGAAACCGGCTGACTTGCGCCTGATCGTCTCCTCGGTTCAGGTAGTCGCCACCGACGGGCATGGCTGGGAAGCATGGTCACGGCTGCCGAAGGAACTGGAGCGCCTGTATGGCCTGATCAACGAGACCCAGGCGAAAGGCGTCGTATTCGTGTCGGGTGACCGCCACACGGCCTTTCTCTATCGCAAGGACGGTGTGCTGCCTTATCCGGCCTACGAGCTGACGGCTTCGTCTCTCAATGTTGCATTTGCCGAAACCACCGACGAGACGGACAGCGCCCAGATCGGCGCAGGCTACCCGCCCGAAAATTTCGGCGCCATCGATATTGATTGGTCTGCTGGTACAGCGGCCTTGTCGATCAAGGCCAATGATGGGACCACCGTTCGCGAGACTTCGGTCAAGTTCAAGTAATCAATGTGCGCCGGGTGCCCGGCTTCGCACGTTTCCAGGTAGTTGATGTCCGACACGCGCAACGTCTTTGTCCTGATCCTTTCCGTCATGATCGTCCAGATTGCTGGCGGCCTGCTCAGCATGCTCACCCCGCTTGGCCTCGAGGCCATGGGTTCGGGGCCGCAGACAATCGGCGTCATCGCCGGTTTCAATGCGGCCGGCTACATGATCGGGGCCTGGTCGGCGCCGCGCATGCTGGGCCAGATCGGCAATATCCGTCTGTTTGCCGCCGCTTCAGCGATGAATGCGGTCGCTGTCCTGGCCTTGTCGCTCTGGCATGATGCCGCGTTCTGGGCGCTACTCCGCGTGGTGCAGGGCATTGCATTCGCCTACATGTTCACCAGTATCGAGAGCTGGATGGGCGAGGCCGTGCCCGACAAGTCGCGCGGCAATGTCATGGGCATCTATCATACCGGGGCCAAGCTCTCCTTGATGATCGGGCCCTTTTTCGTGGCCGGCATGTCGCCGCTCGACAGCCGGGCATACGCCTGGGCCGGCCTGTTCCTCGCCCTCGCGCTGGTCCCCGTCTGCCTGACCCGCCAGAAAGAACCCGCCCCGCCGGATCGCAAGTCCATGCCGGTCGCCCAGCTCTTCCGCATCGCGCCGGCCGCCGTGATCGGCGTGCTCCTGGCCGGCGTCATCAACACCGGCACGCTGGCGCTCCTGCCGGTCTATTTCGAACGTTTCGAGCTTGCGGGCGGTGGCACGGCGGCCGTCGCCATCGCCGGCGCGGCAGCCTGGCTTGGCGGGCTCGTCCTGCAATGGCCTGCTGGGGTCTTGTCCGACCGTGTCGAGCGCCGCCTCGTGATCGCGGGCATGTGCACCATGTCCGGCATCGCGTCGCTGCTGATCGCCGTCTTCGGTGTCGCGCTGGGCGAGATCGGCGTGATTGCCGTCCTTACCATTTGGGGGGCAGGGGCCCTGTCCTTTTACGGTCTTTGCGTTGCCCATGCGATCGACCGGACACCGCGCGGCCGCGTGCCGCAGGTCATGTCGGGCCTCCTGTTCGTCTGGGCCGCGGGGTCGATTGCCGGCCCGCTCATGTCGGGCTTTGCCATGCGCGTCGCCGACCGGGCGGGCCTGTTTGGTCTTGCCGGTATCCTATTGTTCGTCTTGGCCATCCTGATGGTTGTCCGGGTGCGCCAGCGGGCCGCCCCGACCGAGGCCCAGCAGGAGGAATGGAAGCCAGTCACGCCCACCTCGCTGGCAGGCGTGGAACTCGATCCGCGCAATCCGGACGTCAAGTTCTGAGGCTGCATCCAGTTTCGCGTACTCAGCTGGTTGTCGGTACGAAGAACCCTGTTATACAGCCCGCATTGTTAGCGGGGCGGCGCGCTGCCCCCCCTGCACACGACACAACCATCAAGGCATTCCATATGAACATTCATGAATACCAGGCAAAAGCGGTGCTCAAATCCTTTGGCGCCCCCGTCGCTGAAGGCGTACCGGTTCTCTCCCTCACCGACGTCCAGAAGGCGGTCGACACGCTGCCGGGACCGCTTTGGGTCGTGAAAAGCCAGATCCACGCCGGTGGGCGCGGCAAGGGCAAGTTCACTGAGGCCGAAGCGGGCGAAAAGGGCGGTGTCCGCCTCGCCTTCACAAAGGAAGACGTTCTCGCCAACGCCAAGCAGATGCTGGGTCATCACCTCGTGACCGCGCAAACCGGCCCGGCCGGCAAGCGGGTCAATCGCATCTATATCGAAGACGGCGCTGACATTGACCGCGAACTTTATCTCTCCATCCTGGTTGATCGCGAAACCGGCAAGGTGGCATTCGTTGTCTCGACTGAAGGCGGCATGGACATTGAGGCGGTTGCCCACGACACGCCTGAGAAGATCATGACCCTGCCGGTCGACGGCGGAGTCACTGACGCTGATTCTTCGAAACTCTGCGACGCTCTCAAGCTCGAAGGCACCGCGCGCGCCGACGGCATGAAACTCTTCCCGATCCTCTACAAGGCCTTCATCGAGAAGGACATGGCGATGCTGGAAGTGAACCCGCTGATCGTGATGGAAGACGGCCACCTGCGCGTTCTCGACGCCAAGGTCAGCTTCGACGGCAACGCCCTTTTCCGTCACCCGGACATTATGGAACTGCGCGACAAGACCGAGGAAGACGAAAAAGAAATCGAGGCCTCCGAGTGGGACCTCGCCTATATCGCCCTCGAAGGCACGATCGGCTGCATGGTCAACGGCGCGGGCCTGGCCATGGCAACCATGGACATCATCAAGCTTTACGGCGAAGAGCCGGCCAACTTTTGCGATGTCGGCGGCGGCGCCGGCAAGGAGAAGGTCGCTGCGGCGTTCAAGATCATCATGAAGGATCCCAACGTGAAGGGCATCCTGGTCAACATCTTCGGCGGCATCATGAAATGTGACGTCATTGCCGAAGGCGTGATCGCGGCGGTCAAGGAAACCAACCTGTCCGTGCCGCTGGTCGTCCGCCTCGAAGGCACCAATGTCGACCTCGGCAAGAAGATCATTGCCGAATCCGGTCTCAACGTCATCTCCGCCGACGATCTCGACGACGCGGCCCAGAAAATAGTCAACGCGGTTCGCGACTAAGGAATATTCATGTCCATTCTTATTGATAACAAAACCAAGATCCTCACCCAGGGCATGACCGGCAATACCGGTTCGTTCCACACCAACCAGGCGCTGGCCTATTTCGGCACCAAGATGGTCGGCGGCATTCACCCCAAGAAGGGCGGCACCATGTGGGCGGCCGACAATGGCCAGGAATTGCCGATCTTCGCGACCGTTGCTGAAGGCAAGGCGGCCACCGGCGCCACCGCGTCCGTCGTCTATGTCCCGCCAGCCGGCGCGGCCGCCGCCATCGAGGAAGCCATCGACGCGGAAATCCCGCTGATCGTGTGTATTACCGAAGGCGTTCCCGTGCTCGACATGGTCCGCGTCAAGGCCAAGCTCGACAAGTCCAAGTCGCGCCTGATCGGGCCGAACTGCCCGGGCGTCATCACGGCCAATGAGTGCAAGATCGGCATCATGCCGGGCTCCATCTTCAAGAAGGGCAATGTCGGCATCGTCTCGCGCTCCGGCACGCTGACCTATGAAGCCGTGTTCCAGACCACGCAGGCCGGCCTCGGCCAGACAACGGCTGTCGGCATCGGCGGCGACCCGGTCAAGGGCACCGAATTCATCGACATGCTGGAAATGTTCCTTGCCGATGACGAAACCAAGTCCATCATCATGATTGGTGAGATTGGCGGCGGCGCAGAAGAAGAGGCCGCCCAGTTCCTCATCGACGAGGCCAAAAAAGGCCGCAAGAAGCCGATGGTTGGCTTTATCGCCGGTCGCACGGCCCCCAAGGGCCGCACAATGGGCCATGCCGGTGCCATCGTGTCTGGTGGCAAGGGTGATGCAGAAAGCAAGATTGCTGCGATGGAGGCTGCGGGCATCCGCGTGTCGCCATCACCCGCTCGTCTGGGGACGACCCTGGTCGAGCTGCTGAAGGGCTAAGGCGCCCGACTTCGAGAAAGCCAGGGCGGCCGGAAGGCCCGTCTGGCGGGGCCAGGTTCTGACCGCGTCGGCCGTCCTGCAAAAAGTTCCTAGCGATAGGAACTAGGCAATATATCGTTCCTATATGTCGGGGAGCGATTTGGTCCAGAGGACGGATGATACATGGCAGACGATGGCAGCCCGGTGAATGGCGCACGCAGCAGGGGCAATGCTGCAATGCTCGACACGGCATTTCTTTATGGCGGCTCGGCCCAGTGGCTTGAGCAGATGCAGGCGACCTATGCCCGCGACCCGTCGCTGGTGCCGGAAAGCTGGCGCACCTTCTTTGCTGAGCTGGATGAAGAGTCTGGCAGCGCAGCGGCCAATGCGGCTGGTGCCAGCTGGAAGCGCGACGACTGGCCGCTGCGGGCAAAAAGCGACGAAACCGCTGCCTTTGACGGCAACTGGGGCGCCGTTGATCCGAAGCTCGAGAAAAAGATAAAATCCGACAAGCCGGGTGCAACGGAAGCCGACATCGCCCAGGCGGTGAAGGATTCCATTCGCGCGATCATGATGATCCGCGCCTACCGGATGCGCGGCCATCTGGCTGCCGATCTCGACCCACTCAGAATCGAGAGTTTCGGGGACCAGCCTGAACTCAACCCGGAGACCTATGGCTTTACCGCCGCCGACATGGACCGGCGCATCTTCATCGATTTCTATCTCGGCCTGGAATATGCCAGCGTCCGCGAGATGCTGGACATCCTCCGGCGCACCTATTGCGCGACCCTCGGGATCGAGTTCATGCATATTTCCGATCCGCTTGAGAAATCCTGGCTCCAGGAACGTATCGAGGGCCCCGACAAGGGCGTTGCCTTCACCACAGAAGGCAAGAAGGCGATCCTCGCCAAGCTGATCGAGGCGGAGACGTTCGAGCGCTTCCTGCACAAGCGCTATCCCGGCACCAAGCGCTTCGGCCTTGATGGCGGCGAAGCGGCTGTCCCGGCACTGGAACAGATCATCAAGCGCGGCGGCGCGCTCGGCGTCGAAGAGATCGTTGTCGGCATGCCGCACCGTGGCCGCCTCAACATGCTGGCCGCCGTAATGGGCAAGCCCTACGAGCAGATCTTCTTCGAATTCCAGGGCGGCAACACGCAAGGCGCCGACCAGTTCGGTTCCGGTGACGTGAAATACCACCTCGGCGCTTCGTCGGACCGTGTGTTCGATGGCAACGAGGTTCACCTCTCGATGAACGCCAACCCGTCCCACCTTGAAGCCGTGGATCCGGTCGTGCTCGGCAAGGCGCGCTCGAAGCAGGAAATGCTGCACCGGGAAACCGGTGTGCTGGAGCGCACCAAGGTTCTGCCGCTCCTGCTGCATGGTGATGCCGCCTTTGCGGGGCAGGGGGTCGTTGCGGAATGCTTCGCGCTATCCGGCCTGTCGGGCTATCGCACCGGCGGGACGATCCACTTCATCGTCAACAACCAGATCGGCTTCACGACCAGCCCGATGTATTCGCGCTCTTCGCCCTATCCGTCGGATGTGGCGCTGATGGTCCAGGCGCCGATCTTCCACGTCAATGGCGATGACCCGGAAGCGGTCACCTATGCGGCAAAGATCGCCACCGAGTACCGCCAGAAATTCGCCAAGGACGTTGTCATCGACATGTTCTGCTACCGGCGTTTCGGTCACAACGAGGGCGACGAGCCCATGTTCACCCAGCCGGTCATGTACAATCAGATCAAGGGCCATGCCTCGACGCGCGAAATCTATGGCCAGCGCCTCGTCAGCGAAGGCATCCTGACGGTCGAGGAACTCGACAGCCAGGTCACTGAATTCGAGATCTATCTCGACAAGGAATTCGAGGCGTCGAAGAAGTTCGAGGCCAAGAAAGCCGACTGGCTCGACGGCGAATGGAAAGGCCTCGGCCTGCCGGAAGACGACGAGCGCCGCGGTAAGACCGGTGTGACCAAGAAACGCCTCCAGGAACTCGGAAAGTCGCTCACCACGGTGCCCGACGGACTCGATATCCACAAGACGCTCGCCCGTGTCATCGAAGGCCGTGCGACGGCCATTTCAAAAGGCGAGGGCCTCGACTGGGCGACCGCCGAGCATCTTGCCTTCGGCACACTGCTGGACGAGGGCTTCCCGGTCCGCCTGTCTGGCCAGGATGTCGGGCGCGGCACCTTCTCGCAGCGCCACAGCCACTTCGTCGACCAGGCATCCGGCGAACGCTACACGCCGCTGAACCATATCAGCGCCAAGCAGGCGCATTACGAAGTCATCGACTCGCTGCTCTCCGAAGAAGCCGTGCTTGGTTACGAATACGGCTATTCGCTCGCCGACCCGAACACGCTGACCCTGTGGGAAGCCCAGTTCGGCGACTTCTCCAACGGCGCACAGGTCTACTTCGACCAGTTCATCTCGAGCGCCGAGCGCAAATGGCTGCGAATGTCGGGCCTCGTGATGCTGCTGCCGCACGGCTATGAAGGGCAGGGACCGGAGCATTCCTCCGCCCGTCTCGAACGCTTCCTGCAGATGTGCGCCGAAGACAATATGCAGGTCTGTAACCTGACCACCCCGGCGAACTATTTCCACGCCATCCGCCGCCAGATACACCGCGACTTCCGCAAGCCGCTGATCATCATGACGCCGAAATCGCTGCTGCGCCACAAGCTGGCGACATCTTCGCTCGACGATATCACGACCAAGTCCTCCTTCCACCGCATCCTTTGGGACGACGCGGAAACACCGGGCCGCGAAGGCAATGTCAAGCTGGTAAAGGACAACAAGATCCGCCGCGTCGTGATGTGTTCGGGCAAGGTCTATTACGACCTGTTCGAAGCGCGCGAGGAGGCCGGCATCGACGATGTCTACCTGATGCGGTTCGAACAGTTCTATCCGGTCCCGCGCCGCTCGATCATGAATGAGCTGAAGCGTTTCAATGGCGCGGAACTGGTCTGGTGCCAGGAAGAGCCCCGCAACATGGGCGGCTGGACCTTTATCCGCGACGAGATCGAATGGTGCGCCACCCAGGTCGAGGCGAAATCGCCGCGCCCGCGCTATGCCGGCCGTCCGCCATCTGCCGCAACAGCGACGGGCCTTATGTCCAAGCACAAGGCCGAAATGGCCGCCTTCCTCGACGCCGCCCTCGGGCCCGACCCGGTCGACGACAAGATTGTCGCTGTCTGACCGCTCTTTCCAGAATTCTCCAGATGAGGACGAAAACATCATGACCGACATCTCAGTCCCCACACTCGGCGAAAGCGTCACCGAAGCCACCGTCGGCCAATGGCTGAAGGCGGCGGGTGACACCGTCAAGCGCGACGACGTGCTCGTCGAACTCGAAACCGACAAGGTTTCCGTCGAAGTGTCCGCGCCGGAAGACGGCGTGCTCTCCGAAATCGTCGCCAATGTCGGCGACACGGTGGAGATCGGCGCCCTGCTCGGCCGTGTGAATGCCGGCAACGGCGCAACCAAGGCGGCACCCGCCAAGGCCGAAGCCGCGCCTGCCAAGGCCGCGCCGGCAGCTGCAGCGTCGGGCGGCAAGCTGACCGACGTCGCCGTGCCGACCATGGGCGAAAGCGTCGCCGAGGGCACGCTCTCGACTTTCCTCAAAAAGGTCGGCGACAGCGTCAAGAAAGACGAGACGATTGCCGAGATCGAAACCGACAAGGTTGCACTTGAGGTGCCTGCGCCGGCTGACGGCGTGATTGCCGAACTTCTGGTCGCCGAAGGCGCCAGCGTCACGCCCGGGTCCGTTATTGCCCGCATCAGCGCCGGTGGCGCTGCGGCCGCTCCTGCTGCCACCCCGGTCTCTCCCGCGCCTGCGTCCAGCGCCGCGTCCAGCAGCTCCGTCGCCCCGTCGGTGCGTCGCATCTCGACCGAAGCCGGTGTCGACCCCGCAAACATCCCTGGTACGGGCCGCGATGGCCGTGCGACCAAGGCCGATGCGCTTGCTTACGTGAATTCTGCGCCGAAGCCCTCGGCTTCTACAGCCGTTGCCGAAGCGCGCCCACCGCGCGATCTCGGGCCTCGCGAGGAACGCGTGCGTATGACGCGCCTGCGCCAGACCATCGCGCGCCGCCTGAAAGAGGCGCAGGACAGCGCCGCCATGCTGACCACGTTCAATGACGTGGACATGGGCGCAATCATGGACCTGCGGAAAAAGCACCAAGACAGTTTCGTCGCCAAGCACGGCATCAAGCTCGGCTTCATGAGCTTCTTCGTGAAGGCTTGCGTCAACGCGCTGAAAGAGGTCCCGTCGGTCAATGCCGAGATCGATGGTACCGACATCATCTACAAGAATTACTACGACATGGGCGTCGCCGTCGGCACCGATAAGGGCCTCGTCGTGCCAGTGGTGCGCGATTGTGACGAGCTCTCGCTCGCGGGTATCGAGAAGGGCATTGCCGACCTCGGCAGGCGCGCCCGCGACGGCGATCTCACGATCGGCGACATGCAGGGCGGCACGTTCACCATCTCCAATGGCGGCATCTATGGATCGCTGATGTCCACGCCGATCCTGAACCCTCCGCAATCGGGCGTGCTCGGCATGCACCGGATCGAGCAGCGCCCTGTCGCCATCAATGGCCAGGTCGTGATCCGTCCGATGATGTATCTCGCGCTCAGCTACGACCACCGCATCGTTGACGGCAAGGAAGCCGTAACCTTCCTCGTCCGGGTCAAGGAAGCGCTGGAAGACCCCGAACGCATGCTGCTCGAAGTCTAGAACGGCTCCATGATCAGCCTGTTCGACGCCATCGGCATCCTTGGCGTCGGGCTGACCCTGATCGCCTATCTCCTGCTGCAGGCAGAGCGGCTCGAACCGCGGTCCAGAGCCTATTCGGCGCTAAACCTGTTCGGCTCGGTTGCAATCCTCGCCTCGCTGGCGTTCGACTTCAACCTGTCGGCGGTGCTTATGGAGGGCTGCTGGGCCGTCATCAGCCTTTACGGGCTGGCCAAGGCGCTACTTCCCCTGAGACGTGCGCCGCCCGTCTAGACGGCAAGGGGTCACGCCGCGCTTCCGCGTCGCACCTCCCTCACTTGCCGCTGGTGCCATCCCCATGTATCGGGCTGCAATAGCCAAAGCGGGGCCCAAGCCCATGACCACTTATACATCCGACCAGCGCCACCATACGGCCGAGACGAGCGAGACAATGGCGCAGGTGCGCTATGAGATCGACCGGATCGACCGCCTGCTCGTGGAAATCCTTGCTGAACGACAATCCTTCATGGATGCTGCGGCCCGCATCAAGGGTGATCGCGCCATCGTGCATGACCGGGCGCGAATCGAGGATGTGGTCACGAAGGTGAAGGCCGCCTGTGCTAAAGCAGGCCTCTCACCGGCCATTGCCGAGCCTGTCTGGCGCACCCTGATCGACCGGTGCATCGCCTATGAATACGGCAGCTATGACGCCTAGATGGCGCCGGAAGCGGCCAATTTGCAGGCCAGCTTGCCGACGGCTTCCAGCGTGTCGCCCAGCGCGTCCTTGACATCTCCCAGCATCACGGCGGCCGCCGTCACACTTGGCGCAGTGTCAGCGCGTCCCAGGCCTTCCGCGCGGCCACAAATGGCTGCCAGCCTGAGCGCGCCGATGCCGAGGCTTGCGCCTTTCAGCGTGTGGGCCGCGTCGGCCCACTGGCTCGGGTCAGCGCGCGGGTCCAGCAGCCGTGACCAGATCTCTGCCTGGTGCTTGAAAATCTCTAGGACTTCCATGGCCAATGCCTGGTCCCCGCCGGTCATGGCTTGCAAATGGTCGAAGTCCAGCAAAACGAGCGGGGCAGGGGCGGCGTCGGTCATGGTCGGCACTCCGATAGTGTGCGCCACTGTCTCATGGCGACCTTTCCCCAAAGGTTAACGCCACGCGCTGCTCCGTTCACCAAGCCTTACAAAATTTTAGCGATTGGCGAAAAGGCCCAAAAGAAGTAGAATGCAGTCTTGTTTGGGGCTTGAAATCTGCCCCTTCTTGAATCGGGGACTCCCATGGTCGCAATCATCGTGCTTATCCGTAACCTTGTCCTTGCTGGGATTCTTGCTTGGCTCGGCGTTGAATTCGCGCCTGCAGACCAGGATGATTCAGCAGACAACCGGCCAGCCGAGAGCGTGCTTGTCCGTATGCTGGGTTAGGCAAAGCGCCTGCTGAGCCTTGAAAAAGCCTGTTTTCCGGCCTCGCCGCGGGCTTATTGTCGCGGTATAGTCTCTCAATGACGGTTACGCCTTCAACTCGCCCGTCCGGCCGGGATCTTCTGGTCAGGCAAGAGGCGTCGAACAACGTCGAGTACGCCCGGCATGGTGGCGGCTGGATGGTCGCTACCGGATTCGTCATCGCATTGCTCTGGTTTGCCGCCGTCGGAGCAGGTGTGCTCGGGCTTCTGGGCATTGACGCGCTGCTCGCCCTGTCACCCGTGATATTGCTTGCTGGCGGCGTCGCCGCTATCCTTCCGGGCCTGATTATCATCATGGCAGGCTATATGGCGCGTACGAACCGCCGTGCGGCGGCCTCCAATGCGCTTGTCATGGAAGCCGCCATTCGCCTTCTGGCGCCGGCCCGCGAAGCTGGCACGGAAGGCATCAGCATCGCCGAGCAGATGAAACAATCCGCCGCTGAGGTCGACCATGCCATGGCGCATGCGATCTCTGCCATGAAGGCCATGTCGGGTGAGATTGGCGACGAGCGCATGCGGCTGGAATCGGTTGCCTATGCCAGTGCTGACAATGCTCGGGATCTCGCCCAGCGCCTCGCCGCCGAACGGACCGCGCTGGAAAGCCTTGCCCGGGACTTGCGCACCCAGGTCAACGAGATGAGCGAAGCGATCCCGCGTCAGGCGCAGCAGATGGTCAGCGCTGCGCGCCAGGCCGGCGAGGAAGTCGCCCGCGCCGACGATGCACTCGAAGCCCGCCTAAATGGCATGCGCGCTGCCGGCGAGTCGCTGGCGGCCAAGCTCGTGGATCTCGACGGGCTCGCCCGGGAGGCGTCCTCGCGCACGGAAACGCTAACCTTCGCCGTCAGCCGCGTTGAAGAGAAACTCGAACAATCCCGCAAACTTGTCGACGCCGCTGTCCGGGCAGGGGAGATCGCTGCGGCGGCTGCCTCGACCACTGGCGAGGCGCTCAAGGATGCCGTCTCTTCTGCGCTCGATGGCGCCCGCCTTGCCAATCGCGAGATCAACCAGACGGCACGTACCGCCGCCGAAGAGGCCGCCAGTTCGCTCACGCGCCTGCGCGAAGCGGGCGACCATGCCACCGCCTCCGTGCGCGCTGCCGGAAACGCCGCCCGCGCCGAGACTGATATTCTCAATCGCCGCCTCGGGGCCCAGGCACCTGCCCCGGCGACGGTTTCGGCACCTGTTCAGAACGTCATCGCACCAACCGCTCCCACCCCCATGCCGCCCCTGGAGCCTACCCCTGCCGCACCGTCCCCGCCGCCGTCCGCCACCTACGCAAATGACCATGCCAACGGGGCTTTGAACGGTCGCGCCAATGGTCATGGCACACCCACGGAGGACCTTTCCGGCACCCCCGCTACACCGCCCGCACGCCCTCAGCCGTCCCGCACGACCCCGCGTCCGAGCATGGAAGACGAACTGTTCGATGCCGCCGCCGACCTGCTGGCGTCGGTCAGCCTCGGCATGGATGCCGCTACGGACGCGAAAAAGGATGTGCCGCTGGAGCTGGGCCGTGAGATCGATCCCAAGGATCCGAACCCACTCACCCTGCGTCGCCGCTTCGATGATGCAGACGAACACAAACCGACCACTCCGGCCCGGCGCGCCACCGATGCCGCACCGACGCAAGGTTCCTCAAGCGCGCTCATCCCGTCCTCAGGCCGGTCGTCCTCGTCCAATAGTGACATGGGCTGGCGCGATATCATTTCCGACATGAGCCGTGACGAATCCGGCGCCAAGCCGGACCGCGAAGACATTGCCGACGAGCTGATCCAGCGCCTGCAGACGTCAGGCATTCTCCTGCCGGAAGCCTTCCGCCCGAAAGCTAAGCGCAAGATTGCCGAAGCCGCCCGTAATGGCAAACGCGAGCGGCGTGCCGCGATCATGGACAATGCCGGCCGCCAGGTCGAACGCGTCACCCAGCGCCTGCGCAGTGATCGCGACCTGCAGGCCCTCGCCCGCGAATTCATCATGCTGGAAGAGGAAGACGCGCTCAACGCGCTCGAACAGACCCAGAAAACCAGCCGCAATGCCAGCCCGCGCCTTGCCGCTTACCTGCTGCTGGATGCTGCGGCCGGCGCTAGCAACTAGACCCCGAAGATCTCGCCCTTTGTGGCTTCGGTCTTCACCCATTTCATGAACGCACGGACGTCCGGTGACAGGTGTCGACCCTTTGGCCATACCAGCCAGTAACCGAAATCGATCAGCGTCGAGCCGTCGGCAAAAGGTGCGACCAGGCGCCCTGACGCAAGATCCGACGCGGCAATTGCCTGCTTGGCCAGCGCCACGCCGCGCCCGGCAGCCGCTGACTCGATGACCAGGATCGCCTGGTTGAACCGGGGCCCCCGGTTTCCGTCGACGCCCTCGACTCCGCGCGCGCGCAGCCAGCTCGCCCAGTCCGGGCAGGACGGGTCATTCTCGCCGCTCTCATCATGCAGCAATGTATGGTGCCGCAGGTCTTCGGGCTTTTTGATCGCGTCCGGCCCCTCAAGCAGAGCAGGGGAGCAGACCGGCAGCACGGTTTCGTCGAGCAGCTTCTCCGATTTCAGCCCCTCATAAACGCCCCGGCCGTATCGGATCGCGAAATCGGCGTCGGCCATCGTGAAATCGGTCAGGCCCATATCGGCCGAAATCCAGGCCTCGACGCCATCATGCGTGCGATGGAATTCGCCGAGCTTGGGCGCCAGCCATTTGGCGGCGAAACTCGGTGCGCACGATACCATGACCCTTCCCTTGCGGGCGGGCGCCTGCATGATGCGTCCGGCCTCGGAAATCCGCTCGAACGCTTCGCGCACCAGCGGCAGGCTGGCCTGCGCCGCATCGGTCAGCAGCACGGAACGTCCCGTTCGCTTGAACAGGGGCGTCCCGGCATAGTCTTCCAGTTGGCGGATTTGCTGCGAAATCGCGCCCGGCGTAACATTGAGTTCGTCCGCCGCTTGTGTGAAAGACAAGCGTCTTGCGGCGGCTTCAAAGGCGCGCAGGGCGTTCAGGGGCGGCAGGCGGTCGTTCGGATCTGACATGAAATAGTATCTCTAAAGGCTCGCTGTAGGGGTTCACGGTTGCGCCTGAGCCGTCAAGAGCCATCTTGGCCCCTGATCGATCAGCAATACTAAACTAGAGTGGCCCCGCATGCGCCAATTTCCGGCCTTCTTCAACATGGACGACGCGTCTGTCGTGGTTTTCGGCGGCGGAGAAGAGGCGCGCCGCAAGGTGCGCCTGCTGGCATCCACGCCCGCTCACATCACCGTGATCGTCAACCAGATCGATCCGGGCTTTGCCGAGGAATTCGCCGGGCGCATAACGATTGCTCCGCTTGACCACGCGGGTCCGGCGCTGGACGTGGCCCGTTTTGCCATCATCGCCAACCGTCTCGACCAGAATGCCGAGCGCGCCATCACCATGGCTCGCCAGTACGGTGTGCCGCTTAACGTCGTCGATCATCCCGAATTGTGCGATTTCACCGTCCCTTCGATCATCGACCGGGGCGATGTCGTCGCCGCCATCGGCACCAATGGCACCGCTCCCGTGCTCGCCAAGTCGATCCGTGAAAAGCTTGAGGCCCTGCTGCCGAAACGTATCGGCGACCTCGCCGCGCTGGCCAGCCGACTGCGCCCCGACGTGAAGGCCGCCATCCCAGACAGCAAGGCCCGCCGCCGGTTCTGGGAAAGCGCGCTCATCGGCCCCACCGCCGATCTTGCCTATGCAGGCGACCTCGGCGGCGCGGAAGCAGCCATGCGCCAGCAGATGCAAACCGGCGCGGCTGCCGAAGGCATCGTCCATATCGTCGGCGCTGGCCCCGGCGACCCTGAACTCCTCACGCTGAAAGCCCTCCGCCTGATCCAGGAAGCCGACGTGGTCTACTTTGACCGTCTGGTCAGCGACGACATCCTCTCCCTGATCCGCCGTGATGCAGACCGCGTGCCCGTCGGCAAGTCCAAGGGCGACCATTCGGTGCCCCAGGAAACGATCCATGAGCTGCTCATTGCCTCTGCCCGCGAAGGCAAGCGCGTTGTCCGCCTGAAAGGCGGCGACCCGTTCATCTTCGGTCGGGGCGGGGAAGAGCTGGAAGCCGTTCGCGCCGCCGGTGTCGCCGCAACGGTCGTACCCGGCATTTCCTCCGCGCTCGGGTGCGCCGCCGCTGCCGGCCTGCCGCTCACCCACCGCGACCACGCCCAGAGCCTCATCTTTGTCACCGGCCATGCCAAAGAGGGCGGCGTGCCGGATCTCGACTGGGTATCGCTCGCCCGCCCGGCACAAACCGTGGTCGTCTTCATGGGCGTCGGGACGGCCGCAACCATTGCCGAGAAGATCATCCAGGCTGGCCGCGCGCCGTCGACACCCGTCGCGGTCATCGAGAATGGCACGCGCGACAATGAAATCCGCGTCTTCGGCACGCTGTCAGAACTGCCCCATCTCATCCAGCGCGCCGGTATCAAGGGGCCTGCCCTACTCGTCATTGGCGAAGTGGCGGCCCTGCCCGAAGAGGCTGTCGCCCGCGCATTCAAGGAACATGTCGCATGAGCTCCGTCCGCCCCAAACTGAAACCCGAAACGCCCAAATCCGTGACAGCCTGGGAAACCGCCTCCGGCCGCACGGTCTGGATGGATGCTGCCGGCAATTGGACCACGGATGCCGCGCGCATCGCCGCCTTTACCGGCGATCAGGCTGACGCGCATCTGGCGCGCGCCCTCAAGCAGGAAGGTGTCGTCACGGATCCCTACTTCATGGAAGTCACCCCTACGGGCGCCATTGCGGGCCGCGAAACCCTGCGTGAAACGATCCGCGTCAACGGCCCCACCGTCGCCTATGGAGAGGACGCATGATCCGCATCTTCGGCGACTCCATTTCCGGCAATTGCCAGAAGGTGAAATGGGTGGTTACGCGCCTGTCCCGTCCGCACGAATGGATCGAGATCGATATTCTGAAGGGCGAGACGCGTAGCGATGAATTCCTCGCGCTCAACCCGTTCGGCCAGGTGCCGGTCATCCAGTTCGACGATGGCCGCACGCTGGCCCAGTCCAATGCGATCATCCTGCACCTCGCCGAAGGCTCCGACCTGATCCCGGGCGATGCGTTCGAGCGCGCCAAGATGCTGGAATGGATGTTCTGGGAGCAATATTCCCACGAGCCGGTGATCGCCGTGCGCCGGTTCCAGAAACTATACCTGAATACGCCTGACGACGAGATCGATCCGGACCTGCTCGCCAAGGGCCGCCGTGCCCTCGGCCGGATGGAAATGGCCCTCATCTCCAGTGACTGGATTGCCGGTGGCGAAGCCATCACGCTTGCCGACATTTCCCTGCTGGCCTATACGCGCCGGTCGCACGAGGGCGGGTTCGACCTGAACGAGTTTCCTGCCGTGCAGGCATGGGTCGCCCGCTGCGAGCTCGAACTCGGCCTGCCACACCTTCACGAGGTTACTCATGTATAGATACGATGAATTCGACGAACAGATCGTCCGTGAACGGGTCGCCCAGTTCGGCGGGCAGGTGGCGCGGCGTCTCTCAGGCGAACTGCTGGAAGACGAGTTCAAACCGCTGCGCCTGCAAAACGGCGTCTACCTGCAGATGCACTCCTACATGCTGCGCATCGCCATTCCCTATGGCCAGCTCAGCCCGCGCCAGATGCGCCAGCTGGCCCGAATCGCACGTGACTTCGACAAGGGATATGGCCACTTCACAACACGCCAGAACATCCAGTTCCACTGGATCGCGCTGAAGGATGTGCCGGAAGTCCTCGGCCTTCTGGCGGATGTTGAAATGCACGCCATCCAGACCAGCGGCAACTGTATCCGCAATACGACCTCGGATCATTTCGCTGGCGCCGCGCAGGACGAAATCAAGGATCCGCGCCCCTGGTGCGAGATTATCCGGCAGTGGAGCACGTTCCACCCGGAATTCGCTTTCCTGCCGCGCAAGTTCAAGATCGCCGTCACGGCAGCCGAGACAGACCGCGCCGCCATCCGCGTCCACGATATCGGCCTGCACATGCGTCAGCGCGGCGATACTGTCGGCTTCGAGGTCCATGTTGGTGGCGGGCAGGGGCGCACGCCCGTGATTGCCTCGCGGGTCAATGAGTTTGTCCCGGAAGATCGCCTGCTCGATTATCTCGAAGCCATCATGCGCGTCTACAACCTGCACGGCCGGCGCGACAACAAGTACAAGGCGCGTATCAAGATCCTCGTCACCGAATTGGGGGAAGAAGAATTCACCCGCCAGGTCGAAGCCGAGTTCGCGTCGCAAAAGCCGCACGAGAAGATCGACCTGCCGCGCGAAGAGATCGACCGCATCCATGCCTATTTCGCGCGGCCAGACTTTCCAGCCAGGCCTGAGGTCTCGGACGCGTTCGAAGCGGCCAGGGCCAGTGACGCCGGCTTTGCCCGCTGGGTGAAGAACAATCTCCATCCACATGTCACGCCCGGCTACACATCGGTCACGATCAGCCTGAAACCTGTCGGCGGCACGACCGGCGACGCCACGTCGGGCCAGATGGAAACCGTTGCCGACCTTGCCGAGACCTATGGCTTCGGCGACGTCCGCGTCACCCACACCCAGAATCTGATCCTGCCGCACGTCGCGCTCGACGACCTGCCGGCCATCTTTGCCGATCTGGTCGCGGCTGGCATCGCCACGCCGAACGAGGGCCTGATCACCGACATGATCGTCTGCCCCGGCCTCGATTTCTGCACGTTGGCCAATGCGCGCTCCATCCCGGTCGGCCAGGCTGTCCAGCAGGTCTTTGCCGATCCCGATTACCAGGAAGACATTGGCCGCCTGCACCTCAATATTTCCGGCTGCATCAATGCCTGTGGCCACCACCATATCGGCCATATCGGCATTCTCGGCGTCGACAAGAAAGGCGAGGAATTCTACCAGATCAGCTTTGGTGGCCGCGCCGACGAGAAGGCTGCCATCGGTGACATTACCGGTCCGGGCCTGAAATCCGAGGACGTTCCCGGTGCCCTCAAGCGCGTCATCGACACCTATCGCAGCCTGCGCAGCAGCAAGGATGAGATCTTCATCGACACGCTGACGCGCCTTGGCCACGACCCATTCAAGGAGGCGCTCTATGCCACTGATTAAGCACGGCGCCGAATCCGACGATCCCTGGGACTATGTCGAGGATGGAGCGGAACTCTCCGATGGCGGGTATTTTACCGTCCGGCTGAGCCGTTTTCTGGCCGAAGCCCCGACTCTTTCCGACCGCAATACACGCGTCGGGGTGCGCCTCGCATCGGATGACGACGTTGAGGAACTGGTGCCATACCTGCAGGATATACAGTTGATCGAGATCGATTTTCCGAAATATACCGATGGTCGCGGCTATTCCCAGGCCCAGCTCCTGCGCCGACGTCATGGCTACAAGGGAGAGCTGCGCGCGGTCGGGCACGTCCTGCGGGATCAGATATTCTATATGAACCGTTCAGGCATCGACGCTTACGATACGGTCCGCGCCGACCTACCTTCATTGCTGGAAGCATTGAAGGAATATTCCGAAGTCTACCAACCGGGTGCCGGTGGTCAGGTGCCGTTGTTCCGCAAGAGACACGGAAGTTAGTACCTGATGCCTTATGGTGACGTCATTGCCCGGAACGCTGAAGCGCCGGAACTCCGTCTTGCACGCCTGAATGGCGAACTGCGTGACGCGTCCGCCCAGACGATCCTGCGCGTCTCGATGATCCGCGAATGGCCGGAGCGCATGACCTATGTGTCCAGCTTCGGTGCCGAAAGCGTGGCCATGCTCGCCCTGATCGCGGACGTTGATCCGTCGCTGCCGATCGTTTTTCTCGATACCGGTATGCACTTTCCACAAACGCTCGACCATCGCGACGAAGTCATCGACCGGCTCGGCCTCACCGGCGTCCGGTCGATCCCGCCAAGCGAGACAGAGCGCAAGATTCTCGATCCGAAGAATGATCTTTGGAAAACCGATACCGACGCCTGCTGCGCCCTGCGCAAGGTTCGTCCGCTCGAGCCTGCCCTTGAAGGCTTCTCGGCCTGGATAACGGGCCGCAAGCGCTTCCATGGCGGCGCGCGCATGTTGCTGCCGGTCTTCGAATTTGCCAATGGCCGCTACAAGATCAATCCGCTGGCCAACTGGACGCCGGAAGATGTCGACCTGATGATCAAGCAGCGCAACCTGCCCCGTCACCCACTGGTCGAGCAGGGCTATCCCTCGATTGGCTGCTGGCCGTGCACCAAGCCGGTCGCTGAGGGCGAAGACGTGCGCGCCGGTCGCTGGGCAGGCCAGAACAAGACCGAGTGCGGCCTGCACGTCGAAAAGAACGAACGCCCCCGGGTATTCTGAAACACTACTCCGGGTCGGGCGTCACACCACGCATTCCCGCAACGCCCTCTCCAGTCTGGAGGGGGCGTTTTCTTGTCAGGCCCGTGCTGCGAACACGTGCGCCAGTGCAATCGCCCCGGCGGTTGCCACATTCACGCTGTCAAAGCC
>Ga0222650_1000800_pt1 | contig 20856 bp, 11 predicted proteins | sample AntAcemetagen367_FD_179820 | JGI IMG/M metagenome (GOLD analysis project Ga0222650, IMG submission 179820) | Saline water microbial communities from Ace Lake, Antarctica - #367 | ecosystem: Environmental > Aquatic > Non-marine Saline and Alkaline > Saline | place: Antarctica: Ace Lake... | reverse complement strand
GCATTGCCAAGCAGCTCAATGATATCGCGATGCAGATTAAAAGGCGCTCCTTCGTGATCCTGATTTCCGACCTATTTTCAGATGTTGATGATATTATGCGCGGCTTGCAACGCCTTCGGTATGGTGGTCACAACGTTGTCGTCTTCCACACTCTTGACCCTTTTGAAATCAAGTTCCCATTCAAGGGAACCTGGAAATTCGACGACTTGGAAAGTGAGGAAGAACTCATCACCCAGCCGGAAAAAATCCGGAAGGAGTATCTGACGAACCTCAACGAATACCTCGATCAACTGCGAACCGGCTGCATCGGAAGTGGTGTCGATTACACCCTCGTAGACACCTCCCGCCCACTGGACGGCTTACTCAGTGAGTATCTTGAAAATCGTTCGCTGAACATGATGGGACCATCGGTAGGGGCACGCTAACATGACTTTTCTCAATCCACTGCTCCTGCTAGGGGCCCTCGGGGTCGCCTTGCCGATTCTCGCGCACCTGCTCAACCAGCAGAAGGTCAAGAAGACCGACTGGGCCGCAATGCAGTTTCTCAACCGCAATGTGCGGGTGCGCTCGCGCCAGATCCGCTTGCGCGACTTACTGCTCCTCTGCCTGCGTTGCCTCGCCCTGCTCCTCCTCGTCCTGGCCTTCGCCCGCCCAGCGTGGCGGGATGGTGTTGCGAGCTGGATCCCCGGCGAGCCGCGGGCCGGGATCGTCATCGGGCTCGACGCCTCCTTCAGCATGGCGCACGGCGGCGAGGACGCGACCCGCTTCGACCGCGCTTTGGATCAAGTCAAGGTGATCAGCGAGACCATCCAAGCGGGTGACCCGGTTTCCCTCATCCTCCTCGGCGGCGAAGACAAAGTCCTCATCCACAACATCGCTTTCGACCGCGAACGCTTCGCCGAACTCCTTCAGGACGTGAAGCCGCTACCGGCGGGGCTCGATCTCGATCGCGTTCCTAAACGGCTCAAAGAATTGGCCGACGATATGGAAGCGACCCAAAAGGAGATCTACTTTATCACCGATGTTCAGGAGCGAGACTGGAGGCGCACCTCGGCGCGTTTCCAAGAGGCACTCGCCGATCTGCGCAGCGATGCCGAGGTCTTCTTAGTTCCCGTGCCCGGCGCACCCGCAAACCTCGCCGTCACCGAACTCGATCTCGTCTCGGGGATGCTGCGCAAAGGCACCACCGCCCGTTACCAGGCCACCGTCAAAAACTGTGGCACCGCCCCGGTCGCCAACATCGAGGTCCAGTGCCGCGTCGAGGGGGTGCAGATCGATACCAAGAGGATTCCCGTGATCGCCGCGGGAGCATCGGAGACGGTTTCCTTGTTTGTCCCTTTCCATAATGCCGGTGCCACCCGCATCACCGCCGAGATCAGCGGCGACCTTCTCCCGACTGACAACGTGCGGCGGGTCGTGGCGGTCGTCCGCGACCGCGTCTCGGTCCTCTGCGTGGATGGCGCGAATGGCGATGCGGGCCGCCTCATCGTGTCGGCCTTGCTGGCCCGCAGCGACGGGGCGCAGGATGAAGACTACCTCGTCCGCTCGGTGCCGTGGTTGTCCCTCCCTACCGAACCCCTGGAGGAGGTCGATGTGCTGATACTCGCCGATGTTCCGGAGATCACTGCGCAGCAGGTCGAGCAACTCACGCAATACGTCCGGGAGGGGAATGGCCTCGTTTGGTTCGCCGGGGAAAATGTCAAAACAGCGGTGTGGAACGAACGCACCGCGAGCGGCCCCAACTCCTTACTTCCGGCCAAGCTCGGGCTGCCGGTCGATACCACGACGAAGCTTGGAGCGGGCCAACCGCTCGATCCCTCGATGCCGGACCACAGCGTCTGTCTCCCGCTGCTCTCTCTTCCGGAAGACTTGTTCAGCGAGACGCGTTTTCTCACGCTGCTGAACGTCGAAGCGACCCCCTCGAGCTTCCCGATCCTCAGCCTCGCCGGGAGCGGGGCTCCGATCTTGTTAGAGCATTCGCTCGGCCGCGGCCACGTCTTCCAGTTCACCACCTCGGCAGATACGAGCTGGAATAATATGGCGCTGACGCCGGTCTTCCCGATGCTCATGCAGCAGATCGTGACCTATCTCGCGGGACGGGAATTCGAGCAGCCACGGGTCGTCGGCGATTCGCTCTCGCTCTTTTACGTCGACCAGCCCGACGCCAGCGACGCGGTCTTCGATACGCCTTCGGAGGAATCGATCACAGTCTCAGTCCGCGAACACCGCGGCCAATTTGTGGCGATGTTAGAAAATGCCGCGGAGGCCGGCTTCTACGAAGCAAAGGTCAGCGTGCAGGCCCCGGGGATTCCGGTGGCAGTCAACGTTGACCCGGGCGAGTCGAACGTCGCCTCGCTCACCGCTTCGGATTTGAATGCGAACCTCGAGGGGCTCGAGATCACGCTGGCCAATTCGGAGGCAGAGCTCGCCGCGGCGATCGAAACGTCTCGCACCGGCCGCTCGTCTTGGCGGCAATTCATGATCGCAGGACTCGTTCTCCTCTTGATCGAATGCCTCTTCGCCGACCGCCTCCGCAGGCGGAAACAGAAGCGCAACAAGCAAGTAGAAGCGATGCCCGAAACCCTTCCCGAAGCACAAGATGCCTGAAACGATTCCCATCCTTAGCCAGATCGAGCAGGTCTTCTGGGCCCGCCCACTGTCCACCGGAACCCTCGTGGCAATCTTCGCCGCGATCGTAGTGTTGAGCATCTACCTCTACCGCCGTCCGTGGGGATTGCCGCTCTGGCTGCGTGCCTCCCTGGTGATTGCCAGAATAGTGGTTCTCGCTTTGATCGTGGCCACTCTGCTCGAACCGACCGCCGTCGTCACCGAGACCCAAACACGGGTTCGAAGTTTGCCGGTGCTGCTCGACGTTTCGGAGAGCATGTCGATGAAGGATCAGCGTAAGCGCTCCGAAGACCTCGTCGAGGCCGCGGCGGCGCTGGGTCTGGTTTCGTCGGAAGCGGGAGCCGAAGCCGACCGCGCGGTCATGGAACTCGATGCGAAACAGCGCCAAGCGATCACCTCGGCTTCGCGCCTCGATCTTGGCGCGGCCATTCTCAGTAAATCAGGCCTCCCGGTCTTCGAATCGCTCAGCGAGTCGCTCGACCTCAGCTACCACGTCTTCGGTCAGACTCCGCGCCTGATCAGTGACGACAAAGTGGTGACCTCCGAGGATCTGGCCGGGCTGAAGGCCAACGAGTCAGGCACCTCGATTGCCGCTTCACTCGAGGCGGTGGCCAATTCCGGCGGGATCCCCCCGGCGGGCATCATCTTGCTGTCCGACGGCATCGACAATACGACCTCGCAGCGATCCGAGGCCGTCCTTCAGGATCTTGGCGCGCGCGGCATTCCGGTCTATACGGTGCCGCTTGGTCTGCCCAATCCGGACGACGTTTCGATCCGCAACATCGTCATGCAGGAGGTCGCTTTTTCGGGCGATAGCGTGCCGGTCCGGGTCCATCTCCAATCAGAAGGCTATGAGCAACGGACCGCGCGGCTCTCGGTGCTTCTCAATGATCGCCGCGTCTCCTCGCGCATTGTTCGCTTTGAGGGCGGACTGCAATTCGAAGAGGTCGATTTTAACGTTGATCTCAATAAGAAAGGGGCCGCAAAGATCGACGTCATCATCGAGCCCTTTGACGACGAAATCTCGAGCGTTAACAACCGTGTCACGCGAAGTATCCGGATCGTAAATGAAAAGGTCAACGTGCTCTACATCGAGGGGAATGCCCGCTGGGAGTTTCGCTACCTGCGGGCCATCCTGAAACGCGACCCGCGGATCGACGCCACCTTTATCGCGTCCAATGTCGGGCCCGAAGTGGCACGGAACTCTCCGGAACACATCGAGCGCTTTCCGAACAAGCGGGAAGAGGCCTTCAAGTATGACCTCGTGATTCTCGGTGACGTCGAGGCCTCCTTTTTTACCGAAGAAGAGCTTGGGCTGCTCGAAGAACTCATCCGGGACCGCGGCGCATCATTGTTGATGCTCTGTGGGCCGATGCACTCGCCCGGCTCCTATGCCGGGACGCCGGTGGAGACCATGCTCCCGGTTCGGTTTGAGGCCGAAGCGAAATGGGATAAAATCGCAGAATCGGTTTACCCGGTCCTGACCCCCGAAGGCCGAAGCAGTCTGGTGATGACACTGGAGAACGAGGAGGAACTCAACGATCGTATCTGGAGCCGTATGGCACCGATGGATCAGCTCCCGCCGCTACTCTCGGCCAAGCCTGCCGCAACCGTTCTCGCGATGCTCTCTGATAGCACGTCGCGAGATCAGGGCTACCCCTTGGTCGCTTGGCAGCGCTACGGAACCGGTAAGTGCATGTCGATCGCTTCGGACCGGCTATGGCGACTGCGTTATAAGACCGGCGACAAGTATCACTGGCGCGTCTGGTCGCAGTGCATCCAGTTCATGACGCTCTCGCGGCTGATGGGTGAACACAAACGCATCCGCTTGGAAACCGACCGCTCGGTGTATCCGGTCGATGGTCAGTGCCGCCTGTATGCTCATCTTCTCGACGATAACTTTGAGCCCATCGTCCAGCCGGTGTTTGAGGTTTACGTGACGAGCCTCGCGGGCGGGAAAGCCAAGACACTCGTCAGCCTTCGTCCGGACAGCTCGCAGCCCGGTCTTTACGAGGGCTACTTCACCCCTTCGGAACCGGGCCAATACAGGCTCGAGGCCAACGAAAACGACCAACGGATTTCCAGCACCACGGAGTTTCAGGTGAGCGACGTCCGGCAGGAGTTGCTGGACACCGGGATGCGCCCTGACCACTTGCAACGGATTGCTGACCTGACCGGCGGCACCAAGCTCGGGGTCCGCGAACTCTCCGAACTCACTGCCCTCATCAACCGCGATCCGGTCACCCTCACCCTGCGCTCCGAGCGCCCCCTGTGGGATCATTGGCTCGTTGTCCTGCTGCTCGTTGGGCTGCTGGGTAGCGAATGGATCCTGCGAAGAAGACACGACCTACCATGAGCGAAGCATTTCCAAAGTCCGCCCTCGAACCGTGCCTGCGCGCGGTGTGGCACCGCATGCAGCGCAAGCAACTCAGCGCTGGCTTTTTGGCGATCTTCCGTTGGGGGATCCCACTCTTTTTGCTTGGGATCGCCCTCGACTGGCTGACCTACCTGCCAACCGCTGGCCGGGCCGTGATTTTGGCGATCCTCGTGGGAGTTTCGCTCTACAAGGCATGGCGACACGGCTGGCGGCACCTGCGGATTTTCAACGCCACGCGCGCTGCCTTGGAGGTCGAGAAACAGCACGGCGGCCTCGAGAGCCTGCTCGTCACCGCGGTCCAGTTCCGCGAATCAAAAACGGCACCGGGAACATCGGCAGCGCTCATAGAGGCAACCTGCAGTATGGCCGAAGGCACCGCCGGGGATTTGAAACCGGGTAAGATCGTAGACTTTAAGAGCCTGCAGATCCCAATCTGGGTGGCTTCAGCCTTGGCTGGATTAGTCCTCGTTTTCGCGGTGGTCAACGGCTCCTTCCTCGCCGCAGGTTTGGCGCGGATCTTCAACCCTTGGACCCAGATTGCCTACCCCACCAAAACGAAACTCGACCTCAGCGCTCAGGAGCTGGTGGTGAAGGAGGGCGACAGCGCCAAGATTATCATCGGGGTGTCCGGCGTCGTTCCCGACACCGCGAAGTTCTTTCTCCGCACCGGCGACGGAGACCCTCGCGAAATAGAACTCACCGTCACCGACGGGCGCTGCGAATACGCCCTCGCCTCCGCCTCGCGTGACTTCAGCTACCGGATCAAAGCCGGGGACGCGCGCAGCGATTGGTATGAAGTGCGGGTGATCGCGGCACCGCGCATCAAGAAGGTGCAGGTCGGTCTCGAGTTTCCCCGCTACCTCGAACGCGCGGCCGAGACGGTCGAAGCGTTAACCCTGACCGTGCCACAGGAAACGAAGCTCCACTGGCAACTCACTCTCGACCGCCCCATCCGCGAGGCGATGCTCCACCGTGACGGCAAAGAACCGCTGCCGCTGCAAGTGACCAACGGCGGCCGCCAGCTTGTCATTGAAGACGAGGCGAAAGCCTCACGAGGCTACAGTTTTTCGTGGGTCGAAAACGAACACGGGTTTGATTTCACGAGCCCGCGCTATTACCTTCAGGTCGCTTCGGACCAGGCGCCACGGGTCGAATTAACGGCGCCCGAAGCAAATCTCGTCGCGATGATCGGTCGCCCGCTCAGCCTTGCAGCCCGCGTCCAGGACGATCACGGGATGGGCTCAACTGCCGTCGCCTATCGTGTCAATCAACGTGATGAAGTGGCGGTTGCATTCAAGCTCCCCTCTCAGAATGGCCAGGGCGACCAGCCCATCGACTGGGATTACCGCGAGACCCTCCCGGACCTGGAAATCGGCGACACCGTATTCTTCACGGTGGAAGTCAGCGACCGTTACCCGGGGAAAGACGGACCGCATCTCGTTCGCTCGGACACCCGGAGGATGACCTTCCTCTCCAAAAGGAACTATCTCAAACAGATCCAGAAGAAGAAAGACAGCCTGCTCTCTCGCGTCCAGACGATCTACCGGCAGCAGCGTTCGGCGTTTGAGAGCGTGCGGAACCTTGAACCGGAGTCCGACACCTATATGCAGACCTGCCAGATCGAGGCGATCCGGCAAGAACTGGTGCGAGACCAGCTCAAGGGAATTGCGTCACAGGTGAAGTTATTGCTTGATGACCTCGCCGTAAACAAGGTCTCGGATGCGCCCGCGGGCGAGTCCCTTGAGCACGTTCGTTCGGCCTTGCTCGACATCGCGGAGACACACCTGGCAAACGCGGCGTCCCGCCTACGGCACCAGTCCGGGGTGGCCGGGGGCGATACGCAGGAATTACCCGATCCTTCATCGGCAGCACGTGCCGTCAATACCGCTGCCCGTGAGTTGGGCAGCTTGGTCTTACTCCGCTCGATTGATACGGCCCAGGAAGTCTACGCCCGGGAAGCCCGTATGCTGGCCCAAGTCCAAGCATCCTTGCGTTGGCGGAACGTCCAAGCTGGCGCGGTCGGATCCTCTGAAGCGGGAATTGCGCTCGCCAAAGAACAAGATGAACTGGCGCAGTGGACCCATCGTCTGATCTCCGATCTTCAAGATGGGATGCGGTATGAGAAGCGACCGTTGGCCGTTCTCCGCTTGAAGCAAAGTGTGAAGGGTTTGCAGAAGGCCAAGATTGCAGAGCGGATGCGTCAAGCTGCCGTCTTGATCACGCAAGGCCAAGGCGATCAGGCCGAGCGTCTTCAGGCCGACTTGGTCACGACTTTGCTCGATGCAGAGTTCAGTGTGCGCCTCAGTGGGGCGTATACGACCCTGATCAAAACCCGAGACCAGATGCGTTTGCTTGTCAAAGTTCAGGCGATGCTTCGCGAACAATGTGCCGCCATGTCAGCTCAAGATTTTGAGGCACGTGGTGCGCAAGCGGCCCAATCCCAAGCGAAAGTTCGCAAGCGCTTGCTGACCTTGCTCTTGCCGACCGTCCCTGCGCCGCGAACCCAGCTCTTTGATGAAACTTTCCCACAAGCGCCTCCGGTTCAAGCCCTCTTGAAGGACGCCGATCGCGCGATGGCGGAAGCGCTGAAGCAATTCGCGGCCGGCCAACAGGAAGCCGCGATCGCACAGCAGCGCGAAGCTGAGCAGGCCCTGACCCACCTCGCGGAGCTCGTGGATCGGTGGTCCGTGGAGCTGGGTATTCAGACCCTAGGTCTCAGCACTCTGGTCGCTGTCACCAGCGATCGTCTTGCGTTCATCGAGGAATACGAAGCGAAGGTGATCGCGCTCCTTGAGAAAACCGATATCGCGGCGGCGGCCGAGCAGAAGGTCAATAGCCTCGCTGAGCCTCAGCTTCTCCTGACCGAGGAACTGGCGGCATTTAACGGTGACCTCGTGACGCAAAATCAAGCGAATACAGATCAAGACATCCCTCCGTTACTGCGCCGGATGGAGCGGGCGGAAAGAGCGATGCGTCGTGCGGTCACATCACTGAAGGCGAACGATGCCGACCAAGCGCTCGGCCACCAGGAGCAAGCGGCCGATATCCTGGCCGAGGCCTTTGCGATCGTGACCACCCAAAACGACCAGCTCGGATTGCTGCAAAGCTTGCTGATGTTCCAACGATCGGTCTGGTTTGCCAATCGCTACATGGCCGATATCGTCGCCGAGCAATGGGACTTGATTACGGCGACCAAGGCCTTGAAATCAGACGACGTCTCAGACCTCCTGCCGATGTTCGCCCACCTGAGACGCTGTATGGATGATGTCGCGCCCCTGCTCGACTTAGTGGCCGAGAGAATGGATGCCGGCACCCCGTTGGTCTTCGCGGCCTCCGACCTGCAAGACGCCGTGGATTCTTTAGAAGGCGGCGACAAGCTCGACGCCCTTGATGCTCAAGACGTCGCGGCCGAATCACTTGGCAAAGTGAATACGTTGGTCAAGGCGGTGAAATCGCAGACCGGCTATATCGCTGAGATTATCGAATTCTTGCATGCCTCTGTCGCGGATACCGCCATGCTGGAATACCAGCAAGATGACTTGAAACTCAAGACGGAATCGGCCACCCCAGCGCAATTCAAAGCCCTGGCAGAGGAGCAGCGCAAGTTGCTCGCGAGGGCCGAAAAAGAGGAAGAGATCCTTCTCTCTATCACCGGAATGAAAAGCTATACCAAGTCAGCCAAGCTGATGGGTGAGGCACTTGCTCGATTGGAATCGAACGACGCGTCTGGCGCGGCCGAGCAGATGGAACTCGCGCGAGCGGCACTCAAAGCGAACGCCGAATCCCTATTCGCGGTGATCAGTATGCTCCATGGCTTGCCGAATATCGAGCTCTTGACCCAAGTCGATCCGGGTGTCGCTCGATTGGTTGATGTGCTGGCCGTCGCCAGTGCGCATAAGGTCTTGTTCCGGGATACGAACGCCGCCGATCCGCAGGAGGTCAAAGCGATGGCAGCGCGACAAAGCGAACTCGCGACACGGTGCCAGAAACTTGCCCAAGTCGGTGCGCCGCACGCGATGCTCGAGGCCGCCTCAGCTCAGCTTGCGGCGGCCGCCGCTGCCATGCCGTCGTCCGACCACGACGCCATCAAAGGCAGCCAGAAAGTGGCGATGCAAACGCTGCGGCATTTCATCATCGAGCAGGCCCTGATTCTTGAAACCGCCGCGCCCCCACCGTCGCCCTCTCCAGGGGATCCGGACGATGGTGGAGAGGGCAGTGATTCCGAGTCGGCCTTTGCCGCCGGGTTTATCTCCGACTTTGTGAGCGGTGAAGCGCCCAAAGACCAACGAACCGGTTGGAAAGTTCGGGGCGATCGGAACCGAGCCGCGCTGAACCAGAACTTCGCACGCGAGCTGCCTTTGGAATACCGAGGCTTGTTGAAAAACTATTATGAGAGGGTTGCAGAATGAATATGATTACTAAGAGCAAAGAGCGTTATCTCACCGGAGCGCTGTGCTTTTTCATGGCCAGCGTCACTGCGGTGCCACTTGCCGCGCAGGATAAGCCCGCGGAAGCCGAAGCGCCCGAGATGACTGAGCAGACTGAAAAGGCCATCGAGCGTGGCCTAAAATTCCTGATCTCTAGCCAGAATAAGGACGGCTCATGGTCTACCAAGGATCCCGAAAAAGGGGGGGGTGGGGGATACGCGATCGCCGGCACCAGCCTCGGGCTCATGGCGTTCATGGTCGAGGGCCACTTTCCTGGTTTCGGCCCCTACGGCAAAGCGCTGGACCGAGCGAAAGATTTTCTGCTCAGAAGATCCAAGGATTCCCCAACCGGCGCGATGGGTGTGAAGATGTATGAAATCGGCCTTTATACCATCGCGATGTCCGAGCTTTGGGGGATGACCAGCGACCCTGAGGATAACAAAGAGATTCAAGTGGCGTTGGAGAAAGTCGTCGAGGTTATCTTAAGATCACAGAGCCCGCTGGGCGGGTGGCGCTACGCACCAAGGCCGGACGCCGGTCAAGACACTTCGGTCACCGCAATGGTCTTTGTCTCGCTCGCATCGGCCCGTGAGGCCGGCGTCTTGGTTCCGGCCGAGACGATCGAAAGACTGACCGGCTACCTCCGCGATCAGGCCTTCGACGAGCAGCGCGGCGGCTTCGGCTACCAGGGCAAAGGCTACACCATCGCCTGCACCGCCGGCGGCGTCTATGCGGCCCAACTCGCTGGCAACCGAGAGACCGAATGGGTCTCGGCCGCGATCAACACTCTTGAAAACGACCCGAAGATGTTTTCCCGCAAAGACAACGGCCACTTCTACTACTCGCACTACTATGCGATGCAGGCGATGGTGCAAGCTGGCGAAGAACACTACGCCAAGTGGTATCCCAAGATCCGAGATGCCCTGATCACCTTGCAGCAGCCCAACGGGTCGTGGCAGGAGAAGGAATTGGATTATCCGCATAAGACGCCGATGTCGATTATCATCCTAGGAACCCCGAACCGGTATATTCCCGTCTATCAACGCTAAAGTAAGAGAGGCCCAATGTTCAATAAACGAAAGAAAAAAATGAGGTCTGAATGCCTGCTAAAGTTCTGCTGGGCCCTTACCTTCGCTTTCATTTTTCCGGCAAACGCGGACGAACCAAAGACCGGTAAACACTTGTTCATCCTCTCAGGTCAATCGAACATGACCGGCTCGGTTAAGGGGGCGTTCACCACTCGCGTTGCAGCGCGTTTTGGCAAGGAGAACGCCGTCGTTGTAATGAGCATGAAATCTGGCCGTGGCATCCGCTTCTGGGTCGCCGATTACGGACAGCCCACCGACCGTGGTCTGACCGACAAGAAGATGAATGCTAATGGTCAAGAATATAAACCCCTGATCGAGGCCGCCTTGGCCGCCACAAAAGATAAATCCTTTGAGACGGTCAGCTTCATCTGGATGCAGGGCGAATCAGACGCCAATAACGGCCTCTCTGAAGTGTATGAAGCAAGCTTCCTCAAGCTAATCAAACAGCTCAAAAAGGATCTGGCTCGTCATGATCTGCACTTTGTGATCGGCCGCATCAACGACTACGCCCGCAGCAAGCCAGACAACAAGCACTGGCAGGGTGTCAGGGAGACTCAGGTCAAGCTGGGCAAGACCCCGGGCAACGGCTGGATTGATACAGATGACCTTAATGGCGGCGATGCAACCAAGCCCGACGGTGACATCCATTTCCCAAAAAAAGGAGCCGCCATCCTTGGCCAGCGATTCGCCGACAAAGCGATCGAACTGATCACTCAAACTAATAAACACCAACTCAAGCCGGTAAAATAAACCAGGACCCGATGTGATATGAAAAAACTAGCAACGATGAACAGATTTTCTCGAACTATGATCACCCTAGTTGTCCTAGCCAGCGCCAGCGTGTCGTCATTGGGGCAGGATCAGGCGGGCTCGATCTCCGGTGACGAGATCGTCGCGCTGAATGCCAAGCTGACCGAGGCCGGTGAGTCCGCATCCTCAGCCAGAAAGAAACTCGCGATTCGGCGTGTCATTCGTGCCACCGAGGCGCTGATTAAAAAAAATTCAGGCGCGCCCAACCGCTACGAGGTTCTAAACATCCTCTTCCGTAGTCAGCAGTTCCTGTTCAGCCTGGATGACTCGGCGGCGAATCGGGAAACCTTTCTAGCGACCTGTGAAAAGCTCGCCGCGGCGCCGAACGAATACGCGGCGCTGCGCCTCGATGCCGACCTCTTGCTAACGCAGGCCAAGTCGGCACGGCAGGGGGCTGACTCCCACGCCCGCTCCGATGCGCTCCGCCCCTTGGTCGAGCGCTACCGGGACACCGCGGTCGAGGCCAAGGTCATCCGGATCGCGATCATCATGTCGTTGGAGTTCGGCAATACCAAGCTGGTCAATGACCTGCGCAAGGTCGTCGCGCAGCGTTTCCCGGGCGACATGGACCTGATCAATTTTCAGCGCGAGAAGCTCGCGGGCCAGGTCTTTGGCGCGCCCTTCATCGGCACTTTTTCGCGGGGCGATGGCAAGGCGGTGCGGTTCCCGATGGACTTTCTTGGCACGACGACGGTGCTCTATTGCTGGTCGAAAGAAAACAAGGGCTTGGAGGATCTCAAGGCACTGGCCGCCGCGTGGAAGAAGGCCAAGGTTGAGATGAAGGCCGACGGCCGGTTCCAGTTCGTCAGCATGAACATGGACGATCTCCCCGATGCCGGCGCAGGGATTTTGCGCGGGCTGGGGCTCGACTGGCAGGCGCTCAAAATGCCCGATGGCCAGGAAAACCCGATCTATCAAACGTATCTTAAAAGAGAAACGCCAACGATTCTTACGGTGAGTCCAACCGGATATGTCGCGCTCTATCAGTCCGGGGGGCGTAGCGATAGAACCTATGAACGACGCTTGCAATCGATGATGTCCAGCGGATGGGTGAGAGCGCGCTACGCCAGCCAGCTCCAGTCGGTCTTTGCGGGGGAGTTTCTTGTGATGGATCCCAATGGGGATTTCGATCCCGCCGCGCCGCCTGAATACAAGGCGATTTCCTCGGGGGATGCGGCGAAGCAAGACAAGCTGCCTCGCACCGCCGCGTCGGTTCCCGAGGAACAGCTCCGCGCGATCCAAGCATGCTTCATCGATCCGCCGCTGCGTTACCGCACGCCGTATGATCAGGTCATTGCGAATTACGAGAAAGCCGACGCGCTCTGTCGGGCCGCGATAACGGCGCATCCGAAGGCCCCAGACCTGTGGATCGTGCGCAACCGTCGCATCAGTGCTCTGATGGGCCTATGGAAGACGCGTGGCGATCAAGAAGCATTTGCCTCCGCCGTGGTCGAAGCGAACGAGGCCATCGAGAGCAGCTACCCGCCGGGCACCGATGTGGTGGCGCGGCTCTGTTTGGCAAGGCAGGAACTCCGCGCGGCCGAGGCCGATCCCCAAGCGATCATTAAGAATTTCATCAAGGCCGCAGGGGGGGCGCAGGCGTCCGGCCCGGCACTCACGGCAGCCTCGCTCCTCGCGCTGGATACCGGCGACCGGCTACGGCACGATCACTATCGCCGAGTTTTATTGGACCAGCACGCCGACGACCCGGCGATGTGGACGGCGACCGCCTTCCTGCTGGACCGCTACCACCGCTACTGGCAATACCACCCGCCATTCATGGCTGGCTGGACCTATGGCCGACGCCAAGGACACTTCCTCGCCATCGGCACGCCCGAAGACGCACAGCGCTCCTTTAAGACTGAGTTGAAAACACTTGAGGGCGAGACCGTCAAGATCCCCGAGTCCTCCGACGGCAAGTGGACCGTGATCTCGTTTGCCGCGACCGTCGCCGAGAGCGGGTATCTGCAGCGATATGTTGTCCCTCTAGCGAATCGCCCCTTTAAAGATCTTAACCTCATCGCGGCCGTCTTGGATGATGATGCCGAGGCGACACGGAAGTTACTCAAAGAGAAGAAAAAGCCCGACACCTTCCCAACCCTGCTTGTGCCCGGCGGGCTGAAGAACCCGATCGTGCGCAAGCTCGGGATCCTCGCAGAGGACACACGGGCTAATATTCTGATCCTCCGCCCCGATGGCAGCATCGCGGTCGCGCTGTCGGCACTGTCGATGGCTAGCAAGGGCAACGTGGTGCAGAACGTGATCGAATTGCACGATGAGAAGATGGTCGATGACGCGCTCGCCCGGGGTGATCTCGCAGAGGCCAAGCGTCTCGCTTTCGCGTATGCGCCGGTCGAAGTGCCGACCCCGGCGGGTGAGAAAAAGAAGAAACCGGTCAAGATCTCGGTCCCGCACCTGCGCAGTCGGGCCAAGGTCTACCAAGCGATGGGGGATCTAGAAGCCGCCTACGCCGATGCCGAAGAGGCCTACTTGGCGGTCAACATCTCAGCCGGCTATATCAGCATGCGAACGGACGAACTGGAAGAGACCGAAGCACTCAAAGCCACCATTTTCGCCGCCCTGGAAAAACAGAAATGAAACCCGCCCGGCCACTCGGCGCCCTGCTCAGTGATTACCTCGCAAATCGCTTATTGAACATGATGGGACCATCAGTAGAAGCACGCTCATGAATTTTCTCAATCCACTCCTCCTATTAGGAGTCCTAGGAATCGCTTTGCCCTTCTACGGCCACCTGCTAAAATGCTTATGAGTGTTCATTCCCCGAATTTAGCGATGGCGACTTGGATTTATAGCAGATTAAGGTGCACGATTAAGGAAGGACTGAAGACATGGACCAGCAGCATGAGATAAACTTGTCGAAAGAGCAGTGGCAGACACGTCTGACCTTGGTTGATCGGGCACGCGATCCCAGCGACAGCAAAGCCTGGGACGAATTCACCGACTATTATGCGAGCTTTATTCGCATGGTATTGACGCAGTTGCACGCGCCACTGGATGACCTCGAAGATCTTAGCCAAACCATCTTGGTGAAGTTATGGCAGAACCTGTCAACCGTGGAACTGGGCCGTGACCACGCCAGGTTTCGCACATGGCTGGGAACGGTTATCCGCAATACCGTCTATACGCATTGCAGCCAGGCTGCCTCGCGAAAACGCCGAGAAACCAACGCCGCCGTCGCCGATGTCGTGCCACCGGATATTGAGGACGTCATTGAAAGCGAGTGGCGGAAACATATCATTGCGCTGGTCATTGAACGCTTGAAGGCCAGTTTCTCAGGCAAGGCCATGGACGTTTTTACGATGACTCTCGATGGAAAGTCCGTTGACGAAATCGCGTCGGCGCTTGAGTTGGCCAAGGACTCGGTCTACGTACTGCGCAATCGTGTCCAGTCGCGCTTCCGCAAGGAAGCAAGGCAATTGCGCAGTAACCTGGAGTTTTACCAATGACGACAGAATCGAGAGACCGAACCCAAGCATTGAACAATCTCTTTGACGAAGCGTTCGAGGAGATTGATCCGGCAGCAGAATCGCCTCTTTACGGCCAGCTTTGTTCGCTTCAGGAGCGCTACGGTGAAGCTGAATTGATTGCGGTGGGCGGCATGAAACGCATACTCAAGGTCCTCGACCGCCACGGGAATCGTCACGTCGCCATGGCTCGTTTGCATGAAGACGCAAGCGAGTTGCTCTTTGACCCATTGATTCGCGAGGCACGGCTGACCGCGCTGCTCGAGCACCCGAACGTCATCTCCGTTCACGATGTCGGCGTCGACAAAGAGGGCCAACCGTATTTCACGATGGATCTAAAAGTCGGTGATGGCCTCGATGTGGTATTGCAGAAGGCCCATGCGGATGGGGGATACCTGCTATCGGATCGGCTTGATATCTTCCTCAAGGTTTGCGATGCGATCACCTACGCGCATTCGCGCGACGTCATTCATCTGGACTTGAAGCCGGCCAACATTCAGGTCGGTCATTATGGCGAAGTGTTGGTCTGTGACTGGGGCTTGGGAAAGCTGATCGGCGGCACTGATGAGATCGATGATGACGTGTTGCTCAATCCCGATCTGTTGAGCGGAATGACGGTCTACGGTCAGGTTAAGGGAACTCCCGGCTATATGGCACCTGAGCAGATTCGCGGCGCGGACCGGGACAAGCGCACCGACATCTACGCATTGGGTGCCCTGCTTTACGCCGTACTGACCTGTCGACCGCCCCTCGACGGTGACACCGATGCCATGCAGCAGGCGGCAGTGTCCGGTGATATTGTGCCGCCAACCGAGCGCGGTAGCGGCGTTCCCGAGAGCTTGAGTGCCGTGGTCATGAAGGCGATGTCGCTAGAACCGGCCGATCGCTATGCGTCGGTGAGTGATTTGATCACAGAGGTCCGCGCGTTTCTTGGCGGTTTCTCTCCCGTAGCCCATGAAAGTGGGCTATCGACCGAGTTTTTGTTGTTCTATCGTCGAAATCGCGTCAGCTGCAAGCTGGCCGCTGCATTCGTGGCGATGGTGGTGGTGGTGACAGCCTTGTTCGTTGACCGTCTGAGTGCTAAGCGTGTCGAAGCCGAGATGTTAGCGGCGCGTTTGCGTGTGGAAAAGGAGGAGACCGTGACACTAGCGGCACGGTTGCGGGTGGAGAAGGAGGATTCTGAGACATTGCTTCGGGAGGTAGGGCTACTGGTCACGGCGCTTCCCGTCGATTTGGTCGCCACTGGCGATCAGTTTAGCCATGACTTCTTTTATCAACTGCCATTGGTGTCTTATGAACTGTCGATACGTTCCCTGAACGACATGATTCGTAGCGAGCCGGAGCGCGCCGATGAGGCGCGCGTACAGCTTGCGTATCTCTACTTCATGAGCGCAGAGTTTGCTAAGGCGAAGCCGTATTTTGAGATCGACCCCAAGCGCATGCGCGGGCTTGTTAGGGTCAATGAGGCGTTGGTTAAATCGTTTGATCCGGATAAGCATCAGACCTCGGCAACCCAGCTGGCCAGGATCATTGAGACGGTGCGGTCGATGAACCGACCCTTGCTGTCAGAAAAGATCATCTCCTACGACTACGCATCGTTGGGATATCGAGAGGGGTATGGACTGGCGGTCAAGGCAATGTTTGGCAATCATGCGCACTGTTTCAACTACGAAGCAGAGACCCAGACACTGACGATCGATGGAGGCGGCGAGTCTTTCTCTCTGCAAACCGGACAGGGGCAGTATCCGCTGCGATTTCTGCCAATAAAGCGCTTGATTCTTATTGATACGGTGATTTCGAACAGTTCGGAAATCGCCGAGCTGAAGATGCTTGAGATGGCTGATTTGCGCGGCAGTCAAATCAGCTCGATGGGGGATTTAAACATGTTCCCGCAACTAAAAACGCTGATTGTTCGGCCTGACCAACTGACTCAAGAAGAGAAGAACAGACTGCGTCCGCAAGTTCGCATTAAATAGCGAGCTTCGGTCGGGGGGGAAGATTCAATGGATCGTGGAGAAACTTGGCAATGGAGTCGGCCCCCTACGTGAGTGGGCTAGCAAAGGAAATGGGCCAGCGGAGGCTTCTGCCTGTCGGTCTTCGGCGGATCTATTGATCTCATGCGGGTATTTTTACAGGCGTAGTATTTGGCAGAAATTGGTGCGCGTCACGGAGTAGCAGTGTCATCCCTTCAGTTGAAATTCCTTTGCGAGGAATCTCTGCATCGGAGCAGATTTCAAAGCGAGAGACGTTTCAATCCCTTTAGATATAGGGAATCACTTCTTTGTTTTATGCCAAGCATACTGCTCCTCAACATTAACAAGCAAAGGACAGTTTACCATTCCGGTCGATTTGAGGCGGGAGCTGGAACTTCATGCCGGGGATCGGCTCAACTGTTTTGTCGAAGATGATCGGCTCATCATCGTCCCGGCCAAGAGTTCGATTAAGAATCTCAAGGGCTGTGTTCCAAAGCCTGAGAAACCCGTTTCTCTCGAGGAGATGAATGCCGCCGTTCTTGATGAAGCCGCTTCCCGAAACCTGGAGCCATCATGATCGGTCTCGATACCAATATTCTTGTGCGCTATTTCGCTCAGGACGATCCCAAGCAATCACTCTGGGCGACAGAAATCATCGAGAAGGAGATCTCTAAAAAGTCTCCCGGATTTATCAGCTGCGTGGTCCTGGTTGAAACCGTTTGGACCTTGATACGGGCTTACAAGATGGAGCCAAAGAACATCATGGTTATCATCGAAGATCTGATGAACGCCGAGGACTTGCAGCTTGAGAATCGCGAGGACGTTTGGAAAGCGCACCAGCTTGTGTGCTCGCAAGGTCTCGACTTCGCGGATGCCTTGCTGGGAGCGATTCACCATTCTCATGGATGTGATTACACCCTGACTTTCGACAAAGGAGCGGCCAAGAGTGACTTGTTCAGAGCCGCATCATGAGAAGTGAGACATTTTGTCTTCTTTTCCTACCAGCCCCCATACCGCCGGAGGCGGTCGAATTTTTTTTTGGAGAAACTGACCGATGAACCGCGAAGATGAATTAACGGCCTTCAAGCACCGGATCGACCTTCGGCAGTATGCCTGCGGGCAAGGGTATGATGCCGACCGATCAAAGCGGTGGGGGAATTGTGAGGTGATGCGCCGAGGCAGTGAGAAACTCGTGATCTCGATGGGGGAGAGCGGAGTTTGGATGTATTGGAATCCGCACGACCAAAGCGATGCCGGAAACATCATCGACTTCGTGCAGAACCGTTTGCGCTTGAACCTTGGTGAGGTGCGCAGGGAGCTTCGCCCGTGGCTCGATGGCGCGGCCTATGTGCCGAAGAGCAGGGGAGGGGAGTTTGAGCAAGCGCTCGTGCCAATCACGAAGGAGAAGGCCGATATGTATGGCCGGCTGGCCTCGATGGAGGCGGTGAGAGGATCTGATTTCTTGAACCGGGTGCGACATCTTCCCGAGGCGATCACAAGTGATACTCGCTTTGCGGGGAGGATTTACCAGGACGAACGGCGCAACGCGATCTTTCCGCCTTACGACCAGGACGGGCTCTGCGGGTATGAAGTCAAGAATGCCGGGTTCACCGGGTTTTCTCCAGGCGGGAGCAAAGGGCTGTGGTGTTCTCGCACGAGCGAGGGCGACGATACCCTCGTGATCGGGGAGGCCGCGATTGATCTCTTGAGCTTTGCGGCCCTTCATCCAAGCACGACAAGCCGCTATGTGAGCACCGGAGGCGCACTGAGTCCGGTCGGACTTGAATTGATAGCCAGAGCGGCCGCCAAACTCCCGCAAGGGTCTCAGATCATCCTTGCGGTCGATCACGATGAAGGAGGGCAGAGCTTGGCCGAGGAAATCAGGGACCGTCTTTGCCCTGTCGTCGTTGAGGAGGGCCTTGTGAGCGTTCAGATGCCACTGGGTAGCGGAGAAGACTGGAACGATGCTCTGCGATCTTTAAAGGCCGATAATGGGCCTCCGATGACATTCGGTTGACTCGTGCTTACTCGGAAGAAGGCCAGCCCCTCCATACCTCCTTTTGGGTTTATTTTGAGGACAAAGCATGGCGTTTCGAACGCCTTCTGTTCATCATCCGCTAGATGAAGAAGTTAGGGTATGAAAGAGCTTTCATTCAGTTGATGGTGGCGTGCGGACTGGCATTTCTGAACCATTCTACTGCGCAGGAAATTTTTCTCCCGGATTTTGGTGATCAGAAAAACGATCAGCCGAATCTGCCTGCCCCCAATTTTTCCAGCCCAGGAGGTTTTTACCAAGAACCGTTCAATCTGGTTCTGAGTTGCGCTCCTTTGGGAGCTTCGGTGATTCACACAACGGATGGAACCCTGCCATCGCGAACGAATGGCACTCGCACTGAGGTAGGGAACCCTGTCCTTCTTGAGATTGTTAAGACGACCATTGTGAGAGCCATCACGATTGAAGAAGAGGGGAAGGTCTCAAGGTCGTTCACGCAGACTTATCTTTTTCCCTCTGACATCCTTAACCAGTCACGACCAGCCAATTTTCCGAAAGCGATCGACATGGAAATGGACGCAGAACTTGTCCAATTCGACGATGTTGGCGATCAGATTAAAAAATCATTTCAACGTGTTCCTTCAGTTTCATTGGTCTTGTCACACGAAGATTTATTTGGCCAGAAAGGGATCTATATCAATCCTAAGGAATCAGGAAACGATTGGGAGAGGCCCTGCTCTTTTGAGTGGATCAAGCCGAAGAGCCAGTCAAACCGCCAAGTGAATTGCGGCATGGAAATCCAAGGGGCTTCGAGCCGGGTCTTTTCACCCAAGCACGGTTTTCAATTATCCTTTAAATCGAAGTACGGGCCCAAGAAGTTGAAAGGCGGAATTTTTTCAAAGTCCTCCGTAAAGGAATTCGATTCTTTGGTAATGCGAAGCCCAACTCATGACTCATGGGCGGTAGCCAGTCCGACACTGAGAAAGAATGCCCGATACGTCAATGATGCTTGGGCAGCCGAGACCCAACGCCTCATGGGACATCTTTCTCCACAACACCGATGGGTTCATTTGTTCTTAAACGGTTTCTATTGGGGGATCTATGCGATTGTTGAGCGACCTGACGAACACTTTGCTTCCAGCCATTCTGGGGGAAGTGACGAGGATTACGACGTGTTCAACGCAAACCGCCTTCGCTCCGGGTCACGGGACAATCGTGATCGTCTCACCAAGCTTATTGGCGGAAGCGAGATCGAAACACCGGAGGTCTATCAAGAAGTCGAGAAACTCTTAAACGTTGAGGCTTTCATCGACTACGTGCTCTACAATCTCTACGCCAACAATATCGACTGGATCGACAAGAATTATTGGTTTGTCGGTAAGCGCTCAGAGAGGCCTCAGTTCCAGTTTGTGAACTGGGATGCCGAAATTCTCTTTTGGGAAAAGTGGGAGGGGCTTAGAAATCCCGAAAAGAAGAGCGCTTTAGATTATAGCCTGCTCGGTGACAAAAGGCTCTATACCGACACACAGGCCATGGGTTTTTTTCTGACACGCCTGAGCAAGAACTCTGAATTCCGCCGCCAATTCGGAGATCGTGCGCATTTTCATCTTAAAGAAGGTGGAATTCTTAGTCCGGCCAAGGCGGCGGACCGATATCAGCGTCTTCTCGGTGAAGTAGAGGGATTGCTCGATGCGGAAGCAACGAGATGGGGCGACGCCTACGAGGAAGAAGCCCTTGGGATGGACACTCTGGAATGGGAGCATTTAACAGGGGAGCAGGGATGGCTATTTAAAGAGTTTTTTCCCAAGAGGTCGGAACGCTTGCAACAACAACTTCAGGAAAGCGGCCTCTCCCTGTCAAAGTAAATTCTACTCAGTGAGTTACCGAAGAAAACCGCTTCTAATAACTAATTTCTTCAGATCCATGCATCAAAGAAATTGAACATTTTTTGGGCTCTTCGACACCTCTGCATGACGGATTTAAAGAGAAATTAGGTGACACACCCCTTGGAGATCTGGCTTTGAACGGGTGTGAAAGTCCGAAATATCAAAGCCTTAGCTCCTTTCAAGGGGTAT
>Ga0222650_1000797_pt1 | contig 20915 bp, 20 predicted proteins | sample AntAcemetagen367_FD_179820 | JGI IMG/M metagenome (GOLD analysis project Ga0222650, IMG submission 179820) | Saline water microbial communities from Ace Lake, Antarctica - #367 | ecosystem: Environmental > Aquatic > Non-marine Saline and Alkaline > Saline | place: Antarctica: Ace Lake... | reverse complement strand
CGGTTCCGACCAAAAAAGCGAAACGCAAGCGGTCCAAGGCTGCTGAAGCTCCCCTCAACACTGCCGTAAGTGGGGTGGAGGAGGGTGGCCAGGCCGTCCTTCCCCTCCGTGAAATTCCGACCCCTCACAACCCCCTTTCTCCCCCCGCAGCTCCGGTCCAAGGGCGGCTTCAAAGCCCTCCCGCCAAAAGCAAATTCCTAGCAGTTAACAAAGGAGGTCGGCTCTAACCGGGCTTGAACGGCAACAGCCCCTTTGGGACACTATGATTTGAAGCTTACGGTTTCACCGGAGGACTATCACTTATCCTCTTAAATAAAAATTGATTATTTATCTAATGAGTAAGAATAAAATATTGTTATTAGCAGTTTTATTTGCAGCAGGGATCTTAGCTCTTTTTCTTCTTAAGAGAGAGCCAGTGGCCAGGGATTTACCCGATAGTCTATCTACTCGTACTAATGATGCGCGATCACAGCCTGTGCGATCAATATCTGAAGAGGGAAAAGGGTCTGAATCTGTTCTCAGTGATCTCGCAAAGAACTCAAATGCTCTTCCAATGTCAGCTCAGGAGTTGGATGAAGCTGAACGACGCCTCATCGAAATATTCTTAGGTGGGCATGCCTCAATTGTCCGATCAAGAAAGGAAATTGAAAATCTTTTGGTTTCATTGGAAAATCATTACGGCACCGACAACACTGCAAAGTTTTTAATTGAATCGCTCGGATCGGGGAATGCACTCCCAAAAGCCCTTAAAGCGTTGTTCAAAGCTTCTAAAGCATCAGCAGAACAGCTGATAAGTTGTTATACTAGTTTGGAAATTGGAGACGGTGATCGATCAGGTGCTTTCGAAATGTTGACGACAAGAGTGCTCAATGCACCTCTGGAAGAATTTCCTAGTTTGTGGCAAAAGCTCCTTGCATCGCCATTACCGCCAGACAGTGGTCAGCAAATGATGGAATCATCAAAAATTAATATCATTGACTTGTCTGAAAAATATCTCTCTAATGATTTTAGTGATGAAGCTATGTCGGCTGCAAAAAATGCTGCTTTCCGAGAGTTATGGTCTAAGTCAGATCTGATGTCCCCTGAGTTGCGGTCTCGCTACGTAGATTCTTTATTAAGCGGTTATGCCACCTTGGACCCTAATGCAGCCTTTAAGTCATTAATTGAATATGACGTCAACGGCGATTTTTCAGCAACGAGAGATCGACTCGTAGCGATGGTCATGAGAGAAAACAAGGTCAAAGGTTCTTTGGAAATTTTGAAGGCTGGGGGGACATCAAATGATTTGAAAATAGTTGGTGGGTATTGGGCGGAGGCAAGCTCACAACAATTCACTGAGTTTTTTGAGGCTAGTTCTGAAAAATTAGATATCGAGCAAAAACTAGCTTTGACAAGGGGGTTTGCTGAGACTCAGATCTCTCGCGGAATGTTCGCAGAAGCCAATAATTGGGTCGATTGGATTGAGGAAAATGGGGGGGAAGGATCAGAAGCATCAGCTTCATTAGAGCTTAAAAAAGATGAATATGTAAGCATGCAAATGGCATCAAAGCCTAAGAAGACTCTTGAGCGCATTGTAGCTGGGGAATTGGGTAGTGTGGCAACTCTTGAGGTAGCATTTGAGAAGTGGCTCTCATCTAGCAGGCCGGAGGAAGCCGCTAGTTGGCTTGCTGAAAACTCCAAGAATTTGACCCAAGAAATGCATGACAGCACATCGATGGCATATGTCAAATATGCATCAAATTTGGGGGATTTTGGAGTCGCAGATAGTTGGATTGAGAATATAAATGATCCCGTAATGAAAGAGCGTGCACAGGAAATTCTTGTTGAGCGACAGAAGAAATAAATGGGAATTACAAAACTAATTCTAAATCTTCCTATAGGGCACCTCCGGTAACCTCAAAACCGGACGTTCTGAGACCCTGGAACCCATATGGAATCAGGGGCTGATTTTGAGAAATGACATGACACAGGGACGGGCCTTTTATTAGAAAAGGCCTCATGACATAGGGACGGGCCTTTTATTAAGAAAGGCCTCGCCTTTGGGGATTGGCGATGTTTATCCTCCGCTATGCGCAAATCCCGTTGGCTTGCTCCTTGGAAGGATGATCCGGAGAAGCCGGTGATTTATCACGTGGTCTCTAGGATTGTGGATCGACGCTTTGTCTTGGGAGATAGCAGTTTCATTGGCTGAAGACATTGGATTCCGTCTTCATCTACATGAATGCCGCCAGAGGTCAATTCCTTTCACTCAATGTCGAATTAGGTGATTTTTTCTGAAACGTTTGGTCCTCCACCGACATTATGGGCTGACGTTTCTCGAGAGATTCCCTGAACAACTCCGATAAACGGCAATCTCTCCGAAGACGAAAATACCTGAAATTATGAAAAATTCCCATATCCTTTCCCTTCTGGCCCTCACGCCCGCCCTGATGTTGCCTGCAAACGCGGCGATCGCCTTGGTCGAAACCGAAGCATTTGTCCGTGATGGGGCTCCAGATACAGATCAAGTTGAAGGAAGCTATATCTTCATCAAGCACCACCCTGGTGGCTCCATCCGCCAGGCCTACTTCCAGTTCGACCTTACTGGCGAGAATGCCGACCTTTCGCAGGCTGCCAGCTTTAGCATGTTTCTGCAGTCGGCCCGGTCTCAAGAAATCCAAGTATGGGCTCTCGATCAGGCCTACGACACATTCACGGTGGGTGCGACATGGAATAATGCCCAGGCCAACGACACCACCAACAATGAGATGCTGACCACCGGTCTGCTCACCGCAACAAAGCTGGGCTCATCCATTGCGGTGCCCGGAACCAATGCTGGCGACGAAGTGGAAGTCAGCCTCGCATCTCTTGCGCCGTTCGTCTTCGGTAACAAGATTACCTTTGCTGTCACTGGGGTGGAAAACGCGACTAACAACACCGGCGGTCTCCGTGTCGAACCTGGGATCTCCCAGCTGGATTTTGTTGCGGTGCCCGAACCAGGTTCGCTCGCGCTTCTAGGACTTGCTGGATTTGGCTTCATTCTGCGCCGCAAAAGGTAACCAGGGGTGACCCTTTTGCGCCCGTTCCCAATACAGAGGGTGACGGGCATCAACGGTTCGCCGAGGTCACTGTCAGCGAGGAATTACTCAACAAGGTTTCGTCGCGCCATGATCCCCATTCCTTTCCGATAATTTCCCACCTGAAAATTCGCGGTTCGCTGATTGTAAATCCTGGCGGGGGTCCCTCGTCACCGTCTCCTCGATTCCCGCAACAACGTCCTCAGGGACACCCCAAAAAATCAAGTTCCTTGTAGCCATCATGATGAAAAGTTCTCTTATCCCCTCCCTCTTCGCCCCTCTCTTGCTCGGGTTCACTACCGCTTCGGTTCAGGCCAATAAGGCCCTTGATTTCGAGGGCGACACCCTGGACGCCACTCCCGCAAATTTATCGTTTGACGGAAACAGCTCGAAGGTTCTGGTCGCTGCTACGATCACCAGCGGAGACTACCTTGGTGGTCAGGGCATCCGAACGGATGAAAGTGGAGCCTCCTTTGCTGGACTCGTCTATCCCGGCCCCACGATCACTTCCATTCAGGCGGATTTCCTCTGGGATTTCTCGGCAAACGGGGACCCAACACTCGCCGTCTACGCATGGGACGACGATGATAGCGACGGCTTTCAAGCCGCAGAGAGGACGATCGGCTTCGGCCTCGACAATGATGGCCAGTTCGAACTCAGCGGCGAAGCGGGAGAGATTGCCGGCACGATTAATTTCGTAGCCGATACCTGGTATCGGCTCACCATGACCTGGGGTGATGAGGATGATTCCGGCGACCGCATGGTCACCCTCACCGCCTTCGACCTCACCGCCAGCAATGATCTTGGCGTGGTTGCTACTTCAACGATGTCAGCGGTGGACTTTGGCGTTGCTCCATCCGAGTGGGACGGCGTCGCTTTTCGCATGACCCGTGGTAGCATTGATAATATTCGGATCACTTCGGGGTCGGGATCTTTTACTTATGTCGATGCCACTCCCGCTAACACTTTGCTCAATTCCGATCCGGAAAACTTTCCAAGCGGGGTTCCTCTGGTGGCAGGTTCCAACTACCTCGACGACGGCAGCGCGGGAACTGGCGCCGACGGTCTCTGGACCTACCGCACTGACGCCCCTTTTGCAACCTTCGAGGGCGGAGCGGCCTTCGAAAGTGACAACATGAGCAGCCTCGCGGATCCTGAGACTACCGCGGACCTCATCACGACCGTCAGTCTCCCGGTCGCAGGCACCTACGAACTCGTCGCAGTCTTCACGCGAAACAGCAACCGCGATATTGCGGCACGAATTTCCAGTAGCCCTGATTCCGCAGACATCTTTAGTTCGCTCAACGCACTCAATACGAATCAAGTCGCAGATCCCCTTGAGATTGGATTCGATGACTCGTTCTCTAACGGGCGCCTTGTAAACTCAGGAGCAGCTTATCTTGGGACCGTCACCACGACGACCGTCAACGAGGGTGTTCCCGTTTTCGTCAATGGTCTTGCCCGCACTGATGCGAGTGACGACGAGCGCACTCAATATGACGGAATCGCTTATCGGCTCACCTCGGGAAATGTGAATCAAGGCCTCGAGATTACCGGGATCGATTTCGCACCCAATGCCGAACCGAACCCTACCGTGACTCTGACCTGGAGCAAATCCGCAGCCACCATGTATGTCGCCAAATACTCGCTCGACATGATGGCATGGAATGGCGATCTGGACGACAGCGTCACCGCCGAGGGCGACGAAAACCCCGGCGACGACCGACAGATCACGGTGACCTTCCCGCTGACCGGCGGTCTGGAAAATTTGCCCAGTCTCTTTTTCCGTATCGAAGAGAGATAGAAACCGCACCTTGTAACATTGAGTCTCTCGGGTCGAACCGGGAAGACTCAGTGAACCAGGTATTCGAGGAAGGCCTCCAGACCTTCCTGAAAATAACGCCTCACACCCCGCTCCCCGTCGATATTCACTCATGAAATTCCGTTCTCTGTTCCGTTTCTTATTCCTCGTCGCGATCACTCCCGGTGCCGGAGCGGTTTCGATCGATTTCGAAAATGATCTCGTCGACACCACCCCGGACGGATGGACTTTCGACGGTGATTCCTCGACCGTCCGCATCGCCACAACAACTTCGAGTGGCGATTACACCGGGGGGAATGCCATCCGCACGGACGACGGTGGCGCTTCTTTGGCAGGCTTTCCCCTCCCTCCCTTGACGATCACTTCCATTCAGGCTGATTTTCGATGGGACTTTGCAAGTACCCCAACTCTCCTCGTCTTCGCATGGGATGACGCCAACAACGATGGCTTTCAGAGTGGTGAAAGAACGATTGGCTTTGGTCTCGATAATGACGGACAGTTCGAACTCAACAGCGAAGCGGGAGAAATCGCTGGAACGACTGATTTCATGGCTGATACCTGGTATCGGCTCACCATGACCTGGAGTCATGCCGATGGCTTTGGGAACCGCCTCGTTACCGTCTCGGCATTGGACCTGACCAACAGTAACGATCTAGGCATCGTCGTCAGCGCCACGATGTCCGATAGCGACTTTGGAGTTGCCCCCTCCGAGTGGGACGGCCTCGCCTTCCGCATGACCCGTGGCACGATTGACAACATTCAAACCACTTCAGAATCGGGATCTCCTTTCGCTTACATCGATGCCACGCCCACCAACACAACCCTGAATTCCGACCCGGTGGGTTTTCCTGCGGGAGTGCCCTTGGTGGCTGACTCGAACTACATCGATGATGGAAGCAGTGGCAGCGGCACCGACGACTTCTGGACTTACCGGACCGATACAGCTTTTTCCTCCTTCGAGGGCGGCACCGCATTCGAGTCCGACACCGGCAGCTCCCCCGGAGACGGAGAAACGACAGATGACCTCATCACGACGATCAACCTGCCCACCGCAGGCACCTATGAGATTGTTGCGGTCTTCACCCGGGCAAGCAACCGGGACATTGCCGCCAGAATCGGCACAAGTCCGGATTCGGGCGACCTCTTTAACTCAGCCAATGCTCTCGATGCGAATCAAGGCGAGCTTGATTTTGACGGATCATTCACCAACGGCCGTGGGGGCAACTCCGGGGTGGCTTACCTTGGCACCGTCACCACAACCGCCGATCACACAGACGTCCTGGTCTTCGTAAACGGGTTCGCGAGCACCCCGGCCGATGACTCCGAGCGCACCCAGTATGATGGCATCGGCTATCGGTCTGCCACCGTGCCACCTCCGGTCGGCCCCAAGCATCGCGATCTCTTCCTGCTCGCCGGCCAATCGAACTGCGATGGCCGTGGCTTGAGGTCCGGACTCACGGGCGCATTGGCGGGTTATGCCGACCAGCAGACGGATGTCCTCATTCATTACTCCAACCCTGGCTACACGAATTCCAATCGAAGTCTTTATCAGAAATGGGTCCCCCTCCGGCCCGGCTTCAGCAGACCACCGGGATACACCGGGGCACTTCCATCCACCACTTTCGGAATGGAAATTGGAGCGGCTAAGATTCTCACGGAATACTACTCGAACCCCGCCTTCATCAAGGTGGCCCAGGGTGCCACAGCCTTGGGAACACCCGGAGTTGATTGGTATCCGGCGCCACTTGACTCGCCGGATGTCGGGCCTCTTTATCAGGAATTGATCGAGTCAACCCAGGCTGCTCTCGCTGAATTGGAAGCGGCAGGTGACACCTTCACCGTCCACGGGATGTTCTGGCATCAGGGCGAGAGTGACGGCAGCCGAGTCGCCAAGTATAACGATCTGTTGACGACTTTAATTGAAAGTGTGAGACGCGATCTCGACATGCCTAATCTCCGTTTTACCGTCGGCGAGCTCTCCCCGACCAAGCCCCAGAACTTTCGCGACGTACAGTGGCAGGTGGCGCGCACCGTGCCCAATGTCGATTTCATTTCTTCAACCGCGCTCACCACGACCGACGGCACCCACTTCGATATCGCCTCCATGATTACCTTTGGTGAAAGACTAGGATACGCTCTAAGGCCTGACCGCGCCACTTTGGATTTCGAGCAACCTATTTACGCCAACGGCCCCCTTCATCGTCAGGACGAATTTTCCGCCACCTTGGGAGCGGCCTCTGCCCTGGAAGTGGTCTCCACCGCCACTCAAGGGGAATATTCCGGAGGACAGGCCGCCGGCCACCCTGGAGCTTCCGGCGCTTTCAGCTTTAACCGCCGCAATCTGCTTCCCTTGTCAGGTGCGCGCTCGCTCCAAGCCGACTTTTTCGCCGGTGATACCGGTTTCGATGACGAATCCGATGCTGATTCCTCGCTCCTCGTTGCCGTTTGGGGTGTCGATACAGGGGGCGATGGCCGCTTCTTTGACAGCGAAGCCGCAATCGGTCTCGGCCTCGACTCAAGCGCTACTTTCCGCATTCAAATCGGAGCGCAATCCTATCTCGCCACTCCCTTCACCTACCAACCAGACCAGTGGTATCGCCTCACTCTCACTTGGTCTGAACCCGATGCCAACGGAGATCGCGCAATCAAACTTTTTGCGCGAGACCTTGCCGGTGGCATCGATCTGAATGGAGGAGACAGTATTCTGAGTCTCGTGATCGGATCGGCAGAGTTTGCCGGCAACCCGCTGAGTTGGGCTGGGATTGGGGGAAGCGCCACCCGGGGCTTGATTGATAATATTCTGGTTTCGCCACCCGGATTTACAGCTTGGTCTTCAGTTTTTCACCCGACCCTGGAAGGAGGGCCTCTCGAAGACGATGATCAAGACGGAATCGTGAATGCCATTGAGTTCGCCTTCGGCCTTGATCCCCTTTCCTTTAATTCATCCTTGGATCTGCCGCAGGCAGTCTACGGGGCGGAATCTGCCACCCTCAGTTTTGCACCGCAGGCCACCCAGCCAGGGACACTCTACCAAGTCGAATGGTCGAAAAATCTAACGGAATGGAATCTCCTTTCCGGAACCCTCTCCGGAGGCTTTCTAAATTTCACCGTTCCGACCATTGATGAGTCCATTTTCATCCGGCACCGGGTCACTTTATCAGAGTGAAGCTCACGCTTTTCAAACGAAGGATTTGGGGGCTCCGAAGCGTGGGCACGCGAGAGAAACGGGATTGGGCCACCTCATGGCACAACCCTCGGTGAGGACCTTTTATCGCGAGACGCCCCCTTTGATCCCAGGCGACTTCCAAAAGATGACTGAACATGAAGGGTGCTCATGGCTAGGGTGCCCATCCTCTTTCCTAAATCAGCACCACTCGGCTCCTGACGCTCATTCCAAAATTGTTAGAGTCAATTCGTAGTTAAGGAGTCATCGGTGTCAGACGATTTGCATGAGGTTATCTCCACGGCCAAAACGACGAACTCGGCTTCAACCACGAACAACTCACCTACCGCTTCTAGGGAAGAGGCTTCCGCCTTAATGGATCTTTTTTCGGTCATGCCAAAGAGGTGACGCTGCGCAAACTACCCTCAAAACGCACGCGTTGCCTGTCAGACCGTAGATGCAAATTCTACCGCTGTTGGACAGCTGGAATCGGCCCTACGCTGGGGTCATTGATAAATCGATCGCCTTGATCGTTCATCTGGTCTGGATACGAATGATGATAGCCGCCTGCGTGCCCTTCGGTCGCTGGCTCATGTATTGAAACGGTTGATCCGACTCGATCTTCATCCGGACCAGTTCGTTCTCCTTCTTCAAGACATTGAAAGAAAAAATCATTTTGATACGCTCTTCTGGGAGTCGCTATCTTTTTTATTCTCACTCACCCCACCCTGCCACAATTCCGGAGGCAGGGTCAAACCCACACGGGATAATCAAACGTAATCACCCCCTCCCCTCTCAGGTCCCTCAGACGGCGCCCTCAAGCGGTCTACTTGAAAAATAAATCCCTAGCAGTAAAACCCATGCAACCCATCCAAGTCGCCACCACTCAGTTCGAACACAACCCCCTATCTCCTCCTCGCATGATGCTCTCGACCACCTCACTCAAAAAGCAAATTCCTGGCAGTCATGGTCGCTGCCGGACTAGTAGATTTCAACCAAGTCGTGAGGGAATTTCATGTCCAAAGAACCAAGAAATTTATCGATCTTGCCGAACAATTCCAAAGCAAAAACCTACTCCTAGTGCTCGGTGAATACATCTGGCAGCGCGAAGTCATCCCACCAGAAGACCAATGGAACTGGGGAGTCGAATGCGTTCGAGAAATCGGCGAATATGCGGGAAACAAAGGTATAGAAATTTCCCTAGAACTAGAGCCATTCCGCATGAGCTTGCTAAACAACATCCCCGAAATGGTGAGGTTTATCGATGACTGCGACGTCGAAAACGTCAAAGCAAACATCGACATCAGCCACCTAGTTCTCTCCGACAGCTGCCCCAGCGAACTTACTAAACTAAAAGGCAAAGCAAACCACGTCCATATCAGCGACTGTGATGGCATGGTTCATGGAGACTTACCTCCTGGACGAGGAGTCGTTAAGTTCTCACCTTATTTACAGGCAATCAAAGAGCTAGAATTCGAAGGAGCTATAACCCCCTATCTCCTCCTCGCATGATGCTCTCGACCACCTCACTCAAAAAGCAAATTCCTAGCAGTAACACTGACTTGTCTAAGTCGGAGGCTCTGTGCCTCGAACTCGCATAACTAAGTCATGGTGGGTCCCTTCGCTTCTAGCAGAAGCGGTTCCCAAGTCCCGATGCGAGCAGGCAAATAATGGCAAATTTTCGAATAGTCTTGCTTGTGATTTTGTTTCCTTTTGAATTTTAGAAAACTCCGAAATGTCTAAATCATTATTATTCAGCGCTATTTCTATCCTTGGTATCTTTGTCCCTTTTCTCGGAGCTGCACCTGGAGATTTAGACACCGATTTTGGCACTGATGGTGTGGTCGAGTTGTCAGAATATTCACGGGCCGTTCTTATCCAATCTGATGGTAATTTCGTCACACTGATTGACAAGGGCTCGATTGAGAGACGGTTGACTGACGGACAATTGGACGTTTCGTTCGGCGGGGACGGGAGTATGAGTCTATCTTCGGGGCCTTTGTATGACCTTTCGGGGGTCGCGAATATGGCCATTCAGCCAGACGGAAAAATTCTCGTCGCCGGTTTAGGCAGGGAAGATCAAGGGAGTCCATACGAGAGATTTGTGGTCGCCCGTATTACTCCCACTGGTGAGATGGATACCAGTTTCTCCGGAGACGGATTAGCCATAACCGCTCCACCAAGCGGAGTCGGACAATTTGTCCTAGAAGTATTTTCCGTGGAAGACGGAAAGATTCTCGTGGCCGGGTTTCTCCAGCCTTCTCCTTGGAGTCCCTATGATTTCGTATTTATTCGATATCTGCCAAACGGAGCTATTGATTCAAGCTTTGGAACCGATGGTTTCCAAATTCACGGTGATATTAGTCGGTTAGGAAATGTTATTCTCCAGCCTGATGGGAAGATTATTGCCTGTGGTGGAGGGTATAATGAATTTCGTGTTTATCGATTCCTTCCTGATGGCAGCAAAGACTTATCCTTCTCGGGAGACGGTCAGGCCGTCGTTAATTTTGTTGGTTCTGTTCCCGAGGGTAGTTTAGGCGGAACCGCTTTTGCCATGGCCCTTCAGTCCGACGGAAAAATCGTTGCTGTGGGGACATACAACAGTCCCTCGCCTGGGGTCGGAGTGGGATACATGGATGTGGCGATTGCTAGGCTCACTCCGAACGGCGGGATCGATTCGTCATTTTCAGCAGATGGCAAACAAGTTTTCCTCACTGAGTCCGTATCTGGAAGCCGCGCCAGTGGTGCTGGTCGCCCATCAGTGGTGATTCGTCCGGACGGCAAGATTTTGGTCGCTGCCGGTTTCCCGGGAAGTCCGGGCGTTGCCGGATATTGGTCGATGGCCCGGCTCACAACCAGTGGGACCTTCGATTCGTCCTTCTCCGATGACGGACAGCTTTTTGCACCAGCAGATTCGCCCTATGACACGCGCATTACGGAGCTTATTCCGCAATCGAACGGGAAGATAATTACGCGGGGATCGGCGAGGACGAATCGATATCTTGCCAGATTTCTGATCGACCCGGACACGGACGATGACGGTCTTGATGATCCCACTGAGATTTCACTAGGGACTTCAATCACCGATACTGACTCCGACGATGATAACCTAAGCGACGGTGACGAACTAATGCTTTACTCGACTGACCCATCGAACGACGACTCGGACAACGATGGTCTTGCTGATGGGGCTGAAATTTTGACGCATGGGTCCGACCCAAACCTCACCGATACAGACGGCGACGGTCTTGATGATCAGGTCGAAGTTGTAACCCATGGCACGAACCCCTCTCTTGCTGATACGGATGCCGATGGATTATCCGATTTTGGCGAGGTAAACGTGCATCTGACTAACCCGCTCGTTTCAGATATGGATGGCGACGGACTCCTTGATGGATTCGAACTCCTCACCACCCTGTCAGATCCCACAAAAAAGGACACTGATGAAGACGGCTATACGGACCGCTACGAACATGAAACTGGATTCTCTCCAACGGATGCGACATCCAAGCCTATCGCTCTTTTACTCGTTCACCGGGCGATTGAACTGGAAGTGGTGACGCAAATTGGAAAGACATATCGTGTGCAAGGCTCCGATGACTTGGACACTTGGACGGATACTGACATCGTGGTTCAAGGGACAGGCGAATCCGTGAGGGATGTCTTTCGTCGGACGACAGACTTTACCGCTCGATATTGGCGTGTCCGGGAAGAATAGATTCTAGGGAGATCTAGTTATTACTGGGGAGTTTGGTGCTTGGGGTGATGATGGCTTTCCTTAAGGGGAGTAAGAAGGTGAACAGCCACGGTCCTCCCGTGGCCCATGCTGAACGGGTGTGGGGTTGATGTTCGAACATGGAAGGCTCTAGCTACCGCACAGCCCGAATGGGGAACCATCCTTACGCTCGAGATTAGGGGCAATCTCGATGGTTTTGAAGAGTTCCCCCGGTCATCGTGAACCTTGATCGTCCTCTGTTGGTCCTAGCGGCCCATTGGGCGTGACTGGCGGCATCTCGGGCAGATCCAAAGATAAGCCTTCCATTTGTTCCCTACTGGCCAGGGAAAGATCCAAGTAAATCAACAAGACAAAACGGAGGTAGAGCGCCTGACCATCTTCGATGGCGCAGGCGCAATCAGGAAAGTATCCTCTGCTTAGAGAACTGGAGAGCGCCCTTGATGAAGGTCTTAACGAGGGATGAGCAACCCGTGAAACGGAGCTTATCGCGGAAGTCATGCGGGTGAGCGGGAGACCCTCTCGCGTTTTGGTTCAATGCGCTGTCGTTGTGGTTTGCAAAACATGTGTTGCACGGATACTGAAAAGAAGTTACTTTTCTAGCGAGATCTAAAAGCCGGCACGACTGGGGAGTAGGATCCAACCGGGGGCCCTTGGGCCCCCTTACTCTTTGTTGGAAGCGGGTCAAAGGCGGACAATCCCAAATGGATCTTGAGTTGCGGCAACTTTGCACAGGATAGGTTCAAGGCGTTTGAAGTAGTTCTGACCGGATTTTTTCCTCATGTAAGAGGATGGGACCATGCTCTGATAAAAGAGGTAAGCGCAGAGGTCGGCAGCCTGGATATAATATGAGTCCTGCGAATCACGGTGATTGGGGTCCTCAATCAAGTATCGGATTTGGAGATTGCGGTAGCCTTGCCCAAAGGGAGCCTGATTGGTGACCGGATTGTAGTTTCGGAGCTGCCTCATGATCTGCCGAAGTTTTTTCTCATCAGTGCGGTCGGGGAAGAGCATTCCTCTTTCGTCTCCGAAGGAAGGTCCCGGGAAATTCTTGTAGGAGAGCGTGTTCTCGAACCGTTGGATGAGAGCCTTCCACGCGTTTTCAAAAACATCGTAGGTAGCTGGTTTGCCCTTCTTGTCGACCACGATGTTAATGACAGAAAAATCTCCATTCGGGCGAGTTGGTCGGCGAAGCGGCGAAGAATCTCGAGGCGATGGTACTTCGGGATTCGAGCGAGTTCACCTGGCTTGGTGAGCATTTGCCCGGCGTGAATCTCTTCGCGAAGTTTGAGGCCGAAGAGTGATTTCATGTTGCGCCGGAAGGTGACGAGGTCATCGAGGTAGGGTTTCCATCGAAGCTCATGGACGACCACGCCGGTCAGGGTGAAGTAGCGGGTGGGCGAGTTCTTAACGCCGGGATCGCCGCTTTCGTCGACGTACATCAAATACATGGTTCTTAAAAATCAGAGTTCGTCGGAGAATGTGCAGGACTGGATGGGGGCGATAAAGGGGCAAATCCTTCAACCTCTTTGAAAATTTTGGCGACTGTCGGGTGTCTTGTCGAGTGCTCTAATTTAAACCAACATAAAGCGCAAATTATGAGTTACCTCGTGGCGAACTCCCTAAGAACAGCCTCCAGTCCTTCAGCGCCAAGAAGCCCCGTTTTATTCCACCTCCTCGCAAGATCGATTTGGCGTTGTCCGACCTTGGCAGATTTCCGCTGGTTGAGGGTGAGCGGCATGAACTCAAGATTGAATAGGCAATTGTCCAACTCCGGGCAGACTGACCGGGGGATGATGTGATCACCAGTGACGATCTCCCCACTATACGGTCCCTTGGTGATCGTTGGTGCTAATCCTCTCCTGAGTTTATCCATCCCGGCAGCATCCAAACAGCCAAGCCTTTCGAGGATCGTGACGTTACGGATTAGTGAGGCGGACTGAACTTCCTCCCTTTTCGCGCTGTCGTGTCCTGTGGCGGCGTGCGCTTGGGAGATTACTGCTTTGAGGTCTGCCCCGTCTCTTCGTGCCATTTCGAGCCATTAGCAGGCTTTCCGAAGTCGAGGAGTTGTGCATTTAATTTCCCATTTAATTTCCCGCACTAATAATAAGAATCCTGGAAGCTGGAGAATACATAAAAGCCGATGATCCCGAGGAAGGTGACTTGTTTAAACAAGATTTTGCTAAAGCTCTTGATTGGGCGTGTAGTCAACCGTTGATCTTTCGTTGATTCGACGGCGACTTCCGCAAGGTGAGAGCAGGAAAGTTCCGCTACTCGCTCGTCTTTCGCGTCTGGGAGGATGAAATTCAAATCCTCGCCGTTGCTCACATGAGCCAACGCCCGGGATACTGGAAAGAACGTGCCCAAAATTGGCCGCCGTCACCTCTTTCTTGAGCCGATCAAAATCGCCACACCGCCCAACAACCAAGCTCCAGGTTTCGTCTCTTTCGTGGTTCCCAACTTCTAAAACCCATACCGCCTCAACCGACGGGCTTCAAGCTTGCGATCCCCCGAAAAGACCACTTCCTGCGCCATTATACCCCGAGCTGGCAATGATCTTATAGCCGGGAGGAGCGGGGGAGAATGGTGCAGAACGTGGGCTTCTCAGCGGGTCGTCGTTCGGTGAAGTCGACTAGGTGGAGCGATTAGTGAGGCTTCCAGTTCGGGCCTTTTTATGCCAGACTTCGCGCATGTCGATGAGTGTCCGAAACATCATTTTCTTTCTCGCCTTCCTTTCCCTGCAGTCCTGCTCCACCAGTAGTTCCACGAACAAAGTGGTCGGCTCGAATTGGGGCGCTGTTCAATCCTTCATCGACGCTCAACGTCGGGCCGGTCATCCCAATTACAACCCGGAGTGGCTCTACCTCGTCGATCCAGCCGCCCAACGGATGCACGTCATTTCTCTCAAAACCGGTAAGATTCGCGAGACTCTTCGTTGCGGGACCGGAAAACGAGGTCTCGGCTTTGCGCATGCGCAAACCCCTCCCGGATTTTTCACGATGGGCGGTGTCCGCATCGCGAAAAACGCCGATTCTGCCATCCAAACCGGTGACTCCAAGAAAGGCGTCAGCGGCATTTACGCGGAGATTCTTTATCCTCCGACCCATCCTGATCCCTCGCTGCGAGGCTATGTTCCTAATGGAGTGGTGATCCATTCCTACAATCCTGACGCCAGTGAAATGCTTTACCAACGCCGGGCCCAAAGAATGATCGGGCGCATTCCGTGCACCGCGGGTTGCTCCGTTCCCGAGATCGACGAAGCCCACAAACTCATCTCATATCTCAAAAAATCAGCAGGGAGATTTGACCCCACCGCCCGTCCAAACGCCAACCTCCGGAGCCTCATTAGCCGGGGCTTGGTCAAAATCTATCAAGGTGATCGACTCGGTGACCCCATCTACATTCTCAACCGACAATAGCCACGCCATTTTTCCGGACTCCAAATGCTTGCGCACCAATGGTTCTAATCAGGAGATTCGTTCTCTTCGTCGGTGAGGCCGAGTTCACTTTCGGCGCCGGTGAGGTCGAGGGAGAAATCTTCCCGGGGGTTGGGTGATCGGTGGAGCTGGTGGCTGGTTTTTAGGGAAGGTTGCCAGTGGACGGTGCCACAGGTTCCGCGCGCAGGAATCGGCGGCGGGAGGTAGATGGCGTCGGAGAGCTTGATCGCCCTCGTCAAGGAAGGCACCATTTCTCTATGGGAAAAGGATACGAAGAAAATCAGGCGCGGCTCTCGGCCCTTTCGTTGTTGGGGAAGGACCTCGCGCGTCGGGCAAAATCGACCTGCGAGCTCAGCTTGAACTCAGGAGTGCCTCTCCGCATTTATGAAGTTCCTCCCGTGTCAAAAACACCGGAGTTGGATCGATGTCTGATGCTCAGTGATGAGGTGATCGAAGCGCTTGAGAAACCAAGTCTACTTAAGGCGGACGAATGGCGTCATCTGGGCGAGCTGATTTGGACGGAGTTGCCGATCCAGCAGCTGATGGTGGCGCGGGTCTTACAATATCTTGGGAAGACGACCCCTTGGTGTCAGCAAATTCTGGAGGAGGCTTATCTGGATGATGAGGTGACTGCGGCCGCGGAGGCGGTGCCGCTGGGGTAGAAAAAACCCGCGTCATCGAAATAACACGGGCTTTTTTCGGATTGCCTGCGGGGCAAGGAGAGTGGTTGTTCGGAGGTCAGAGGCTAAGAGCCTCTGCTACTGGGGGATGCTGCTTTGGTCGTAGATGATTTCGACCTGGAAGAAGCGTGAATCGCCGACGGCTTGGTAGGGGACGGTGATCTTTTCGCGTTGGCCGGACTTGGACTGGACGGTTCGGTATTCGGTCCAGTTTTTTAAATCGGTGGAGCTGTGGATGACGTAGAGGAAGCCAAGATCGGCGAAGATGTGGACGGCTCCGGTTCCGGTGCCGATGACGGGGGGATCGACGATGACGACTTCCTCCCACTCAGCGTAGTAGCCGGGGTTTTCGATGGCGTAGCGCCAGAGGCCGTAGTTCTCGATGTCGGTGGATCCGGTGGGGCCGTAGTTGGCTTCGCACTGCACCATTCTGGAGTTGAAGACGGAGAGGTTGAGCCAGGTGGAACCGAGGCCGACTTTGGGCTGGAGGCCGAGGCGGGCTTTACCGGGGAGCCAGGTGCGCTCGTAGGTGATGGCGGCATCGATGGTGGAGAAGGTGGTTTTTGAAAAGGTCATGATGGAGACGCCATCGAGTGGGATTTGGAGGTCAAAGAACCACTGGTCGCGGTCGAGGATGCCGGCCCAGCCGACGGATCCGCCCTCCCAAGGGAGCTTGTCCCAAGTGTAAGGGATGTCGCCGTAGAGCGGCATTTCGGTGAAGCCGGCGGAGTCGAGGTGGGCGCGGACAGCGATGTAAGCTTGGTAGAGATCGTTGAGGAGGGCCCGCTTGACGGCGGGGGTGCCATCGTCCCAGACGGTAAGGCCTTGGGGTTCGAGGTCGAGGTGGACGGCGTCGAATTTTTCGGAATTGAGGCGGCCGGGTGTGTTGTTAAAATTGATGACGCGGTTGGTGATCTTATTGAGGAGATTGGTCATCCATACGGGGTCGTTGACGTCATGGCCATCGAAGAGGATCTGGGATTGGATGCAGTGGGCGTCGAGCTTGGCGTTCCAGTCGGCGATGGTGTTGGACTCGGAGACGGGGCGGTTTTGGTAGGAGCCGTAGATGCGCTTGATGCCGTGTTCGTTGAAGAAGTTGATGCTTTCGTCTTCGAGGATGAGATCGCCGACGACGTAGGCGGAGCCGTAGGGGCTGTCGGTGGCATCGGGGAGGGTGGTGGTGCCCCAGAACCAGAGGCCGCGGTGGAGGCCAACAGCGTCGGGGTAGGTGGTGGCGTGGCGCCAGAAGGCGTAGTTCTCGATGTCGGTGGCGTCGGTGGTGGGGACGTCTTCTTCGAGTTGGTTGAGGACGTTGGCGAACGCGGTGTAGGTGGTCCACATTTCGTCATCGGCGACTTTTGGCTGAATCGCGATGATCGCTTTTCCGGCAAGGGCGCTGCGCTCGTAGGCGGTGGCGACTTGGAGAGCGGCGGAGTTGTCCTTGGAAAAAGTCATGAGCGAGACGCCGGTGAGTTGGGCGGAGATGTCGCTGAACCAGGCGTCGCGGTCGGTGGCGTCGGTCCAATCGACGGAGCCTCCATCGACCGGGAGCTTGTCCCAAGTGAAGGGGATGTCGGCGTAGATCGGGAAGGCGGGGTAACCGGCGTCGGTGAGCTGGGTGCGGATGAGGACGTAGGAGTTGAGGAGATCGGTGAGGAGGACGCGCTTTTCGGCGGGGGTGCCATCGTCCCAGGCGTCGAGACCTTGTGGTTCGAGATCGAGGTGGAGGGCGTCGAATTTTTCTTCTTCGAGGCGGCCGGGAGTTTCGTTGAAGCCGATGAGGCGGTTCGCGATTTTGACCTGGAGGTCGGCGACCCAGGCGGGGTCATTGACTTGCGTGCCGGAGACGAGGAGTTGGGAGTGGATGGCGGCGGAGTCGAGCTTGGCATTCCAGGAGGCGATAGCCGAGGGCTCGGAGACGGGACGGTTTTGGTAGGAGCCGTAGACGCGGTCGACGTGGTGGAGGGAGAGAAAGTTGATGGTATCTTCCTCAAGGGCGGCGGTGCCGACGACCTCGGAGGAGCCCCAAGGGCTGCTGGTGTCATCGGGGAGGGTGGTGGAACCCCAGAACCAAACGCCGCGGCTTTGGCCGAAGGCATATTGGGTGAGAATCAGGAGGCAAGAGGTGAGTAAAATGAGCGCTTTCATGTCTTACTGAGCTGATCGCGAAGAAAGGGGGGTAATGTCATTTTTTCACAAAAAGGCCTCCGTGAAGGTTCACGAAGGCTATTTTGGATCTTGGGGGGTGTGCCTGCGGGTGGGAGGAAGAACTGCGAGGTGCAGAGCTTCCGGCTACGGCGGACAAGGGACCGGTTTTTGTTTTGGATGTCTCACCTAGGGCGTTGGGCTGGGCCGGGCTAGGGCGCCTGGAGTGGGCGCCCGATCACTGGCGCGCGGAACTCTCTGCGGGGTATCGTTTTATCCCCGATCTTCTGGTGAAGGCGCAGTGTTCCTATTCTCAGGCCGCCGGGGATCCGGCGGGCTTTTCGAACCATCTCGCAGGGCTGGGAATTGGCTGGAGATTTTAGGGGAAACGAGGAAATTCGCTTAAGGAGAGCAAAGGATTTGCGAGAAAGTCCGATGGCGCTTTACAAAATCGGGCGGTCTTGTCAGATAGACGAAGTTTTAGACAGACCCTATGCCGAAGGACACCAGCATCAAAAAAATCCTCGTGGTCGGAGCCGGCCCCATCGTCATTGGACAAGGTTGTGAGTTTGATTACTCCGGCACCCAAGCCTGCAAGGCGCTGCGCGAGGAAGGTTACGAGGTCGTTCTCGTGAATTCCAATCCGGCAACGATTATGACCGACCCGCAATTTGCGGAGCGGACCTACATCAAGCCGATCACTCCGGAGTCGATTGAGAGGATCATCATCAAGGAAAGGCCCGATGCGCTCCTGCCGACCCTCGGAGGTCAGACTGCGCTGAACGTCTCTATCGAGCTTTTCGATGCCGGAACCCTCGATAAGTATGGGGTCCGGATGATCAACCCCCCTTTCTCCCCCATCCGCTCCGGTCCAAGGACGGCTTCAAGGCCCTCCCGCCAAAAGCAAATTCCTAGCAGTGGTTGATAGATATCGGAGCTAAGACTTGGGACTAAGCTGACAGGCAACTTATAGGCGTAGGTCGTTTACGGGGACACGTTTACGCGTTTACGGGGACAGACCCTTTACTGGGAAGGAGTTCGGGCGAAGAAAGTGGCTTCCTAAGGAAAAGATTAGGGAGTCTCGAGAAAAGCATTATGAAGAAATTAGAAGTTATAAAATTGACATTACGATTAGTGGGAATGGGTAGATTATTCTTGGTTTGTTCGCTGCCTTTTCTTGTTTTAGTTTCATGTGAACGCCATGAAAAAAAAAGATTCGGAATTTAAACCTCAGGAGCCAAAAATAGAAGTTTCAGATAATCCGAGAAATGGGGGAGAACATGCAGGTCTTAGAGCAGAAATTGAGGCTCAACTAGAGCATGTGGGATATTTTGAGGAGAATGATCCGGTTAAGAAAAAAATCACTCTGCTTGAGGTAGTTGGGCAAATTGCTCCTAATATTGATTATAAACTAAAAGTTAAAAAGTTTCCGCTTTTGGCTGACGAGCTTAAGGTGCTATTTCAGAAAGCATTCGAACAGTCATTCAATGGAAGAGATGACGCCCTTGATTTGCTCCAGTTTTTAGATCTAGTTTATGACGCTCCGTAATTCGAAATATTTCACGAAATATTTTAGCGTTTTAATTGCCAGACGATTTGCAGCGCTGACCCTCGAGAACAAAGCAAGCGCGAGTCCACTCGAATTACTCAGAGAATGGCTTTCGGGGGAATTCGCAAGAATCGGGGTTAAGACTCTCCCTTGCATATCTCGGAAGAAATCGATGGATCTCCGCCTCATCCCTCTCGTGCTCGTCAAACGAGATGATTCTTGTCCCGCTCTCTGAAAATGCTACTCTTCAAATTTCGTGAAAGTTCGTTCTTCCAACTCTTATTCCCCTCCGGGCAAAGTCGGAGACGGATCCGAATGGTCAACCTCGGCTCAGGTTCTTGCTGGAACTTTGACCTCAGGAAATCGACACCTATCACTACGGCAACATCCCTCCCGTCCATTGCCCGCGCCACCCAGATCTACCACTATCGCGAACAACTCCGGTGGATTACCAATCCCCGCGAAATCACCACCGCATCAACCCCCTTTCTCCCCCCGCAGCTCCGGTCCAAGGGCGGCTCCAAGGCCCTCCCGCCAAAAGCAAATTCCTAGCAGTATGATGAAAAAGATTCTCACGACTTTTGTCAGCCTCGCAATGCTGGTGCCTTTTGTATCCGCTCAAGATGACGAGCCGAAACACCTCCGCTTCATTCCCCTGGGGGAATTGCCGAAATTGGAAGAATTATTACCGGAAGGGCACCTCCTTTTCCTGGAACCGCCTTCGGGATCGATGCCTCCAGAGTCAGTTTCGCTTGTTTCAGGAGACTCGGTCATTCCCTTTGAATTGAATCTCAGAGTGTTCACTGATATTTTGACCATGAATGGTGCGACCGAAGGTTTGGGAATCAAAAATGGGAAGACTTTGGAGTCTCCGTTTTTACTCAAGGCCCCTAAGCCAGTCGCTCCGCTGAGTCTGGGGGTGCTTTACGCCGATCCTGCCAAGCTGCTCTGGAAGAAACCCAAGATGCTTCTCTTAAAAGACGATGCCAGCGCTTTTCCAGCGAGCACCGTTCGGTTCGTGAATGTCTCCGATAAGGTGGTGATTGTGCAACTCGGAGGAAAGGGTAAACGCCCTTTTGGAATTGCGGCCGGCGGGTCTTCCCATAAACCGTTCGAGTCGGGAGTCACTTTGATTAGAGTGGGATACCTAACCGCCGATGGTAGTCAGAAGGTGATTTGGCAAAACCAGATCAAGATTCTCTCCAACCAACGGGTTCAGTGTTTCTTCTATAAGGCCGTTCCCAGCCCGGGGAAGGATGCAGTCAAATTCCACTATGTTACGGAGACGATTCCCAAGCTCCCGGTCAAATAGGAATCTCTGCGCAATCTT
>Ga0222650_1000795_pt1 | contig 20960 bp, 17 predicted proteins | sample AntAcemetagen367_FD_179820 | JGI IMG/M metagenome (GOLD analysis project Ga0222650, IMG submission 179820) | Saline water microbial communities from Ace Lake, Antarctica - #367 | ecosystem: Environmental > Aquatic > Non-marine Saline and Alkaline > Saline | place: Antarctica: Ace Lake... | reverse complement strand
ATAGAAAAGAACTGAAGCAACTCGGGAACATAAAAAAGCCCCCCTAAGAAAATTAATCACGCGAAAACGCGACTCAATAAAATTTTCAAATCCTAGCCCTCGACCAAGTCCGACAGACTGCTAGCGGCGGCGGCGAAGAATCACCCCAAAACCAAGCAGGCCCAAAAACGCTGAAGACGGCTCAGGCACGGCGGTGAGTGGTGTTGCAAAGTCGATTGCAGTGCGAAGCGCGGTGAGACCCGCCGGAGACATGTTGGCAAGGTCATTGGCTCCGTTGTTGCCCGCGTTTGGGTCATTATCAATGTTGAAGAGCAAGCGAGGACCGCCGAAAGTGGGCACCCCTGCTTCCGTAACGTTCCCGGGTGCATCACCAGTATTCCAGTAGGCTGCGAGAATGTCGGACCCTACAGAAGCCAGAAGTTGACCGCCGCCCAGAGATCCAGTGGCACCCAGGCCGTTGAAGTTATCTGCAACTGGCCCCGATGCCACGAGCAAGTCATGGTCTCCTGCCGCGAGACCAAGAATGGAAGCCCCCGCGATCGTCACGGTTGTCTCATCACCTGCGATCAAGGTGCCTGTCGTTGTAGAGCTATTATGCCAGCCCATACGATTGCCAACGGTGCGCACGGTGTAGCTGGTCAGGCTAACAACCGGAATAGAAACTCCGTTGTAGCCATCCGCATTGCCGCTGGAATAGCCGCCACTGCTAAGGGAGCGACCGATGATCACAACATCGGCGGCACCGTTTCCAGCAAAAGCACCCGTGCCCAAAAGAGCATCCTGAGAACCCGCAAAATTTGCGAAATTCGAATGGCGGATTTCCGTCACGTTGCTGAAGTTGTTGTTAATGTAGGTTTCGAGTGGACTCCCCACGGGAGCCAAGTCAGAGAGCATCACCACGATGGCAGATGAAGATGAAATGCTTGCCATCAAGAGGCCCGCGGCAACGGTCGAGTGTGTGTGTTTGAACATAATAATAAGGTGAAATACCAATTTCACGTAAGATTGTGACGAAAACGTGACACTCAGACAACCAAAAATATTGCTTGCTCTTTACAGGCACCGATTTCTGACCCCTCCCGACACGTCCTCGTGGGTCGAAGCATCCAGCGTTGTCTGACCCGTTTCCGCGGTGTTCGATGGCACCAGGTGAACACGCGTCAGCACGTCGTTTTTGAGCGCCAAAACGGAATGCCCGCCATCATCCGTCGATCCGATCTCGGCATCATGGATCTCCCAAGGCCTCCGCGTTTGCGCCAGAATCTCCCTGACTGCTAGAAATTTGCGCATTGGGGAGACCGCTTGAAGGCATCGTGGAAGGAAACGGAGAAAGGAGAAAGGTTAGACAAATATGACTTGGTGGCTGAGCCGGAGAAACATCGGAGCGTCGCTTCGTGGTGCAAGCGCAACTACCCATCGAGATACTCCTTTCACCAGCGAGAGTATCGCAAACACCAGTTCTCAGAATTCGAGAAGAAAATGAGCGCTCGTCCTTCCGCGAGCGAATTAAAAGAAGCACGCGATTTCGCTCACAAACTAGAGTTACTAGATGTCGCTGAATCTTATCACACCAAATGGGGAGAAATTCAATACGCGGCCTATGCCGAGAGGCTAAAACCAGGGAACCCAAAGATGATGAAGCAGCTACTAGCATGGGCAGTGAAAGAAAACCTCAGTTCTATTCCCTCAGTCAAAACCCTCGCCGGCTCCATCATCGAAGCTGATTCGGATGATCTCACCGCTCGTGAACTTCTGGGACATCTAAAAGTCGACGACCAATGGACATCCAAAGAGAACTTGATCTCAAAGATGGACCCAAAAAATATCGAAGATCGTATTAAGACCCACAAGATCCTAGCCAAAACAAGTTTATATCCCTCGCAAAGAAGGTAAATGCTAACCTAAGTGTCATCACCCACCCGGACATTGATCACAACCTGTATTGGAAGGATCAAGAGGAAGACGTCCTCAATTTCATGGCAAAACATGTGAATGATATTAAGCCTGATTGGGATGTGATCCGCGCAGCAGCCAAGGCTTGGATGAAGTGAATTTTCTGTTCAACTCCCATACTCACGGCATTTTTTTGTTACGGATATTGCTAAGGTCGGTGTTTGCATGCCAGCAAGGGCCTTGCTCTACGAGTGACACAGATGTCTGACCCCCACAGTCGCCACATTCATGAACCAAAAAAGAGAGGCTGGTGTAAGCCCCCTTTGATTTTGAGATTTGTTGCGAAGGGAAGCTTGCGTCTCCACTATTTCGGATGCGATTTGACAAAGTCGATGTTCGCCTTCACCTGCGGGACGCTGTCTTTCCAGTCGTTCTCGTGTTCAATGGAAATATGCCCGTCGAATTTCTGCTTTTTTAACTCTTCAAGGCATGCCGCAACATTAACAACTCCAGTTCCGGCGACGACGACGGCGGCGTTCCCATTCTTTTCCTTGTCCTTCAGGTGGACGCTGATGATCCGGCCGTCGAGGATACGGAGACACTCAACGGGGACGAGATTCGAGGTGCACCAGTGACCGAGATCGGCGCAGGCCCCGACGCGGTGGTCGCGACTCTCGACGACGCCGAGGATGTAGAGGGGATTCCAAACCTTGTATTTCGGGTTACTCATGGAACCGCCGTGTTCATGGAACGCGACTTTGATATCGGTCCGTTTCGCGGCAGCTTCCCACGCCACGATCTGTTCGGTGGATTCGGTGCAGACGGCGTAGAGACCCATTTTCTTCGCGAAATCCATGATCTTATTCACTTCGTCCGGAGTGTTCGCTCCGACGACGCCATAGTTGACCGCATGCACGCCCTGGCGCTTGCACTCCGCAAGAAGTTCAGCAATTTCATCATCGCTCATGCCGTGACCGACCTTGATTTCGGATTCGGGCTTCATTTTCTGGCCGGGGAAGAACTCAATGACGTTGCCGCCGGCTTCCTTTGTCTTGGCGATGGCCTCGAAGGCCGTGAATTCCTTGAAGGTATAGGCTTGGGCCCCAACGAACCAACCTTCCTGGCGGAGGTTTTCGGGAATGGGATCTGCGGAGAGACTTGCGGAAAGAGCAAGCGCGGCAAAGGCGATATGGCGGATGGTTTTCATAAATGACTTGAGGCTATGAGACTGGAGGGACGGACCGATTGTGGAAAGTCCGAAAATCCAGCCTGGATACGCGCGAAGACTTACCCAATCTTCATCCGCATGCCGAGAATTTAAGAATGCCTAGCCGATTCTTTACTCCAAGGCCTCAACCTTTAGCTTTCGCAGCGAGAAGAGCCCGCCTCCCGAGACCGGCAAAGCACGCGCCCCCTTCTTTCGCTTCGCTCCGAACCACACCCGTTTCTCTTGGAAGACCTCCTCGACAAAGCCCCGGCTTCCCAGAACCAAACCGTCGCTAAAATACCGCACTCGCAACCGGATCAACTCCGCTCGGCTCAACTTCCGCCCGTCTCGCAGTCCCTCCAACGCTTTCTTCCGATCAAAGCCCCGCTTTGAAAAGACCCCCTGCGCACGCTTCCGTCCTTTCTCAGCCTCGCCCGCTTCGATCCCCTCCCCCAAAAGCAAATTACGATAAGCCTCACGCCCCTCCATGTTCCAAGAATCCATCGCCACCCCGAGCATCCGGTAAAGCGACTTGCGAGCTCGCTTGCTCTCACCCATCGCCTCAGCCTACCCGCACCGACGGTGATCCTTAGGATCATCGACCAAGCCTGCCCGCACCGGGTTCAGATCGAGATAAGCCGAGATTGTCCGCAGGGCCTCGCCATCCTCCACCAAAATGCTCCGATAGCGCTCCCGCCAGAGCGTCCCCCGACGCCCGTGCCGTTTGTTGAACCAGCGGCTAAAGCGTTCCTTTAGCTCCTTCATGAACCGTTTCAGGCTGCAAAACCGGTCGAGGTAGCCCTTGATCGTCTTCTCATAAAGTTCGTCCAGCTTCTTCTCCTTCATCACCTCCAGCTCCGCTGCCAACGCCATCAATCCCGGTCTTCAAAGATCAAGCGCCGCCGCTTCCCCTGCCCGAAATGGGGCGATTTCAAGGCAATCCCACCCATCATCGTCCCCGTCAGACAATCCGCCTTCTAAAGATCCGTCAGCTCCCGTTTCGCCCCTTTTTCCTTTGCCCTCATACATTGAGGGAGTTTTAAACAGCAGAGCTTACGAAGTCAAGATCAGTGTGGTGTCTGGCACCAAGATTCCAACTCACGAAGCTCGTTTATGAGCGCAACCAAGGAAAATCGATTATTATGAGTGCACAAAAGTCACACTCTAGTGTCTGGCTCCAGAGTCTCCGTAAAACAATCGGCAAGCCACGTCTAGACGTGGCTGACAATTTAAACTGCTTTTCCTACTCCAACTTCAAACTCCGTAACGCGCAAAGCCCGTCCTTCCCCATATCCAACGGCATCTCTTTTGCTCCTGCATTCTCTCCAAACCACTCACGTCTCTTCAATAAGGCCTCCTCTACAAATCCTCGGCTTCCCAGAACCAGGCCGTCGCTAAAATACCTGACTCGGCACCGCAACAATTCCCTACGTGATAACTTCCCACCTCCTTCTAACTGCGCCAGCGCTTCTTGGCGCTGAAATCCGGGCCGCCGCCAACCCGCCTCACCCTCCTTTTTACGTCCCGGTTCCTCCGGCCCCTCCATCCCCTCTGTGAGCAGGATTCGACGATAAATCTCCGACCCATCCAGCCTCCAGCGATCTCGGGAGATCCCCAATACCCGGCAAATCCCCACCCGCGCGCGCTTGCTCCCACCGACCGCTTCAGCGTAGCCACACCAACGATAGTCCTTTGGGTCCGCCACCAAACCCGCCCGCAGCGGGTTCAGATCAATATAAGCTGCCATCGTCACCGCAGCCTCACCATCTTGCACCAAAACACTTTTGTAGCGCTCCTGCCAAAGCGTTCCCCGACGTCCATGACGCTTATTGAACCAACGGCTAAACCGCTCCTTCAACTCCTTCATAAAGCGCTCTAACGAGCACATCCGCTTCAAAAAACTCTCCAGCGTTTTCTCAAAAAGAGCCTCCAGCCCCTTCGCTTTCATTTGAGAAAACTCCCCCTCCAACTGGCGCAAATAAGCCTTCGAATAGAGCGACTTCAAATGTTCTATCAAGCGAGACTCCCGCTCTTCCCGACTCCCTTCACGGAACCTCCGCAAATACTCCTCCTGACAAGGAACCCGCACCAAAATGTGGAAATGATTCCCCATCACCGCATACGTCAGGATCTCCAACCCGGAGAACTTCTCCATCCGCCGCATCAACTTCCGAAAAGCCTCCTTCTCCACATCACCAAACAACAAATCCCCGCCAGCAACCCGCGACATCACATGATAGCAAGAATCTCGGTCCGCAAAAACAAACCTCCGCCTCTTCCCCTCCCCGCGTCCCGGCGCCTTCAGCACAATCCCGCCCATCGCCTTCCCAGTCAGACAATCCACCTTCTCCAGGTCCGTAAGATCAGGTTTTTGTCCCCGCTTTTTCTCAACCGTTTTCATGCTAAAACCTTTATTTCTACAATGATGGGGCGCAAGAACTAAATCTGGGTGTCGCACACCTTAGTCCGGGTGTCGCACACCTTAGTCCTTTATGTCTACAATGATGGGGCGCAAGAACTAAATCTGGGTGTCGCACACCTTAGTCTTTAGTCGTTAGTCATTTATGTCTACAATGATGGGGCGCAAGAACTAAATCTGGGTGTCGCACACCTTAGTCCCTGTGTCTTCATACGATCCAGCAGGTTTAGACAGCAAAGAGGGCCGAGTCAAGAATACTTGGTGTCTGGCACCTTAGTCCCTGAGTGAGTGTCTAGTATCTCAGTCTCTTAGACATCGTCCACCTCTATCTTGGGACCGCCCATGCGACGTTCGAAGATAGAAGTGGCTAAATTTTTCCCTGCGTTAGTCCCGCGAAACTCTTTCGAAATCCTACGATGAAACTTCCTAGTGAGCTTTGATTTACAACCATTCTTTTGGGATTCATAATCCATCACAATTTTCATTTCCCCGGGGAGGTAATCTTGTTCTTGCTCAAGAATAAAGTCATAGAGCTTGGGATCATCTGTTCCGAGCCGAGCAAAACCGATGAAAAAAGCAGCTATGGCGCGACTCGATGAATCGCTAAAATGTTTTTCCAACTCAAGCGAAAAATCTTCCATCGCGCGATTGAAGAATGCGAAACCATAACGTGCCTTGAAGACGGCTACACAAATGGAAAGAAACTCCATCTTCGTCAAATTTTGGAAAGGACTTTCAATTCGACCCTGTGAAATGTCACTATAAACAGACACAAACTCTGTAATCGCCTTATTGAACAATGGTTGAGAGGCACTGTAGGGAGTTGCACTTGCCGCCAACAAATAAGACGGGAAAAAATAAATCATTCCCCAACGCTCAATAGGCGACTTAGGAATTAATTTATCTAAATCTGTGAGTAACTCCGGACAGTCGGGCTTTAACCCAAAATAGAAGTAAAAGATGGTATTCCATCCAAACGATAATGCCCTGTCGTCAATTTTGAGGCCCTTAGACTCACTTTTCCTCCTTGCGTAAAGGAACTCCGTGAAGGTGGGGTGTTTAAAAGTAACAGTATTATCCAGAGGGTTTCGAACTAAAATACCAGACCGTGAGATCGATTTTTCAAACAAGCTATCGGCATCTACATCTAAAGGACGCTCCGCCAAGTAATCTGTGAAGAAGCCCCTTATTTCAGCCTCTGAAATCGAGGTTAAAGAGTTTTCGACAAAATATTCAGCTATTTGGGGTAAGATTCCATTGGCGGCTTTGTATTCACGGTCGTTTTGCAAACCTTTCTCAATATCCCACCTACCGAGCATTAACTCCATATACTTAGAATAGAGTTCTGGGAGCGTCGTTGGCAAATCTTGATCAGTCTGCGCAAGCAGTTGCGCTAATAAAATGGCTGAGATTGGAGACTTGGGCAGTTGCTGAATCAATGGGGAATCCTTGATATCTGCAACCAACCGAGCATCCTGGTTAAATTTCTCACAAATGAATTTGACGAATTTCAGAAGTTGATTAAGGGACAGCGGAGAGAGCTCTAAACAGCGAAAGTTAAGATTATTAAAATGTGCCCTTGTGGTTTCACTCAGCGGTCTTGAGCTAACAACGACTCGGACGTCAGAAGATTCAGCCGCTGTACAAATAAGCTGTAGTGATTTAATCTGATCATCTTCACCCTTGGAGGTTTCATCAAATCCGTCTAGAAAAAATATGTGAGCATCTTTCTTATTTGAAAGATTTTCGCTTTGATTCACGGAAGAAAGATATTCACTAAAATCAGATCCAAAGGTTTCAACTAACTTCCAGAAGGGGATATAGTGTGGGAAAATCTCGTGCTTGATAAAATTTTCGTCTTTTGAAAGTTCAAGGGCAGCATGCCTGAGAAGCTTGGATTTTCCATAGCCGAATTCTCCTTCTAATAGGGTCAACCTCTTCGAGATACACTCGTCGATGAAATTAACATCCTTCTCTTTCTGTTTCCATTTCTTCCTGGACCTAACCTCAAAATCTTTTTTAGTGACCCGTTGATTGACATAAAACCTATCGTCGTTATTTTGTATAAGATCGAATTCACGATCCAGGAGCAGGACTTGGGTAGCTGTCACTTTTAACCTGCTAGCAATCTCGAACGGGATGTCCTTCCAAAATTCTGGAATCTTCTCTGTGATTTTTTGCGCCAGGATATCACCATCCAAATAAATAAGATTCCTGCCTGGGTTAGTTTCCCGTAAGACATCCCTTACATTCTTCCCAATTTTTCCAGTCGTAACAATCCATAGAACATCCAATCGAATTTCCTGATTGTTAGCGCCAGCCTTTCTTGTTGTTAAGGCTTCATCAATTTGCTTTTGGACCTCAGCTCTACTCCCCTGCAATATGTCACCAACCTTAGCTATAACGCCAATCATGTCTTGATCTCCTGAGACGTCATTTAGCTGTTTCACTACAAAATCCGCTCCAAGCTCATTCGTGCCGTGTGTGTAAGTCACACTTTGAACCCTCGACAATTTAGGAAGAAGGCTGGCTAGAAGAGGGTGGAAATGATCAACTTCTCGTGTCACTTTTCTTTTGAGGACTCCCGAATTCATATACTACTTATTGCGTAATTTATTTGTGTCGCTCTAAGTCTAGGTAGATTATCATCCGCCCCGTAGATCAGCAACTGTGGAAAAAATACGGTCAACCCTATTGACATGCTTCGCATTCTTCGCCGTTTAGTATTGCTTCGATGGAGCAGGCTGGGGTGAAGGCAGGGCGCTTCGCTTGAACATCGAACATCGAACATCGAACATCGAACATCGAACATCGAACATCGAACATCGAACATCGAACATCGAACATCGAACATTTAACGCTGAACATTGAAGTGGTAGAATTGATTTGGGGGGACATTAGATCGATTGAGTTTCAGTGAAAGAGAGTTCGATTCCGTGGAATCGTTTTAGGAAGAGCTTTCGTTTTTCGTTGGTGGAAAGATTGTTGGGAATTCCAGACCAGACGAGTTGGCGGGCGGTGTCGGTCATTTGGCAGGCGATGATGAGGCGCTCCTCTCCGCTCTTTTTCATCATTTGCTGAAAAAGGTGATCGTTGAGCTCTTGCGGGGTGTCCTTTATGGAGAAACCCGTGTTAGCATATCGGTCAGGTTCAATTTTTGAGACCATAGGTGAAGGTAGTCTTGATCGACGCCGGTGGCGAGGAGGTTTTCGACGTCGGAGAGTTGACGTTCGCTTTGAGATTGGCGGGCCCAGTCGAGCTTGGAGAGGATGAGGTCTTCTTTGCTGACGATCCAGAGAGGGCGGCCAGTGACATGGATTCGTTGGCGGCGTTCGAACTCGACCTCGCGGTATTCCTCGCGCTTGCGGATCATGAAGTCGATTTTGATGAGGCTTTCGTTATGGATGACGTTAAAGGACGATTGTTGGAGGATGGCTTGGCGGGCGGCTTCTTCGCTGTAGTAGAAGTCATCGCCGAAAAGTTGGGGGAGGGTTTCGAGATCTTTGAGGTAGAAGGCGAGGACGATATCGATGTCTCTTGTCATTCGCGGTTGGGCGTAATGATTCAGGGCCATGGAGCCGGTGAGCATGTAGTCCAATCCCACCTCCTCCAGGCGGCTGGTGATGTCCAGGAGGAGGTCGAGTTCTGAGAGCATGCTGATTGAATTTGGCTTAGCGGCTGGAAGCCGCCGCCACGGGGGACTTAGGTTGATAAGCGGGCGGGACACGCCCACGCTCTCTGTTACTGGCAGGCTTCGCATTCTTCGCCGTTCATCATAGCTTCGATTGAGCAGGCGTTTTTTTGCTCGGGAGTGAAGGTCTTTTTCTCGGTGGCTGCTACTACGGTGGACTTTTCGATGTCGCTGCCTTGTCTTGCGCGGAGGTAGTAGGTGGTCTTGAGGCCGGTGTGCCAGGCGTGGCGGTACATGTGACTGAGGGACTTGAGGTCGGGCTTGGAGAGGAAGAGGTTGACGCTCTGGCTCTGGTCGATCCACTTTTGACGGCGGGCGGCGGCGTCGATGATGGCTTCGTAGCCGACTTCGAAGACGGTTTTGTGCTTGGCCTTGAGGTGGTCGGGGATGCCCTCGATGTCGGCGAGTTCGCCGTTGAAGTATTTGAGCTGGTCGATCATTTCATCGCTCCAGAGGCCTTCCTTCTTCAAGTCATTGACGAGGACGGCATTGAGGACGGTGAAGTCGCCGCCGAGGTTACTCTTGACGAAGAGGTTGGTGTAGTTGGGCTCGATACAGGGGGTGGTGCCCATGATGTTGCTGATGGTGGCGGTGGGGGCGATGGCGAGGACGTTGGAGTTGCGCATCCCGTTTTGGGCGATCGCTTCCCGGACCGGACGCCAGTCCATTTTGCCCCCTCTGGGGACTTGAACTTTAACGCCGCGCTCGTCTTCGAGGGTGTCGATGGTGTCCTGCGGGAGGATGCCGCGATCCCATTTGGAGCCTTTGTAACTATTATATGAGCCACGCTCCCCTGCCAACTCGCTACTGGCGCCGTAGGCGTAGTAGGCGATGGCTTCCATGAATTCGTCGTTGAAGTCAACGGCGGCATCGGAGGCGAATTCGAGGTTCTTTTTGAAGAGGGCGTTTTGGAGGCCCATGACGCCGAGGCCGATGGGACGGTGGCGGCTGTTGGCGGTTTTGGCGGCGTCGGTGGGGTAGAAGTTGATGTCGATGACGTTATCAAGGGCGCGGATCGCGACGGTGACGGTCTCGCGGAGCATGTCGTGATCGAGCATGCCGTCTTTGGTGATGTGGCTGTCGAGGACGACGGAGCCGAGGTTACAGACGGCGGTTTCTTCGTCGCTGGTGTTGAGGGTGATCTCGGTGCAGAGGTTACTGCTGTGGATGACGCCGGCGTGGTCCTGGGGGCTGCGGAGGTTGCAGGGGTCCTTGAAGGTGATCCAAGGGTGACCGGTTTCGAAGATCATCTTGAGCATCTTTTTCCAGAGGTCGATCGCTTCCACTTTGCGGGACCAGATCTTGCCTTCTTCGGCCAATTTCTCGTATTCGAGGTAGCGGAGTTCGAAGGCCTTGCCGTAGAGGTCGTGGAGGTCGGGGCATTCGTTGGAGCGAAGGAGGGTCCAGCTTTCGCGCGCTTCCATGCGCTTCATGAAGAGGTCGGGAACCCAGTTGGCGGTGTTCATGTCGTGGGTGCGACGGCGCTCGTCCCCGGTGTTGACGCGGAGCTCGAGGAAGTCCTCGATGTCGTTGTGCCAGGTTTCGAGGTAGGCGCAGCCGGAGCCGCGGCGCTTTCCGCCTTGGTTGACGGCGATGAGCTGGTCGTTGTGAAGCTTGAGGAAGGGGATGACGCCTTGGGATTCGCCATTGGTGCCCTGAATGTAGCCACCGGTGCCGCGGACGGCGGTCCAGGAGCCACCGAGGCCGCCGGCCCACTTGGAGAGATAGGCGTTTTCGGCGATGCCGCGCTGCATGATGGACTCGATGGAGTCATCGACCTTGTAGAGGTAGCAGGAGGAGAGCTGGCTGTGGAGGGTGCCGGAGTTGAAGAGGGTGGGCGTGGAGGAGCAGAATTTGCGGCCTTTGTAGAGGTTGTAAAGGCGGATGACCCAGTCTTCGGCGTTCGTTTTCTCGGCTTTGAAGAGGCCCATCGAGACGCGCATCCAGAAGAACTGGGGCGTTTCCATGCGGCGGGCTTTTTTGCCGGTTTTGTCGACTTGGAGGTAGCGGTCGTAGAGGGTGGAGATGCCGAGGAAGTCGAAGTCGAGGTCGGCGGAGGGATCGAGGGCGTCGGCGAGGCGGTCGAGGTCGTATTTGTCGAGGATGTCCTGGCTGATGCGCTTGATTTTGACGCCGTGGCGGAGGTATTTTTTGAAGTTCTGCTTGTGAGCTTCTTTGAGGGACTCGATGCCATCGGTCTGGATGTTCCAGGGGAGGACTTCCTCGTAGATGTAGGAGAGGAGGATGCGGCCAGCGAACTTGGCCATGTCGGCGTCCTTTTCGAGGAGGGTCTTGGAGTTGAGGATGATGGTCTTTTTGAGGTCCACGGCGGAGATCTCGGTGCCGATGGAGCGGCGGAGTTCCTTCTCGATCGCTTCCTCGCTCATGGAGAGGGTGAGGCCGATCATGCCGAACTGGATGCGCTTCTTGAGCTCGGCGCCGTCCCAGAAGGTGGACTGGCCGTCCTCGGTGGTGACGGTGACGAAGGATTCCTGGGCGGGGTCCTCCATTTCAATGGGATTCTCGAGGCGGAGGCGGGAGCGCTCGTCGCGGTAGCGGACATAGTGAGCGGCGACTTTGAAGTGGCCTTGGCGCATGAGTTCGTCTTGGACGTGGTCCTGGACGTCTTCGATGTGGACGAAGGCTTGGTCGCCGAGGCGGATAAGGGCGGTGACGGCGCGAGCGATGGCTTGGGCAGGGGCGGTTTCTTCTTTGAGGGTGAGGAAGGCGCGGGAGACGGCTTGCTCGATCTTGGTCTCGGACCAGGGGACGACGTTGCCATTGCGCCGGATGAGGCGGACGGGCATGTGTTCTTGGGGGGTATCCGTGATGGAAATTTCGCCTTTGAGGTCGAGGGAGCGTTGGAAGACGAGGGACTTGGCGACGTCGTGGGCGTCGTTTTCAATGAGGGCCTTCTCGATGAGGAGGTAGAGGTCGTTTTGGGAGAGTTTTAACTGACCACCACGCTGGACCTGCTGCATGAGGGAGGCGGAGACGCGCTGGGCCACGCTGCCGACGAAGGAGCGGTTTTGTGGGGAGAAGATGGAGTCCTCGGGCTCGTTGCGGGAGATGAGGAGGTTTGTTAGGGAGCGGCCGATGGCGTCGGCGACGTCCGCGAGGGAGAAGATCTCGTCAAGGCCGGCGCGGGTGACGGTGATTTCGGGGATGGGAGTGCGTTGATCGGTCGCGAGGATGTCGCGCCAAGCGTGGAGGCTGGTGGAAGCGGCGCGGGAGGCGACGGTGTCTTTGAGAGCTTGGTCTTCGGAGAGAGAGAGGGAACGATACATTGTGTTTGAGAGAAGTGTGTTTGGACAGAAAGAGTTGGGGGAAGTTTACAGTTGGAGGTTGGAAGTCGGCAGTCGGCAGTTGGCTTTATTTTGGGCTGGGAAATTGGGAGGTTGCTGGTCGGGACCTGATGACTTCCAATTTCTAACTGGTGACTAAGATCAATGCTTCTTGCGGGTCTTCGGGTTTGCCTCGAGGCCGTTGATGAGGGACTGGAGACGGAACTTCGTTCCATTTGGTTTCTTAGGGCGTGTTCGCGGGAGGAGTTGAGGCTGACGCAGATATCGAGGACGAGCCGGGAGCTCCTTTTCCAAACCTCAAGATCTTCAAATGATTGAATCTTGTTCATTTCGGAAACTGCTGACTCCCAACTTCCAACCGATAACTTCTAGAGATCGTCGTCGGTGTAGCCGGTGTCTTCGAGGGCGGAAGCCTTTTGGTATTCGGTGACCTTGCCTTCGAAGAAGTTTTGTTCCTTTTTGAGGTCGATGGCTTCGGAGAGCCAAGGGAAGGGGTTTTCGGTGTTGCCTCCTTTGAGAGGCTCGAGGCGGCAGTTGACGAGGCGGCGGTCGGAGATGTAGTCGATGTATTGTTCGAATTCGGCAACGCTGAGGCCGACGGCGTTGACGGGGAGACAGTCCTGAATGAAGTCTTTTTCGAGGCGGACTCCTTCGGCCATGGTCTCACGGAGTTCTTCCTTGAACTCACGGGTCATGATGTCGGGGTTCTCGGTGACGAGGGTGTTGAGGAGGTTGCGGAAGACTTCGATGTGGTTTGATTCGTCGCGCAGGGTGTAGCGGAACATTTGGCCGATGCCGGGGAACTTATTCTGACGGTAGAGGCTGAGGATCATGCCGAAGAGGCCGTAGAACTGGGTGCCTTCCATGACCTGGCCGAAGAGGAAGATGTTCTTGGCGAGGGCTTGCTTATTTTCGAGGAGGGTGAGGTCGACATCGCGGCGGAGGGCACGGGAGTTGGAGACAACGAAGTTGTTCTTAGCCTTGATGGTGGGAATGTCCTCGAACATCGCTTCGCATTCGTGCGGATTGATGCCGAGTGAGGAGATCATGTAGACGAGGGAGTCGGCGTGGATGTTTTCCTCGTGAGCGTGGCGGCCGAGGACGAGTTTGAGCTCGGGGGCGGTGACGAGTTCGCGGACGACGTGGAGGATGTTGTCCCCGACGATGCCTTCGGCGGCGGAGAAGTATCCGATGCCCATTTTAATAATCCAGCGCTCGACGTCGGAGATTTCACTCCCCTGCCATTGCTGGATGTCGGTCTGCATCTGGATGTCCTCGGGTTCCCAATGGTTTCCCTTCATGGTCTTGTAGAGGTCGTAGGCCCACTGGTATTTGAGGGGGAGGATATTGAAGAACATGGTGTCACGGCCATTGATGACGGATTTGGCGGCGATGGCGGCGTCAGCTTTCGCTTTATCGAGGACGAAAGTGCGGTCTCCAAGGGTGATGGTGGTGGTGTCGGACATGGTGAGAAAGGTTGGTTTAGCGTGGTTGTAGGTGTTTCGTTTCGCTGTTCTTGATTATCAGGTGAAGAAGCGGGGAGACCTTCAGACTAAAGAAGATATCGCTAAATGAGCAAGGGCAATCTTGCTCATTTAGTATGCACAAATTATTAACACTACCACATGTAGTGGTCTTGCCATGTTTTCGGCAATTGGGATAATGAGCTATTTTTGACGAGAATCTCTCTATTCCAATGATTTTCGGGGTTATCCTCCCTTTGTTGGAGCAGGTGCCGACCGTTCTCTTGGGCCTCCAAAAAAATGGATTTGTTAGAGCTTTAGAGAGCTCACCGAATAGTTCAAAAAAGTAAGCTTTCAGGGGGAGCTGAATCAGCAGGAACGGGAGAATTTAAGAGAAACAAAGGAATAAAATTTTGAAACTTGCGAGATTTTGAAAGAAATCACGTCAATTTGGCGGAGAGAATTTTCAGCTCGGCTATTTTACGGGGGAATTTTTGGGCGGTGGGAGGGGTGGGAAGCTTGGTTGGGGGGGGCAAAAAGTAGGAGCTTTTTGCTACGGTCTGACTTTAAGCTCTGTGGCAGCCTCTGAGGTGGTCGTTGACGAGGCCCATGGCTTGCATGAAGGCGTAGGCGGTGGTGGGGCCGACGAAGGACCAGCCGCGTCTTTTGAGGTCCTTACTGAGGGCGATGGACTCGGGGGTGGTGGTGAAGGCTCGTGCTTGGGCCCAAGTGATGGGGGATTTGCGGCGGGCGGGCTGGAATCGGAGGAAGTAGGCGTGGAGGGTTTCGAACTCGGTGAGGAGGTCGAGGGCGCGGTGGGCGTTGTTGATGGTGGAAAGGATTTTGCCGCGATGGCGAACGATGCCGGCATCGAGGACGAGGCGTTCGACGTCGATTTCGTCAAATTGGGAAACTTTGTGGAAGTCGAAGTTGGCAAAGGCGGCACGGAAGTTTTCGCGTTTGCGAAGGATGGTGAGCCAGGAGAGTCCGGCCTGGAATCCTTCGAGGCAGATTTTTTCGAAGAGGCGGACGTTGTCGGTCACTCCCCTGCCCCATTCCTCGTCGTGGTATCGGAGATATTCGGGATCGTCTCCGCACCACCAGCAGCGGGCTTTGCCATCGGAGCCGGTGAAGAGGCCGTTATGAGGGAGGATCATCGCGGACATACGGAAGAAAGAAGAGGCGGCTCTCCCAGCAAATGAGTGCGGTCCCAACGAGGAGGACGAGGTCGAAGATCGTGATTCGTTGGAAGGGGCTGACTCGTGCGGTGTCTGACATCGCTTCTATTGACACACAGCCGGGCGATCCGTTGGATAAAAAGTGTGTCAAATTTGCCTAGCCTGATGGAGGCAGGAAAAAGTCGCGCTAGGAAAAGCTGAGTCGGCGGTCGAGGGAGCGGTATTGGATGGCCTCGAGGACGTGGTCGGGGCCGAGCTCCCCTGCCCCGGCGAGATCGGCGATGGTGCGGGCGACCTTGAGAATGCGATCGTGGGCGCGGGCGGAGAAGTTGAGGGCCTCCATCGCTTGTTCGAGAAGCTCGGAACACTCGGCGTTGACGGCGCAGTGCTGACGCATAATCTTGGGACCCATATCGGAGTTGGTGCGGACGTTGGGAAGTTCGGCAAAGCGGGAGCCTTGGAGATCGCGGCAAGTCATGACGCGCTGGCGCACGGTGGCGGAGGACTCGCTCTGTTCATTCGAGGAGAGTTGCTTGTAGTTGATGAGGGGGACTTCGACGTGGAGATCGATGCGGTCGAGAAGGGGGCCGGAAATCTTGGCGCGGTAGGATACGACCTGACGGGGACTACAACGGCATTGGCGGACGGGATCGCCATAGAAGCCGCAGGGGCAAGGATTGAGGGCGCAGACGAGGAGAAATTTTGAAGAGAAATTGTAGGTTCCGGCGGCGCGGGAAATCGTGACTTTCCCATCCTCGAGGGGTTGGCGGAGGACCTCGAGGGTGGAGCGCCGGTATTCGGGGAGTTCGTCGAGAAAAAGGACGCCATTATGAGCGAGGGAGATTTCGCCAGGGCCGGGGTTGGTGCCGCCGCCGATGAGGCCGACATCGGAAATGGTGTGGTGGGGTGAGCGGAAGGGACGGCCGGGGACGAGGCCTTCGCGGGCATCGAGGAGGCCGGCGACGGAGTGGATGCGGGTGGTTTCGATCGCTTCCTCCTCGGTCAGGTTGGGCATGATGGTGGGCATGCGTTTGGCGAGCATGGACTTGCCGGTGCCGGGAGGGCCGACCATGAGGATATTGTGCCCGCCGGCGGCGGCGATTTCGAGGGCGCGCTTGACGTTATGCTGGCCTTTGACTTCGTCGAGGTCGGCGGCATGTTCAAGGTCGTTGGACTGGACAATGGTGGGACGTGGTTCGGGCGCACGGGTGGAATCCTGACCGGTGACGAATTGCCAGGCTTCGTGGAGGGATTTGAGGCCATAGACTTCGAGGTCGGAGACGAGAGCGGCTTCGCGGGCATTTTCGGCGGGGAGGAGGAGGCGTTTCCGGCCTGCGGCTTTCGCTCCAAGGGCGATGGAGAGGGCTCCCTTGACGGGGCGAAGGGTGCCATCGAGGGCGAGTTCACCGACGATCATGAGGTCACGGGCGTGGGGTAGTTCTTCTTCCTGCTCGCAGGCGATCATGGCGAGGGCGATAGGGAGATCGAATGATGGCCCTTCTTTGCGGAGGTCGGCGGGAGCGAGGTTTACGGTGTGGACGCCGTAGACGAAGTTCATCGCGGACGCGAGGATGGCGGTGGTCACGCGGTCGCCGGATTCGCGGACGGCGGCATCAGGAAGGCCGACGATATTGATACGTCCGGCATTTGAGCCATCGGCTTCACGCGCGGCGACCTCGACCTCAACCTCAACGGCTTCAACTCCCCTGAGGGCGGCACTGTAGACCTTGGCAATCATCCTAGTTTTTTACTGTTCAAACAAACAAGAGTCACGCTTTTGTTTCGTGAGGTTTGAGTCGCGGGAGAAAATCGCCTATGCTCTCTCCGTGCTACAAATTGTCTTCAATGAAATCAGTGCAGCTGAAATCTCCCAGCTCGACACCTTGCGACAGCTGGAACTCCTGGATGAGTTCAAGGTCACGCGGGATGATTTGGAACATCTGGACGACGAGCGGTTTGGAAAAATCGAGCGCGACGGTAAGACGCTTTATCGCTTCCGCACACAGGAGTGGCGCTTTTATTTCGAAGTGGCGGAAGAGCTAGTGGTGGTGCATCGGGTGCTGCACCGGGGGACATTTTCGGACTTCCTATTTCGGTCGAAGTTGCCGTTCGGGGAGGACGAGGCGCTGGCGGACTCCAAGCATTTTTGGAACTTAATCGACGAAGGCCGGAAGGCGCGGAAGAGCTGAGGGTGGAACCCGTTTATAATCGGGGTGATTCCGGGATAATGGTAGGTTTAAGCTCTCTCGTCTTGGCAGGAGTCCTTCTTTGGTTCTCTCTCGACTCCGGGGCGGCCGGCTCGAGGCCATTTCGCTGATTCCACTCGCGATGATTTCGTTTCCGGAAACGGCAGCGGGATACTTTAGCGATGGAAAACAGCGGCAACGCTGGACTTCTGGGTGGCGTGGGTGGCCCTAGGTTTCCTGATGATTTTACCCATCCTGTCTTGGCTGCCCAAGAGACGTTCAAATAAGAAACGCCCTTTTCTTACCGGAGAAAATGAAACTTAGCTGTCTCAGAGCGAAGTCAAAAGCGAAGCGCTATGGAATCACGTCCGCGAACTAAGACCCCGATGCGAGGCCCTTTCGCCATGCATGGTGAGGACGAGGGCGATCACCACTTCACTGCGGTAGACTCTAAATCCGCCGTTATGAGCATAAAATTTCAAGTCAAGCTACAGACTAACGATAGCTTTGCGATGAAGCTGGAGATTTCGACGGGATCATCCCGAAGGTCGGCATCCATCGTGAAAATAGTCTCCCCTTTGGCCTCGCTGAATCCGAGGGCGCGGGCGTCGGACGTCCCGCGATTATGGCGGAAACGGAGGGCTCTGACGTGGAGTGGGTCCTCCGTGGCGATTTCGCGCATCTTGCTCCAAGTGCCGTCGGTCGAGCCGTCGTCGATTAAGATCACCTCCCAGTCAGGTGCGAGCCTCTCGGCCTGAACGCGGATGCCGTGGTAGAGTTCTCTCAGGTTTTGCTCCTCGTTCATGGCGGTGATGATACAGCTCAGAGAAGAGGCATTGATCTTGGAAGGAAGAATGAGATTGGGTCGGAATTTCTTGCTTTGCATAGGCATCAGATTTTGGTGCGGACCGTCCACTCGGCACTTCCCGTGCCAATCCCTGCCGGATCGGCTCAAACCCCTATTCTATCTGGGAGAAAAGCAGAGAACTCCTCGTTTTGATTTTTTGGTGCGATCCCAGAATCCGGTAGTTTTTACCGTGTTCGTAGCGGAGTTTTCGGTAAAAAAGTAAGGGTCTTCCCGAGACTCCGGATTTCCCTTTTCCGATTGAGCATGTTTGTCGGGTCTTTCCCTCCTGCTCGGTCGGTCCGAATTATGAAAAAGCGATCGTGAGAATGCCCGATCCTTGGACTTACTCGGTGAGCAAGGATCTCAAAGCGAATAGAGGCAGCTCTAAAATTTGGTGGCGACGATTTATGGATCCGACTTTGATCCGGCTCATCGAGCAGCCCCGCATTGGCAATCCCAATATCAGAATTGCGGAGGCTCGGATCCGAAAGGCGTGGTATTCCTCTTTCCTTCCAGAGACGGAGCTCTCACGGCGAGAACCCCGGCCTGTTCAAGACGATCGAAGTTGATCTCGATTTTGAGCGTAACAGGGGGTTTGTCCTCACGAGCGCGGAGCCTCTCTGTTAATGACAGAGGATTGCCACTCTCTTACCATTTACGGCCCCAAGGCGCTGGAATCCTTATAGAATCAAGTGGTACGGGATGACGGATTCGAACCGCCGACATACTCGGTGTAAACGAGTCGCTGAAAATTCTTAAAGCCTTCTATTTCAGCATGTTAAGATTTTAACGCTTAAAAAAACTCTTGCGGTTGCCACAAGAGTTGCCAATTTCGCACTGTGTCCCGCCCCAAAAAGAGTCGAAACCTGAAGCTCAGCCAGATCCAAAATCGGAGTGGCAGCAGTTCTTGGAGAGTGTCTGGGACGATGCCGGACGGTAAACGGATTCGCCAAAACTTCGGTGAAAAAACGGACGCCCTCATGGCCCTCGGCGACCTTCAGCTAGAAATCGAAGAAACTCCGGAACCTCGCAAAGCACTCAGGACTCTCCTGACACCCGAGGAACTTTCCGATGCGGAATCAGCAAAGCAACTCATCGGCAACCACCAGACATTATCTCAGGTCGTAGCCCACTATGAAAACCTGCGTAAACAGGCGGAGGAGGCCGGAACTAATCTGGACGAAGCAATGTCCTTTTTCCGATCTCATTATCGTGCCGAGACTACTGAGATCACCGTTTTTAACGCAAAGTGGAAGTTCCTTCAATCGCGGCAGGACATTAGCGACAAAACCCGGGCCAACTATGAGAGCGGCCTAAAGCTGCTTATGAAGCAGGATCCGAATAAGCCAGTCCACACCTTCACCGTAACTGACCTTGAGGGGATTTTGGGCAGTTATAGCGAAATCCACACGAGACGCTCATACCGAATCATCTTCAATGCGTTCTTCAAATGGGCCGTCCGACATCATTACTGTCTCGAAAATCCATGCGAGCGGCTTGAAAAGCTCCCAAAAGATCTCAGCATGATCGCCTTACTTTCTCTTGAGGAATCTAAGCGGCTCCTGCAGGCCGCCATCGCACATCAGGATGGGATCGCGGCGGCTTCCATAGCGATCGGAATGTTTGCCGGACTTCGGCCGAGCGAGATCGGGGGTCTCACATCGGAGAGTATTATGACCGACAAAATCCGCGTGACCGGCGGGAAGATGCGTCGTAAAGTGAAAAGGTCCGTCCCTATTCCTCCGGTCCTCAAAGAATGGCTAAAGGAGTTTTCCTTTACCGGCCTCCCCAACGGTTGGGACTACAAGATGAAAATCCTGAAGAGAGCCACCCGTGCACGACAATGGGTAAAGGACATCATTCGCCATACCAGCATCAGCTATCAAACCGAACGCGACCGCAATGAAGGCCTCACCGTCATGAACTGCGGCACCTCTATACAGATGCTGAACCTTCATTACCGGGAAGTGATTGACGATGAGACAGCCGTCACTGAATTCTGGAACCTGACGCCGTCAAAGATCCGAGAGGAAGCGACTACGGTTGAATTACCATCGCGTAAAAAAGTCGACTGGCCCTCCAAGGCGAAGCTGAAGAAGCTCGTCTGGAAGAAAGCTCTCATCCACGTCGCTAACGATCTCGGCGTCTCCGACGTGGCAGCGAGGAAACGATGCGTGAAGCTCGGCATTGAACTGCCCCCTCGTGGTCATTGGTTGAAATAAAATTATTCTTCCTAATCCAACACGGCAACGTTGGGAGATATCCTCCGAGAAGCCCTAATTCCCCTGTATTCTCTGAGCGAATAACCCGCCTGGGTTGGCAGCTTCATAGCGTATTCCGCTTACAACCTCTCAGCCCCCTCAAGTGTCTTTCTTCCAGCACGCTAACATCTTCTAGTAGTGCCAACTCCGCCTTGATCATAACGCGGTCCCCCCTCCACCGCCCTTGTTCTCCCTGTATGACGGTCTCAAAGGCTCTACGCCTGATCAGCATCTCAATCCCGAGAGGGTAAAGTTACCCGTCGTGCCTCGATTTGGCGCCCCCGGCATGCGCAAGTCCTCGTAGCCCCAAAGATACGCCGTTGCCTCCACTAATCATCAAGCACCTGCAGGATCACTCATTCCCACTTGAACTCTGCGCGGACCGGGTAGTGGTCAGCGATCAATTCACATTCCGCGTCGTGCATGATGGCAGCACTGGCGCAGCGTTTCACGAGGCCCGGATCGGCAAGAATGAAGTCGATACGCCACACCTTATCCCGCCGTTGCTCG
>Ga0222650_1000794_pt1 | contig 20965 bp, 13 predicted proteins | sample AntAcemetagen367_FD_179820 | JGI IMG/M metagenome (GOLD analysis project Ga0222650, IMG submission 179820) | Saline water microbial communities from Ace Lake, Antarctica - #367 | ecosystem: Environmental > Aquatic > Non-marine Saline and Alkaline > Saline | place: Antarctica: Ace Lake... | reverse complement strand
GACCTTGCCGGCAAAGTGCATGGGACAATCGCGGAAGTGTTTCAGGAAGGAGACGGTGACCATATCAAGGGCTCCGATGGCTATGCGGCCCCAGCCATATTTGCTGACCCCAAATTTGCGGGCGTGGTGTTGCACTACGATCTCACCGGTCTTGTAGCCCTGAAAGGACGCGAGGGACGGAACCATGCGGTGCATGTCGCCATACATGGGGAGAGCCTTCACCACTTCACTCCGATAGGCTTTGAATCCGCAGTTGTGATCATGAAGTTTCACGTCAACTAACTTGCTAAGAACCGCGTTGAAGACGCGGCTTGGGAAAACCTTGTGCCACGGGTCGTAGCGTTTCTGTTTGTAGCCGGAGACGATGTCGTAGCCCCCATGCAGCTTCGCAATGAAGCGGGGGATTTCAGTGGGATCATCCTGAAGGTCGGCGTCCATCGTGAAAACGATCTCCCCATTGGCTTCAAGATATCCGAGGGCGAGGGCATCGGCCTTACCGCGATTGTGGCGGAAACGGAGGGCACGAACGTGAATCGGGTCCTCCGTGGCGAGTTCGCGCATCTTGTCCCAGGTGCCGTCGGTCGAGCCGTCGTCGATGAAGATCACCTCCCAGGCTGGTGCGAGCCTTTCGGCCTGAACGCGGATACCGTCGAGGAGTTCTTCGAGGGTTTGTTCCTCGTCCATGGCGGGGATGATAAAGGTCAGGGACGAGGCGTTGATCTTGGAAGGAAGAATCAGAGTGGGTTGGGAGGCCTCGTTTTGCATAGGGATCAGGTTTTGGATTGCACCTAGTGACTTGGCACCGCCCGTGCCAAAACCTGCCGGGCGGACTCGATCCCTTATTCTATCAAGGAAAAAAAGAGAACGCTTCGTGTTGGCGTGTTGGCGCGATCTTGGAATCCGGTATTTTTTTCCGTGTTCATAGTGGGGTTTTTGGTAAAAGAGTAAGGATGTTCCATAGACTCCGGACTTTTCTTCTCCCATTGGGCGTGTCTCTCGGGGTCTTTCCCTCCTGCACGGTCGGTCCGGATTATGAAGAACCGATCGTGAAAATGCCCGATAGTTGGACTTACGCGGTGAGCGAGGATCTCAAAGCCAATCGAAGCGGCTCTCAAATTTGGTGGCAACGATTTCAGGATCCAACTCTGAACCGCCTCATCGAGTATGCCCGCATGGGCAATCCCAATATTAGAATTGCAGAGGCCCGGATCCGGCAGGCGTGGTATCAACGGGGAGTTCTCGCGTCCGCCTTCTACCCGCACATTAGGTCCACCGGACGGGATGAATATGGAATGGGCAGCTTTGATCGCTCCGGGATTAACTTCGATCCTTTCGAGTCGCATGGGCAACTCGCGCAAATCGATGCCGGGTGGGAACTTGACCTCTTCGGGCAGATCAAGCGACAAACCGAGGCTGCCGAAGCCGAGTGGCAGGCACGCACCGAAGGCCTTCGTGATGCCCAGGTCTTTATTTCCGCTGAGGTGGCGCTCAACTATATTGCCCTCCGCACTCTCGAAGACCGGCTTGGCATTGCCCATCAATCGAGCGATACCTTCAAAGAGATTTACCTGATGATTAAGGGCCGCGCCGAAGAAGGAATCTCGGCTGAGGTCGATGTCGCGGAGTCGGAAGCACGCCTTCGTTCGGCGGAAGCCGAGATCCCGCGTTTGGAGAAAGAAGTGGCTCTGATCAAAAACCGATTGGCGGCGCTCACTGCGACTGATCCCCGGAGTCTGAGAGCTTTCCTGTCTCCCGGCCCTATTCCCGGTCCTCCAACTTCGGTCTTTGAAGGCTATCCCGCCGAGCTCCTGCGCTCGCGCCCGGATGTCCGTCGGGCTGAGCGTAAGATTGCCAACCAAACCGCGCTTGTCGGTGTCGCCACTGCTGATCTCTATCCTCAGCTTTCTTTGTCCGGCGCCATCACCTACGAATTTTTAAGTCGCGGCGGAACAACGGAGCTCCTTAATCGGGTGATGGGCCTCGGCGCCACCCTCCGGCATCGTATTTATGAAGGATGTCGTATTCGCTATCGCATCAAGGAACAAAAAGCCATTCTGGACGAAATCATCATCGACTACGAAAAAACGATCATTTCTGCCGTCAATGAAACGGAAGACGCGCTGGCCAGTCTGCACTATGAAGAGAAGCGTCTGGACAAGCTTGTGGCCGCTGTGGCCGCCCACGAAAGGACCGCTTTCCTGATGCTCGATGCCTACAAGATAGACCTTGTTGACCTCCGTCGCCTTCTCAATTCCAACCAAGATGTCTTTGCCACTAAGGATGAAGAAGCGTCGACCAAGGGGCGCCGTGCCGCCCACGCGGTGCGCCTTTTCAAAGCTCTTGGAGGAGGGGAACTCCCGGCGCCGGAGTTTCCCAAGACCAAAAAATCATCTTGGAAGCCCTTTCCGTAATGGCCGTGGGAGGAGGGCAAGTGACGCGGACTCTCAACTTCTTTTTATTTCAGGAGATTCCTAATCGCCGTCTCCACTTCCTCAGGTCTCAGTGGTTTTGGAAGGTATCCATTCATTCCTGATTCCATGCAGGCCAGTCGATCCGAAGGGAGAACATTAGCGGTCACGCCCAGAATTGGGATCTCTTTCACATCCTCGCCCGCGCCTCCACTTCGAATTTGCACGGTGGCTTCCAGCCCATCCATCACGGGCATGCGCATGTCCATCAAGACCGCGTCAAAGCCATGATCGGCCTTGAGCATAGCGACCGCTTCAGCTCCATTGGAAGCGATGGTCACGTCAAACCCCATCCGTCCAAGTAGAAGAACGGCGAGCTTGGCATTGATGATATTATCTTCGGCGACAAGCAGTCTTGCCTTCTCCTTCTGGGCTTTGCCACCCACACCAATCAGGTCGGGTTTCTTACTGATATCCTCGGCCCCAAGCACGATTTGTTTGAGGGCCTTCAGCAACTCACGTTGTCGGATCGGTTTGAAAAGCACTTTTTTGATTCCCGCTTGCAGCGCTTTTTCGCGGCTCCCTGACAGCCGCGCCGACGTTACCAAAACGATAGGTGCTTTACCGATCTGGCAGGCCTGTTCGCCGAATTCGATCCCGTCCATCCCCGGCATCATCATATCGACAAGCACGATATCAAAGCCTCCTTCCCTCAGCACTTCCAAGCCTTCAATACCACTCGTTCGACAAACTGTTTTGAACCCCCATTTACCAAGTCGCTTTTTTAAATACTGTAGATTGACCTCGTGGTCATCAATGAGCAGAACTCGTTTGTCTTTAAATAAACCATCAGCATTTTGAACATCGCCGGGGCCGCTTGTCCCTTCTAGCAGGGGAATGGTGAAGTGAAATTCAGATCCTTCGGCCGCCACGGAGTTCGCCGAGATTGTCCCACCCATCCTCTCGACAAGACTCCGGCAAATCGCCAGTCCCAACCCGGTCCCCCCATATTTGCGGGTTGTCGAAGCATCCTCTTGGGTGAAGGCCTCGAACAAGGCCTCGCTCTTACCGGGATCAAATCCCACGCCGGAATCGGTCACGACGAAGACCAGCATGCCATCCTCGCCCCGGACATCGACACGAACCGCTCCCTCGTTGGTAAATTTTAAGGCATTGGAAATGAGATTCATTAACACTTGTCGAATACGGGCGACATCACCGCTCACTGTCCCGGGAAGATCTTTATCCAAAGAGTAGAGAAGATCGATTTTCTTGGTGGATGCGGTATGGGCATGCAAATCCAGAACCTCTTCCACGCACTCCGCCACTTCGAAGTCCACTGTTTCCAAGGCGAGTTTTCCACTTTCGATCCGGGAGAAATCCAAAATGTCGTTGATGATATTTAGGAGGATATCCCCGCTTCGCTGCACCATGAGAAGATTCTCCCGCTGCTCACCGGTGAGATCGCTGTTCAGGACCAAATCCGTGAACCCGATAATCCCGTTGAGAGGAGTTCGAATCTCATGGCTCATGGTGGCTAAAAAGAGAGATTTTGCTTCGTTCGCTCTCTCTGCTTCGTCGCGAGTACTCTTGAGCAATTCATCCGATATTCTCCGCTTGGAAATATCGCGAATAATTCCCTGAATAATTCTTTCCGAGCCTACTTTCACTTGGGTACCGACAACCTCGGTTGGAACCGTCGACCCATCCGACCTGACAAGTTCCGCCTCATAACGACAATACCCTGTTTGCCGAACCTGTCGAAAAGCCGATCTGGCCAGTCGCCAGTCTTTCCCTGCCACCAAACGTGGTCCTCCCATTCCCAGCAGCATTTCCCGGGAATATCCCAGCATGGCGCAGATCGACGAATTGGCTTCCACGACCTTGCCCTTGGAATTCATCAAAATGATTCCGTCCATCGAAGCTTGGAAGACTGCCACAAAGCGGTCCCCTTCTACCTCCAACTGGGATCCCTGTTTCTCAAGGAGATCCTTGAGGAGGGCGTTGGTCTCATATAAAATTAAACTCTTTTCCTCCAAGAACCTCTCGGCCTCAAGCCGGGAGAGTCGTTCCCTGTCGAATCTCTTTCGCCACTTTTCGCCCTCGTCCATTAGCCCTTGAGTGTGATGACAAACTTTTCACGACCATCCTTTAATGTTTCCCGGTCGATCGTTGCCTCCCGGTTGAAATGCTTAACGACTCCGCAAATCAGGCCCTCGCAGAGGTCTTCTAAATGACGGCCCGATGAGTAGATCATCTTAAGCGTAAGAGGTGAGAGGCGTTGGCAAATAAAGGTGGGGAGTTCGGCATCCGGGTAGAGCTTTAGGACCTCGATATGAATATAGGATTCCACCCTTTCGAGAAAGCCAAAGGGATCCACCACTCCTTCGACAAACCTCGGATACCCACTCACGAGAACCCCAAGTAGGTATTCGCCGAAGGCCTTCAGCAGATCAGGAACCGCAATGCCGGTCTCTTTGCTGAGAACCATCACTAGACTCAGCGCTTCCGTATGATCATAAGTTCCCACGGTGGTGTAGATCCCACCGGAGGGCAGTTCGGCCTTCTCAATTAAGGTATCCACCATGTCAAACCCATGGGTTTCCTCGACCATCCTCAGTAAGCTTGTAAAAATGACTCCTTTCATGGTTGGTTCTCTGGTTGTTACATCAAGCCGTGTCGCTTGAGCTTGTTGTAAACTGATTTTTCGGTGACGCCCAAACGGCGGGCCGCTTTGGCCTTGTTACCACCGGTCAATCTTAAGGTCTGTATCAAAGCCTGCTTTTCCAACTCGGCAAGAGCAATCCCGCCGATCCCGGAGATCTCGGGCCCGTCCGACGTCGATCCTTTGACCTCCTTTGGCAGATTTTTCGTTTCAATCACGCCTTCATCAGAAAAGGCTGCCGCTCGTTCCAGGATGTTCTCAAGTTGCCGGACATTTCCCGGCCAATCATAGGTCTGCAATACTCTCAAAGCCTCTTTTGAAATCCTGGTCTTCGTGCGCCCCTGCCGTCTGCTGATCTTCTTCAGCAAGTGCTTACAGAGATAGGTGATACTCTCCAACCGGTCGCGTAAGGGGGGGATCTCAATGGGAATGACACTCAGGCGATAATATAAATCTTCCCGAAACTCACCCTGTTTGATTTTCTCTGAGAAATCAATATTGGTCGCCGCCACGATCCGCACATCGGCCTTGAGTAATTCCTCGCCGCCCACTCGCTGAAATTCGCGGTCCTGCAAGACGTTTAATAACTTGGGTTGTAAGTCGATAGGGAGATCTCCGATCTCATCCAGAAACAGCGTGCCGCCGGCCGCTGCTTCAATCTTTCCAATGCGCCGTTTCACCGCTCCGGTAAAGGCTCCTTTTTCATGACCAAAAAGCTCACTCTCAAGAAGATCACGAGGAATGGCCGGACAACTCACCGTCACGAATGGTTTTTCAGACCGATGACTCTCGCTGTGAATCATGCGGGCCAACATCCCCTTTCCCACGCCACTCTCGCCGGTGAGCAAGACCGTCGAATCGAGTGGCGCCACCTTTCGAGCTTGCGCCACGACCAACTTCATCGCTTCGGATACCGCCACCAGCTCCAATTTTGGGCCACTCGTTCCGCCAATCACTTCACGGAGCTCTTCGTTTTCCCGCTCGGCTTTACGCATACGACGGGCATTTCGGAGAACCGCCATCAACTCGTCCGCATCGAAGGGCTTTGTGAGATAATCCATCGCGCCCAGCTTCATCGCCCGGACCGCGAGATCCGCCTCATCGGCCGCGCTGAGAACTACTGCGGGGAGAGTTGGGAATTCCTTGCCCAGACGCTCTAGGCATCCAAAGCCATCGAGCTTGGGCATCTTCAAATCCAACAGGACCACTTCCGTCTCGTCATTGATCACCGTCATCGCTTCTTCCCCATTCTCAACCGCCACCACCTCGAATCCGGCGCGTTCTCCATGAATCGTCAAAAGCCGTCGGATCGTGGCGTCATCATCCGCAACTACCAACTGGGATTTTCCTTTCTTCACCCGCCCAACATAGAAGTTCTTACTGACTTTCCGATGTAAAAAGATTACTTTCGGGTTTCAATCATGACCTTTATTGACAAGAGCCAGATCAACTCCGTTTCCGGAGGTGAACCTGAATTGCTTTTACCCATTCTTGAAGACTTCGCGTCCTCGGCGGAGACTCTGATCTCCGAGGCGATCGGATTCACAAATTCCGGACAGCTTGCTGCCGTTGCTGATCGTCTTCATCAACTCAAGGGATCCAGCGGAACCCTTGGCCTCACGGCTTTCTACCAGGCTTGCAAAATCGCCGAAGCCGCTACCCTTTCGGGAGCCAATCCCGATCTCTCCAGCGTAAATTCCCTGATGATGGCTTCCGTGGAAGAAGCGACCGCGTATATGCGCCCGGAATAGACCGTTTTTGAAGAATTGTGTGCCTGATATACCCCCGTAAAGGTTATCTCATTCTTCATGACAAAGATATTTACGATCAATCGCTTGTTTTTCGTCGTTTTGACGCTGCTGGTCGCTCCGCTGGCGGCGAGGAAGCCCAATGTCATCATTATCTTCACTGATGATCAGGGCTCCATCGATCTCAAGTGCTACGGGGCGAAAGACCTCGTGACGCCCCATATGGATGGCCTCGCAAAACGCGGGGTGAAGTTCACTCAGTTTTACTCGGCGGCGCCGGTTTGCTCGCCTTCCCGGGTTGGCCTCATGACCGGTCGCACGCCCCAGCATGGTGGGTTGAGCGGAAACGTCCCGCTGGACTCGGTCGGAATGCCATCCGCTCAGATCACGATTGCCGAGGCCTTAAAAAAAGAGGGCTATGCCACCGCGCATATCGGGAAGTGGCACCTCGGGCATTCTAAAAAGACGATTCCCAACGCCCAGGGTTTTGATCATTCCTTTGGGCACCTTGTCGGCTGTATCGATAACTACTCCCACTTCTTTTACTGGAGTGGGCCCAACAAGCACGACTTGTGGCGAAATGGTAAAGAGGTCTTTCACAACGGCCAGTTCTTTCCCGGTCTCATGGTGAAGGAAGCGGGGGAGTTCATTGTTCAAAATCAGGAGAAGCCCTTCTTCATCTATTTCGCTCTCAACACTCCGCACTATCCCTACCAAGGTTCGCCCGAGTGGCTCGAGCATTACCAAGATCTTCCCTACCCCCGCAATCTCTACGCGGCCTTTCTTTCCACCACGGATGACCGCGTTGGCAACCTTCTCAGGAAAGTCGAAGAGGCTGGTTTGAGTGAGGAGACCATCATCATCTTCCAGTCCGATCACGGGGCCTCGCAAGAAGTCCGCGCCCATAAGGGCGGTGGTAGCGCCGGTCCCCATCGCGGGGGTAAGTTCAGCCTCTACGAAGGTGGCATCCGCGTTCCCGCCATTATCTCCTGGCCCGGCCAACTGCCACAAAACGAGGTTCGCGAGCAGCTTGCTACTGGTTGCGATTGGTTTCCCACCATCCTCGAGCTTTGCGGAGTTCCTCCCGCTGATCACAAGATTGATGGCAAGAGTCTCGTCCCCATCCTCAAGTCGGCTGAAGCCAAGACCCGCCATCCGGAATTCCACTGGAAATCCGGCAAGGCCACCGCGGTCCGCCAAGGGAACTGGAAGTTGGTTGTAAGCGAAGAGAAAACCGAGCTCTTCGATCTCCCGCATGATCTGGGTGAAGCCGAAAATCTCGCCACAAAAAATCCTGAGGTGGTCGCGAAGCTCGTTAAAGCGAGTCAGCGGTATTGGGCGAGCATCCGCGCCAAAAAATGATCAAGAATTTGCCCGGTAAGATTTGCTCTCTTTATTGGGGAACCCCTCCCCGGGTGCTGGTCAGGCTCCTCGCCGCTCCCTTTCTTCTGAGTCTCCTCGATCTTGCGGTCACCCTTTATTTCCAGCCCGAATCCTACTGGAATGGCGATCGTGCGACGGTGGTCGAGGGGAACCCGATTGCCCGCTTCGCGTTTTCGATCCATCCCCTTCTCATCATTCCAGGATTGCTGGGATGGTATGCCTTGGTGATCCCTTTGATCTTAAAGACTCCGGCTTGGATTGGCTTGAGAGTCCACACCTTTCTTGTAGGGGGCCACCTCGTCGCGGTCGCAGGGTGGCTGATTCGCTACGAGGAACACGGCGTGATTTTGGCGGCGGTTGTTTGGATCATCGCCGTTCCTTTTGCTTGGGTGCTCTTCGCCCCCTTTGGGAGGTGGTGGCACGCGCCCACAAGTGTTCAGCGCTTGAGCCTGTGATGACGCGACTACGGTCTCGTGATTTTAAGACGAATCATCGAGCGGGAAGGATCACCGGAGGTTGGGACATTACTGCGGAGGAGGACCGACTCGGTGCCATCGAGGTTATCGATGGGATCACCAAAGGGGAGATTGGACGAATGCCAGTTTTCGAGATCGAATGACACTTCGATTGAGAACGAGGCATCGGTCAGGTCCTGCTGGCGTTGAAATTCGAGAGCAAGAAATGTCTCATCAGCGATTGTCACAAAGGTGAGGCCGAGGGCGTCGGGATTGGAGATCTTTGGAGGAAGGCCCATGCCGTATTCGAGGAGGTTGCTCAGGGAATCCTGGTCGGGGTCGGCGAGTGGTCCGCTGACGAGAGGATCAGTCCGTTCTGCGGCCGTAAAGTTAGCGGCCTGCCACTCTCCAAAATCGCCACCCCGGACCGCTTCCGGTCTTCCCGGTGTCCCGCCCGTTTTGCTGCCTGCTTGCCAGCTCAGAGCATCACGATAGTCGGCGGGGATGCTTGCGTCATCGCGCAGCGTGAGGGTGAAACCGTTGCCATCGGTCTCGCGATACCAGACATCATTAAAGGTGAAGTCGGCAATTGTCTCTCCGGCCAAGCTGGCCAGCCGGACCGCTTCACCGTCGTTGTTGAACTTATTCGAATAGGTTCCAATCACGGGCAAGCCCGCTCCGTAGCGAAGTTCAAAGGCACTTTGGTTTTCGACTAAGACGGCGTAGGCACCGGAAGCGAGCACGGTGCCAAGGGGGATTTCAAATTCGATGCCCTTTGTAAAGGAAGCTCCACTCAGATCGAGGGGTGATGAACCGATGTTCCGAATCTCGACCCATTCGAAATCGTCGTCATTCAAGGTGGGGTCGATCGCCAACTCAGTAGCGGTAGGAGCAGCAGGGTGATAGTTCAATTCGCTGATCACGAGATTCTCCGAATTGGCAGGGATTCCGACGACGAAGAGGCCTTCGTTGAGCCCACTCCATTCGCCCTCGGCGCTGCGCGAGCGCGCGCGAATCCGTGTGGATGCGGTGACCGCGATAGTTGGGGCGTCGCCCGGTGGCACGGTTCCGGTGAGTTCTAGGTCGAAGCCTAGGTCACTACTGCCGCTCGTCTGCTGGTGGAGGGCAACCGCGATGACATTGGAGCCTTCGACAAGGAAGGAAGGATCGATGGGGATTTCGAAGTAGGTCGTCTCTCCCTCTCCCGCAGCGCCCTCGCCTCCGGTGAGATCATCGAAGCCCAGGACAATCCCTTCGGCGATATTGCTACGGGCCACTTCCACTCCATTGAGGTAAATGATGACACCATCATCCCGAAGGGTGTTGGCTTGCAGGGAAATGACCGAGGCGGCATTTGTGATCTGGAAAGTCTTACGGAAGTAGTAGGTGAGGTGGCGTCCCGTGGTCGGCCCACGTTCCAGGGGTGTCGTGATGATGGCGCGAGGACTGCCCAGTCCTCCGAATCCGAAAATTCCACGGCCTTGTGGCCAGGCGGTGGCCTCAAAAGCGGGGTTTTTCCAGTTCGCGTCAGTGTACGAAGGATTTCCGACTACGATCGTGCTGGGACCTTGGTCGGAACCATCATCGAGGTAGCCCCAAGCGCTTTCGCGGCCGAAGAAGGTGACTGGAACCTCTCCGATACTTGGCGGAAGGATCTGGGTAGTTGGATTGATGCCTCCTCCTGCGAGGCGGGGGTCGCTACCATCGGTGGTGTAGTAAAAGAGCTCGTCACTCTGGACGGTAATCGCACCATCGGTCGGGAAGGCCGCGCCCCCGCCGGGGGTCAGTTGAGGCACCAGGGGGAACTGGTCATCGATCCATTCGGTGCGGGTGGTGAGCCACTCCTTTATGAAGTCGATCTGCTGCTCCCAGGTCTGGGTGGAAGGGGAGGAAAACCCGGGTCCGTCCTGGGAAAGGGTATTCCATTTGGTGAAGTTCCGCACCGCCGCTTCGGCGAGGGGGTCTGCCTGGGCATCGAGGCGGGCGGAGAGGTTGCCTTCTTCAAAGGGACCACCACGCCGGAGCTCGGTCCAACGATCAATAACACCTTGGCGAAAATCAGGATCCCGCATCAAGGGGACAAACCAATCCGGCTCGTAAGCGTGGTCACGGCCACCGCGGTTGTAGTTGTCGCGATACTGCCAGCCCCGCGGGTTTTTATTATCAAAGCAGCACCCAGTTCCCATGATGAGATTGTGATCCCAAATCGGTCCTTTGTTGAGTTTGCCATCCCGGTCCTTGAACATGTAGTCGCTGCGAACATAGGCATCCTGGTCGCGCCCGAGCTCGGAGATGATGAAGTGGTTCACGAAGGAATCGACGTCGATGAAGGCGGGATAACCGGTGAGGGGATCGGGATTGACAATCCCGGAGTTATTGGGACCGGATCCACGGGACCAACCGAGGGTGGCGACGAAGTCATCGAAGTATCCTCCGATGTAGCTTCGTTGCTGGCTTGTGGGCGCCTCGGGCTCGATGATTTCGACCGAGTTCCATCCGGTGGCGCGTGGTCCGTCGTTGGCGATTCCCGGCGGCTCGAAGCGCAAGAGGTATCCTCCGGTCACTGCGGGCTCCGAGTTGTCCGAGGGATCGAGCTCGGCGATTTCGGTGCGGTTCTGCCCCTGTTTGATCTTTTCAAAGAGAACATAAACGCCGACGTATTCGCTGGCGACAAGATCTCCTCCGTTGGTGCTGAGGAACATTTCAAAGTGCTTGGTTCCCGGTGCTTCGTTCCCGAGAGTGCGGCCAAGTTCGAAGGAGAAGGAATTTCGAACGAGCGATTTGTCGGTCCAAGGTCCGTTGAAAACCCAGTCGGATTCCGAGGGGAGACCGAGGAGAGGAGAGTCGAGGTCTTCGTCATTTTCATCGCGGAGCTCGACCCGGTATTGCGGTTTGGCGAAGCGGGCCGAACTTTGTCCGCGTTTGCGGATGCCCACGCGGAAGCAAGAATTCGGGTCATTGGCGAGCGAGCTCCGGCCGGTGACGGGATCGACTTCGAAGACCGCGACCCGGGCCGTTTGGAGGGTTGCTCCGGGACCGGGAATGCCACCTGCTCCGAAGTTTTCCACGATCATAATGGGGAGGTCGGAAGTGGAGGTATTCGGCGAATTGATGCCACCGAGGTTCGAGGAAGTGGCGAGCTTCTCGAAGGTGCCGCCAGCGGTGACCCCGCCGCCATTGGTGTTCGCATCGAAAACGCGCGCCCTTAAATGAGTGGTGTTAGCGAGATTCAGAGGTCCGCTGTAGAGGGGCGAGCTGGAGGTCGGGACGGAGCCATTCGTGGTGTAGCGGACTTGTCCACCGGCGAAGGCGGGAGTGATGGTGACTTCCACGTTCGAGGCAAAGGTGGCGCAGGCGGGCGAGATGATGGGTGCGATAAGAGGGGCTGAAAGCAGGGTGCCGTTCGCCATCCCGGGGGTGGGGGGATCAAAGTAGCCTCGGTTTCCCTCGGGATCCGGGCCTGCCACTCCATAGCTGAATCCGGGCGCTTGTGCCGGGAACTCGGGGCCAAACGCGCTTGCGATGGTCAAGCCGTTTGGCTCGATTAGGGCGAGATACTCACCACTCCCGGAAAGTTTGAAATTGGTGTGAAATTCACTCCCGGAAAGAGCGCGGTCCTTGTCGGAGGCGAAAACAACGAGGGAGCCACCCGCTGGGAGCTGGAAGCTTGGAAAGGTCCACTTTACGAGATCAGCGACCTCGTCGGTGAGATGATAGCCGGCGAGATCAATGGTGGCATCGGTCGGGTTATAGATTTCCAGCCAATCCGGAGTGTCCTCATCCTCATCTCGATACGAATCATTCCCGATCGTGACGATCTCCGAGATGAAGGGGCGATCCTGGGAATGCCCCATGAGGGTGAGTGCTAAAAGGCACTTCATGATCAGGGGGCACAAAAGACGGGAAGAAGAAGGTGATGAAGGAATCATGGAAAGGTTTGGGTTGATGTAAGCTAGAAGCAGGCCGTCTTCTTACTCCCTGTGCTTCCGGGTGAAGATGCCGGCGAGCTGTCCCCGGTAACAAGAGAAAAGTTACGATGTCCTATCGGTCTGAAAGCTGGCGCCGCAAATTTTGAGGAAGTCGAGGCTGACTGAGCGGGGCGCGGAGGATGGCACGGCCCATGGTCACGCGGATTTTATCAGGGGATTCACGAAATCCGTTCAAATGCGGAGTCGATTGTGTTAGTGGGAGGGCCGATGAAAACGCTGACTCTTTCTGTTCTACTTGTGGTGCCTTTGAATGCTTTGCCGGAGGCTGTTTTTAAAGCGCAGGTGATTGATGACAAGATCACGGTGGGATATGGGCTGGCGGTGGCGGATCTCGACGGGGATGGGAAGGTCGATATTTTGTTGGCAGATTCCGATCGCACGGTCGCTTATCGCGGGCCGGATTGGCAGAAGCACGAGCTGACCGGGAAGCTCACGAAGCGTGATCATGTTTGTCTTTGTGCGAAGGATATCACGGGAGATGGGAAAGCGGAGATCGCGGTGGGGGCGGAGTGGAATCCGGGCGATACCAAGAACAGTGGTGCGGTGTTTGCGGTAGGACAGTCGGCGGATTGTTTTGCGAGGCAGGAGACCAAGACGCTGCATCGTGAGCCGACGGTGCACCGGATGCATTGGGTTGGGGAGAAGGGTGGCAAGAACTTTTTGGCGGTGTTGCCTTTGCACGGACCCGGGAATGTGGGGGGAGAAGGTGAGGGCATTAACTTTTTAGGGTATCGGCCGGAGGAGGATTGGAAGACGTTCTTAATTCACAAGGGGTTTCATTTGGCGCACAATTTTGATCCGGTGAAATGGGATGATTCCGGGAATGAAAGTATTCTAGTGGCGTGCCAGGAAGGGATCCATTTGCTCTATCCGGCGGCCGGGAAGGAGTGGACCGCGCGGCCAATGACCGCGAAGGGTGCGGGTGAGGTGAGGCTTGGGAAGCTGCCGAATGGGAAGAGGTTTATTACCACGATCGAGCCGATGCATGGAAATGAAGTCGTTATTAACCCGGAGGAGGAGGCGGGGCTTTGGTCGAAGAAGCGGATTGTCATTGATGATGGGTTGAACCAAGGGCACGCGCTGGTGGTGGGGGATTTTTTAGGGTTGGGGTATGATCAAGTCGTCGCGGGTTGGCGGCAACCGGCCGGAGTGGAGAAGAAGGTGGGGTTGCGGCTTTATCTTCCGACAAATAAGGAAGGGACGGAATGGAAGCAACATGCTGTCATCGATGACAATACGATGGCGTGTGAGGACATGAAGGCGGCTGACCTCGACGGAGACGGGGATCTTGATCTGGTGGCGGCGGGTCGGGCGACCAAGAATGTCGTCATTTACTGGAATCAATCGCGCAAGGTCTCGAAATGATGACAACCCAGCGGTGTCACCATCGTATAACTCCGCTACACTATGAAACGTCGACATCTTTTGCGCTCTTCAGCCTTTGCGGGCACTTATTCTCTGCTCTCTCCTTTCGCCAATGCGGCCGGGGCCAATGGTGAGCTCCGCGTGGTGGTCATCGGGGTTAAGGGCCGTGGTTCCAGCCACATTAATGCCGTTCTTTCCCATAAAAAGACCCGCTTGGTAGGACTTTGTGATATTGACTCAGATCAACTGGATCGGCGCGTCACCGAGATGGCGAAGCGACACAAACTCACGGGTTTGAAGACTTACAAAGACTATCGCAAAGTCTGCGAGGATCCTAATGTTGATGCCGTTTGTATTGCGACCTCGAACCATACCCACACTGTCATCGCGTTGACAGCAGCGGCCAACGGGAAGCATGCTTACACCGAGAAGCCGGTTTCGCACAATGTTTGGGAAGGGCAGAAGCTGGCCGAGGGTCAGAAGAAATATGGCACCATGATCACCCACGGATTCCAGCGCCGTTCCGAGACGTGCTGGGCTGAGGCTTTTGCGTGGCTCAAGGAGGGCAATCTCGGGCCGCTGACGCTGGCACGCGGATTTTGTTATAAGCCCCGGAAATCGATTGGAAAGGTGGCCGCGCCAGTCGACGCACCCCAAACGGTGGATTATGATTTGTGGTCGGGCCCACGGAAAATTCTCCCGATCCGCCGGAAACAATTTCACTACGACTGGCACTGGCAGTCTCCCTATGGAAATGGTGACCTTGGAAACCAGGGGCCGCATCAGCTGGATGTCTGCCGCTGGGCCTTGGGTGATCCCATGGAATTACCACCTGCGGTTTTGAGTATCGGGGGACGCTACGGATATGATGATGATGGCGATACCGCCAATACCCAGATTCTTTACGTCGATCATAAGCCGGCCCCGATTCTTTTTGAAGTACGAGGTTTGCCTAAAAAGGATCTCGATTGGAAGCACGGCATGCCGAATTATCGTGGCGTGACGATTGGGAATGTCATTGAATATGAGGGCGGATCACTTTTGGGAGGTCATGGAGCCAGCTGTAAGGTTGTCGATGGGGACGGTAAGCTGGTGAAGGAATTCAAGGGCGGGCAGAACCATATTCATAACTTCTTTGAGGCCTGCCTGAGCGGGAAGCAGAATCCGATTCACAATGCTGAGAACGGTCATCATTCGGCGGCCTTGGCTCACATTGGGGCCCATGCGCTTACGCTTGGGAAGGCCCTTCCGGACGAGCAGATCAAAGCTTCGCTGAAAGGGAAGGTCCAAGTGTCTGATGCGGTTGGCCGCATGATGGCTCACTTCGAGGCGAATGGCATTGGCGCGACCAATCCGGGTCTGGGCGCTCCGCTGACAACGGACGGCAAGGTTTTCACCGGAGAGTTTGCCGCGGCCGCTACCAAGTTGGACCGCGAACACTACCGGGAAGGGCATACCCTCCCGAACGCTTAAGTTGCAGGGTAAGATCTACTTGTCGTCCTGATAGAGGACGGCAAGCTCAGTGAGCGTTTTATTGGTATAGAATTTCCAGCGCGCTTCCGCGTAATTGCCGCTTCGGCATTCCTGTGAGATTGCGATCAGGATCTCCTCTCCGAACTTGCCGACAAGCCATTCGAGGAAGGCCGCCGATTGTGGTCCTCCTTCTTTGTATTGTGATTTGACGGGGTGTTGCGGGAGGTCACTCAGCAATCTGGAAGCGATCCCGGTTGCGAGCCACAAGGGCGCACTTACGGGGTATTTTTGGAGCCCGGGAATGAGGCGTTTGAGAAGCCATTGGCGGGTTTCTTCGGGAGACGCCTGTCCGGGTTCGCCGGGCTGAATTTCAAAGTCGCGAGGAGTGTCAGGGGAGTGAGCCGTCCCGATTCTTACCGCCAGGCTCAGCCATTCCTTGAAGAAAATTTCGCGGGCAAGATTCACTTCATCGCGCAGCTCTGGATGCGCGTGAAAATCGGCTCGAAAGGTCAGCTTGATTTTCTCCTTGCTGAAAGGGAGTTCGACCTCGCGGCTTTCTTCGTGGACCGGGGCGAGGAGTGGTACGGACAGCGCGAGTTCAGCCATGATCAAAGCGGTGTCTTGACCCCCGGTCACGCGGATCCGGGCAAAGCGGGCTTTGTCCGGGATGAGAGCACTCACCGCTCCGTTGAAGAATGAACCTCCCATGATCCACTCGGTGCCATCGGAGGAAAATTCAAGGACTCCAGTTTCAAGTGTGCCTTCCGCGATTCCTATTTGTCCGGTGGTGATGGCGAGATCGCCGGTGGCCCGCCACGGGAATTCCAAGGTGAGGTGATCACCTTCGATCAGGCCACCGGCAGACCAGAAAAAGGTGTCGTCCCTGCCATCAAAAATTTGGACAGGGGGATGACCCTCGTGGGCCTCGATCGAGGAGGTCACGATGGTCTTGTGAAGCGCTTCGCGGGCGGGTGGGTCGTATGCCTTGGAGGCTGTTACTTCTCCGAGGCGGTAGCGTTTGTCGAGGGTGTCGAGGCGATTTCGAAAGTCGTCGTACTCGAGTGCGGAGGCTGGGAGCCAAGTCACTTCGGCAAAAGCCGCAATCCGGGGGAAGACGAGATACTGAAGTTTGCCAAACTCGGGAACAAAGCGGGTGCGCAGAGTGGCCTGAGCGATGTTTCCGGGTCTGAGTTGGTAGACTTGATGAACGGGATTGAACCCTTCCTCGGCTTGAAGCTTTGCGGCGATCAGGAGCTCGGATTCCTTGGGGCGGGGGTAGACCGAGAAGTCGGTGGTGGCGATGCTACCGGGGAGGAAGAGGGTTTTCTGCTGCTGCGCGAGGATCGTCCCAAGCGTCTCATGGAAGGCTGATTCGCGTCCTTCGATTCGGATTAATTTAGCTGGGAAGATGGTGGCGACTTCAGCGAAAAGGGTCTCGAGAAACTTGTGCGAGGTGTCATCCTGCAAAATGCCGACCTTGCGATCTTCCCAGGTGTTGGCGACTTCAACGGGCTCTTTGCCGAGTTCGGGATAGGACGCGATGAGGGCGGAGGCTCCGGTGGTGAGAGTGAAAGCGGGTACGATTTCGAGGGCCCGTGTCTGACCGTAGGCCACCAATTCTCTGAGGATTTCCTGAGTGTAGTATCCGCCATACTCGGTGGAATCGCTGCCGGTGGGATCACCGTAGGGAAGAGTCGAGGCTCGCACACTGCCTATTTCGTGGAGTTTTGGAAACTTGAGACTCTCCATGCGCCAGCCGGAGTCGCCATTGAGTAGAAGGTGGAGTTCGGTGAGCTTGTGAAAGGAGAGCCAGTCGATGAGCGACTTCATTTCATGAGCGGGAAAAAGGTGGGCGCTGACGTCGAGATGAAAGATACGTCGCGCGGTTTCCGGCCAGTCCTTGATGGTCTGGGCAGGAATGAGGGCCCGGGGGAGCGGTTGCTCTGCGAGCGGCAGGAGCTGCACGAAGGTTTGCATGCCATGCATCAGTCCCGCCGGGTCGCTCCCGGTGATGGTGGCGCCTTCGGGCGTGACTTCGATCAGGTAAAAGCCTGGCTTCTCCGAATCAGCAAGCCCGAGCCGAATGGCGCGTTTGAAGGTCATTCTTCCAGCTTGTTGAATCGTTCTGAAGCGATGGACATAGCCGGTGGTCTTCTGCAGGGCTTTGGTGAGAACTTCCGCGTGACCCGCGAGGTTCTTGGGAGCGATCACTGCGGTCTGGACATCGACGATGAGATTCCCTGGGTTTTCTTGAATGCTTCGAGGCATCGGGATCAGGTCGCCCTTGGCGAGGGAGCCGATGAGAAGAGAAAGAGCCATGAAAATGCGCATGCCCAGAAGATGGGGGTGCTTTTTAGGCAGTGCAAGGCGACAAGCGGAAAGACCATTGCAAAAATGCACGTAAGGTTTGAGCATTCTAACACATGAAACAGTTTTTCTTTGCCCTCATCCTGACAGTGTTGCCCGCACTCGCTGGCCTCAAGCTCCCACATTTGTTCACTGACGGGATGGTTTTGCAGCGTGAGACGTCGGCTAGAATCTGGGGTTGGACCGACCCGAATGCCCCCGTGAAGGTGAGCTTTGGCGGTGAAGATCATGGCACTCGGGCCGATCAGAATGGTGACTGGCACCTTGAATTAAAAGGGCTTAAGGCAAGTGCCAAGGGTGGGGACCTCATCGTGGAAGCAGCCGGGACGAAGAAGGTGATCAAGGATGTCTTGGTAGGCGAAGTGTGGCTGGCATCCGGTCAATCAAACATGGAATGGCGGGTGGCGAACAGTTCCGGGGCCAAGGAGGAGATTGCAGAGACCAATGATCCTCTTTTGCGGGTTTTTGTGTCTGCAAACGTTGCCGAGAACACACCGCAGAAAGATTGGCAGGGAAGCTGGAAAGCAACCAAGCCGGAAAACACCGCTTCTTTTACGGCCGTCGGATATTATTTTGCGAAGCGTCTGCGCACGGAGCTGGACGTCCCCGTGGGAGTCGTGGAATGTGCTTGGGGTGGCAAGCCCGTGGAGGCCTTCACGAGTGCGGAGGCTCTTGCCGAGTTGCCTGCCGGAAAGGCTTTGCTGGCTAAGAAGGCACAGGCCGTCAATGGATATGATGCCAAGAAGGCGGAAGACAATTTTAAAAATCAGCTCAAGCTTTTCAAAGAGAATCTCGCGAAGTGGGAGAAGGAAAAAAAGGGCCGTAAGCCACGCGGACCTCGCCTGCCCGCAGATCCAGGAAAGAATCCTGCCATGCCAGCTACCATTTATAATGGCATGATTGCCCCGATTGTGGGCTACGGGAATCGGGGTGCCATTTGGTATCAAGGTGAATCCAATGCCGGCCGTGGTACGGCCAGTTCGTATGAAGAGCTTCTGGGATGCATGGTGGCTGACTGGCGCCAGCGCTGGGGTCACGACCTTTCCTTTTATTGGGTGCAGCTGGCGAACTTCCGCGAACCGACCACGGAGCCTGGTATTGAGAGTGACTGGGTCGTGGTGCAGGATGAAATGCGCCGCGCTCTGAAGAGCATTCCCAAGAGTGGCATGGCCGTCATCAACGACATTGGTGATGCCAAGGACATTCACCCCAAGAACAAACACGATGTCGGGGCCCGTCTTGCCCGTTGGGCGCTCGTGCAGGACTATCACAAAAAGGACATCGTTATTTCCGGACCGCTTTACTCCGGAATGGCGAAGAAGGAGGACAAGATTGTCATTTCTTTTGACCACGCTGACGGTCTCAAGACAAGCGATGGCAAAGAGCTTGCGCGCTTTGAAATCGCCGGAGCTGATGGTAAGTGGATGTGGGCCAAGGCCAAGATCGACGGCACTAAGGTGGTCCTTTGGCACGACCGTCTCAAGGAGCCGTTGAAAGCGCGCTATGCTTGGGCCGCAAATCCACTGGGTGCCAATTTGGTGAATGGCGAAGGACTCCCTACGAGCTGCTTTACGACTGAGTAGAGAACCTCCGAAACGGGGTTTCTGTTGAAAATAATGACAATGATCCGGTGACTTGATGTTGGCGAAGGGGAGCTTTACCAAATATGGGTTGCTCCCGAAAAGAGGGGGGGCTTCGTCAGCAAAAGATCTCCTCGAACATGTTTTTCTATCGTCAGGAATCAATAGTTTTGACCGGGTGAGGGCCGAAGTGATCGCCAGTCATTCAAGAGCGCTCAAACCCTAAAGGCACGATGGATTCACTGAATCAATGGACGAGGTGAGGCACTCAAAATCGAGTGTTATGCTTTCCAAAAAAGTCACTCAAATTCAATCACGAGGAGGGAACTCTGATCACCCGATAGAATCGCAGTGGTCCTTTATGATCGCTTTCGTCAGTGAAGGTGACGGGCGCGGAATTGGTGACATGATCGACGGTGGAGTTCGGGAGGTCATTCAGCCATATTTCCAAGTCGGTGGAATATTGGACTTGGTCATTCCACCCTACGGCGGTTTCCCAGTTGAGGGTGACGTTGCCGGAGGGGCCGAACGAAGGGGTCACTTCGAGTTCCGGGATCTCGATGATCGATTGCACGATAAGGTCGGCGACGAGGAGGAAGTTGTCGCCGTAGCCGAGGGGGATGAGGGCGGCGAGGTCCCACTCGAAGGCTAGGAAGCCGAAGTTGATCGGATTCTCTGTGTTGGTGAATTGTTGGTCGGTGAAGAGGGGGATGCCGCCGATATCAGCCGACCAAGTATTACTTTCGAGGTTAATTGTGGCCACCAAGTTGAAGAGTTCACTGGGGATGAAGTCAACGAGGGTATCAAACGTGTTGGTTCCGTCTTCCCTCCAAATTCCAAACTGTGAGTTGAAGGCGGTAGGGTCCTCATTATCGAAGCGAATGGATGCGAGGCGGTTGCCGCCGGAGTTGTAAATACTGATGAAAAAATCATCGCGTTGGTTGTTTGTGGAATCCTCGATTCCAAGCAGGGTGTCGATTTCCACGACCGGAGCGCCATTTGCGATATGATCATAACTGAGATCAAGGGCCACAAAAGTAAAGTCGAGGGCGGGTCGCGCGAATCCGAGCGATGCTGTTTTTAACAGGGCGGGAACGACATCGTCGTCGATCGACTGGGCTCCCGAGGTGGTGTCATTCGAGGTCCAGCTGGCGTTGGCTGACCATTGGTTGGCCCCGGTGGTAAAGTCATCGAAATCTGTTTCATAAAGGATCTCCGCCCGGAGGTGGGAGACGATGAAAAGAAATAAAAAAAACAGCTTCATGAGAGATTTTTTTACGATTTGGGTGAATTTTTCACAAGAGGGAAATTCCTTGTGGTGGGCGTAAAAGAGGCAGCCGGTTAGGCTGCCTCTTGGTCAAATAAGAATGATTTTGTCTTGGCGCTTTAGCGGAGGCCACCAATTGGAAGCTCGGGTGGTGTAATGGGAAGTGCGTCGTCGTCACCTGCGTCGTCACCTGCGTCGTCACCTGCGTCATCACCTGCGTCGTCACCTGCGTCGTCACCTGCGTCGTCACCTGCGTCGTCACCTG
>Ga0222650_1000792_pt1 | contig 21017 bp, 16 predicted proteins | sample AntAcemetagen367_FD_179820 | JGI IMG/M metagenome (GOLD analysis project Ga0222650, IMG submission 179820) | Saline water microbial communities from Ace Lake, Antarctica - #367 | ecosystem: Environmental > Aquatic > Non-marine Saline and Alkaline > Saline | place: Antarctica: Ace Lake... | reverse complement strand
AGCGACCCACAAAGCCGCGATAGCTCCTGCCCCCTCCGAAACTCCGGCAGCCGCATAGCGGCAAAGGCCACCCAAAAATCAAGCCTTCAAGAATCCCGACAGGGACTGGGCCGCTCGGACGCTTACAGTCAAATAACATTGGTTGCCTGTCTACCATGTAGCTGTCTACCATGTAGCTACCCCAACGTCGTCACCCTCATGAAGGAGCCGAAGAAGACCACACTGATCACTCTCGATCATGCCGACAGGCCTTTCGTGAGTATTATCCCGAGGTCATCTCGTTCGCGGGAGAGGAGAATCCCGGAGGGGCATTTAATTCGCGATAGAAATCCCGACCGGAAATTTCGCCCAGCATCTTGAGTTCCATAGCAAGTGCTTCCCGTGCCGGAGGAGCCCCCAAGGCCGCTTTTCCACACGACGTGAAACTCGCAAATCCCGCAACATCCCTCTCACGCGAGACGATGGTCAGGACCGGTCGGTCACTCTCTCGCTTTAAAAGCAAGGGGTGCAGCCAACACGAAGTCGGCTTGTAATACCAAGGATGCTTCCCTTCTTCGACCGCCTTTAATTGCCACTGACAGCGATGTTCATGATCCAAAAAAAGACATCGAGTCTTCGGGAAATGAGCGGCAAAGTCATCGGCTAATTCCCACGAATGAGCGCTGACAGTCGCGGTTTTAAAACGGCCATCGGATAGCTCAATGATTCCCTCTCCTTCCTGCCCCAGTACTTGGGCTTCTTCTTTCGAAAGAATGACACCATCGTGACAACAGGTTGCTCGGCACTTATTTAACTGACAGATCGCAAGTGGAACTTCAAAGGCCGCATGATCAACTGCGGCCTCAACAAGATCACACGAAAGAGCGAGGGCCGTTTCTTTAAAGACCGTTGCCGTCATGAAGGGAGTGGACTTAAATGCAGTTATTCGCTAGCGGGCGCAGCAGCTTCGGGCTTGGCGTGGTCACCTTCTTTTCCGTGATGCGCCTCGCCGTCATTCGTGTGATGCTCTCCGTCCTTGCCGTGGTCAGTATGTTCAGCATGAATGAAGAGGTTAATGGTATCAGACGATTTCGGTTCCTTCTCAGGATCCGTGTGCCACTCGTGACGCTCACAAGAGCACATGCCAAAACCGATCACCGACAAAAGAAGCGAAAAGAGTTTCATTACAAGCGTTGGATAGGCGAGCAAAACAAAAAAGGCAACTCCTCTTTGCCTTAGAAATCTAAATAATCTGGCGGGTATCGAGATAGGCATTGGCGAGAGCGATCGGAAAATGTTGGGCTGTTTCGTCAAGAGTCACTATTCCATCTGCTCGTAAAGCCGTGAGCACCCCTTCTCGCTCGGCCGCATAATCCTGTGCTGCCAGGTATCCTAGGGCGTCGTCAAAAGTCTCCAAATCGCCATTGAGCATCTCTCCGATCCCGGATTCACGGAGACTCGCCAAGACAACCACGTGTTTCTGGCGAAGTTTGCGCAAGGGCTCGCGGAGTTCCTCGGAATCTTCACCCCTGAGGTTGGTCATTACGACGACCATGGAACGCCGACGTTGATGGCGGAGCAAGCGCTCGGCAGCCTCGCTGAAATCACTCGGGAACGGCGACGTTTCATAGTCGTAAAGATGATTGAGGACGGTTGTCATTGCCGAAGCGCCCTTGACCGGAGGGAGCCAGCGATCCGTTCCGCCAAAGCTAAGAATGCCCACTTGGTCGCCTTGGCGAAGCGCGACATAGGAAAGAAGAAGCATCGAGTTGAGACAATGATCGAACTGAGTGATTTCACCGTCGATAGTCCTCATGCGGCGCCCGCAATCGAGCATGAGGATGACCGACTGATCGAGTTGCTCTTGAAAGTCACGGCTGATCAGGCTTTGGCGCTTGGAGCTGGCCTTCCAATCAATCTGCGAAAGTGAGTCGCCCATCTGATAGTCGCGCAGCTGATGAAAATCTCGACTCAAGCCAGCCCGATTTTTACGGATGATGCCGGTGTGTTCCTGTCGATGAGCCATCGCCAAAAGGGCATAGCTTAGGACCGGTTGGTAATTTGGGTAGACCTTCACCGAGCCCTCTTCACCCACGAGACAATGCCGCGACCAAAGACCCAAGAGGGAGGTCAGTAAAACGTAGGTCTTACCAAATGAAATCGCGCCTCTCTCAGGCAAGGTAATGGGGTAATTGAGATCCAAATACCCCTTGCCTCGAATCCAGCCACGCCAGGGAAAAGCCTCGCACTCGCACCGTTTCGGGACCCCGTCATAGATCGCGACATGGAGGTGTCGCCGGGTCGTATTGACAATTCGCAAAGCGACCTCTCCTTCGACCCCAACCGCTAAGCGCCCCGGCAAGATCCGCTCGACCTTTGGAGAACGGAGCACGAAGGCGACCAAGGCATCAAACAAGGTCACGACGCCGAGCACAAAGCCCATCAGTTCCCACCATGGTTTGGCGGGAGGATCCATCGATCCAGCCAAGCCCAGAAGGGTCCAGAGGATCAAAATGGCAATCAGGGGGCGTGTCGGACGGAGCGGCATGATGAAAGTTTAGATCCGTGGAGCCACGATTGTTTCCAAAGCGGAACGAAGCAGGTCATCGACATTCTGGCCACTGATCGCGACCTCAGGGGCCACTTGCACTCGGTGACGGAAAACCGGAAGCGATGCCTCCTTGATGTCATCGGGAATGACGTAATCACGGCCGGCCATGATTGCATAGGCCTTGGAGACCTGAACCAAACTGATCGCGCCCCGCGTTCCCGCACCTAGGCTCATCCCGTGTGCTTCCCGGGTGTGACGGGTGAGACGTAAGGCGTAGTCAATGACCTCGGGCACGACCTTGATTGTAGCGGTCAAACGCTGGGCCTCGATGATGACGGCCGAATCACAAACCTGTTCCACTTTGCGCGGATTCAATCCTTTGCCTCCGGGCACCGAGGTCACCGCAGAGACGATTTGGAGTTCCTCGGACATTGTCGGGTAATCGACAATCACCTTCATTAAAAAACGATCAAGTTGCGCCTCTGGAAGCGGGTAAGTGCCCTCTTGTTCGATCGGGTTTTGAGTTGCGAAGCACATAAATGGCGGCGCCACCGGGAGAGACTCACCGTCAATCGTGACCTGTTGTTCCTGCATCACTTCCAGAAGAGCCGCCTGAGTTTTGGCGGGAGCACGGTTGATCTCATCCGCGAGGAGCAGGTTGGTGAAGACCGGGCCGCGACGGGTCTGGAACGACTGGCTCTTCATATCAAAAAGGGTGAAACCGGTGATATCGGATGGCATCATATCGGGCGTGAACTGGAGGCGACCAAACTCCCCTCCAAAGGTACTCGCCAAAGCCAACACCATGTGGGTTTTCCCAAGGCCGGGCTTTCCTTCAAGAAGGACGTGGCCACCTGCCAAAAGCGCGGCGATGATCTGTGAGACGGTGGCATCTTGGCCATACACGACCTTCTGAATTTCAGCCCGCAAGCTTTCGGTGAGGCGGCTCACGCTGCTAAGATCATCGGGGGGGGACTCCGAAAGAGAAGCCGGGATTGGCATTTCAGAGGGAGGTGGCGCGAATTGGTCGTATTCTGTCATCGTTTCAAAAGGGCTTGGAGTTTTTGGACCACCTTTAAGATGTGGCCGGGATCTTTGGGCGGGTTGATCGTGAGAGCCTCGGCGACCTCCTCGCGATTCAAGCCGGATTCCTCGGCGAGGCGATCGTAGAGGGTTGTGGGATCCCCTTGGTTTTCCTCTTCGAGCCGAGCCCGGAGAGGACGGAGAAGGTGCTCCAATTGCCCCCCTCGCCAGAGAAAGCGGGCCGAGGCTTTCAAGGCATCACCGTAGGGGCGCCGTTTGAGGGCATTATCCTGCAGGACTGGACCGAAACGAGGGATTCGCATCCACAGCCAAGCGGCCAAAAGGATGAGCCCGGCGATGACAGCGATGCGGCCTTCTTTCCAGACCAGGCCAAAAAAGGACGTCGATGAACCGTAGAGAAAGACAATGTTTCCGTCGGCATAATTAGCGACGATGAACTCCAGAAAGTCGGCGTGGTCGGCGCGGGCGAGGTATGGATTTCGGAGCGGCCTCGCATGAGCCAGCACGATGACCTCGCCCCCTCCATAACCGACCCCGACCATCCGCGATCTTCCGTTGGTCTCTAGAGTCCAGCTCAATCCCGTCTCCGCCGAAAGGGAGACCCCCCCCTCAAATTCAAGCTTGTGTCCGCCGTAAGCCTCCTGTGTTTGAACAATCTCCCAAGGTCGTGCGAGATGGCCGTCTTCTGCCAATGGTTCGACGGGATCCGCATAAAAAGGAACGTCGATCATCTCGATCCCCAGGGTTTCAAAAAGGTGGTCCAAACCGGCATACTCTTCCCCTTCGGGAGTACCCAACCCCGTCGATAAATCCGTGAAATCATTCCTCCCCGGCTCACCCCCTTCGATCGTCAGCACGAGAGTCCCGCCCTCCGCGATCCAATCCAGGACTCGGAGTCCCATCCCCTTAGTCTCGAGAAACGATCCCGGCATAAAAATGACCCCGGTTTCGTGATGATAATTTGACCACGTTCGAGAGCTCTCAACCTCAAAGCCCTTTTCCGAGAGATAGGTCTCGGCCGCTAAATAGGGATTGATCCTGGCCTGACCACGGTAGCCGGTAGGCTCATCACGAACTTTTTCCTGTTCATTGGGTTGGCAACCGACGAGAGCCACCAAAAAGAGGAAGAACACCCCCCTCATGAGCGCCCCCTTTCGTTGAAGGGCCATCGTTTCCAGAGTTCATTCACGGTTTCCTGATCCGGGAGTCTCCGCGCATAGGCTTGCGACATCCAGGCATTGGTCAGCAGTTTGAAGTAGGATGCGTGGGCCGATTCCCCCTTGGAGCAAACCCGCCGAAGGCAATCCATCTCGGTGTCGCTTTCTTCAATTTCCACCACTTGCCTCGCGACCAGGGAGGCGATGGCCCCGCGGTAGAGCAATCCCAAAGCTTCCTGAAAGTGCCCCTCCTCCCAAAGCTTCTTGGCCTCAGCCAACAAATTTGCGGGAAGATTCTCCGGCTCCACATTCATCCCGGCCACCGTGGTCACCTTCTTAAGTTCCGTCTCCGGTTCCCTGGGATTTCCCTTCTTGAAGAGATGGGCATTCACAATAATCAGCCAAATTAATCCACCCACTGCCGCCGCGACGATCACCCAAAATAAAAGTTCTCCAATTGCGGAAAACATCCCAACTCCGGAGCCGGAGTCGCGGGAACGATCACGACTCTCTTTTTCCTCGTCTTCATAAACTCCGCGGGTCTGCACTTCGAATTCCTCGCGATCGAGGACTCGTTGGGCTTCTTGGTTTGCCTCCAAACGGGAAGCTCCTCCCAAAAGAACGAACGCCAAAAGAAGCAATGCGAGACGCTGACCCAAGCTCTTAAACTTAAGCTCAATATCCCAACCTTCGGTCCAAGTTCTGGTGTTCACATAGAGTCCGAAACCTGCTCCAGTGTAGAACCAAGCGACCAGCGAAAGGGCATTAAAATAAAAGAGGCCAAGCGCAACCCATACCCAGCTTGGGAGGAATTCTGAGTCACCTCCAAAGAAAGTATTCCAAGTCCAAAACTCGTCAAAGACGACCCCCTCAGGAGCCATCATGAGGGCGAAGAAAATCTGGCTACCGAAGAGGAGCACTTCGACAAAAAGACAAATAAAGGTCAGTACAACCGCCGAACTGGAACTCCGGTAGGAGAGGACCTGCATTCGGGACTTGTAACGTTGTCCCTCCAGTCCCTCGAGATATTGCACCGGAAGCACCAACGAACGACTCAACCCTGATCGGTAGAAAAGCAATCCAAAGACAATAAACCAGAAGAGCACCACAAACCCCGCCTTAGCGTCTCCGTCTCCATTGCCATCGCCCGCGTGAACCAACCAACCAATTGCGGTCAGGGCCACCCCCACTAAGACCAAGCGGTGATTTTTACGCAACTCCTTGGGAAGAACCCTCATCGTCTCACGCCAAGTTGGATGCTCGCCAAAGAGACTTCGGCTTAAAGGATGAAGCGCCACCCGCTCCAAGATCGGCTTCAACCACCAAATCAAAAACATGCCCCAACCAATCGAATTGTAGCAGGCCATCAGAATCACGAGGCAAAGTGGAAACACCGAAGCCAGCCATCCCTTCAGAAGGGAAATCGCGTGTTCACTCACGAGCCTGACTCCCAGATCGATCGCCTCCCATTGCGTCCGTGGGCGGATCTCAGCCGTCACCTTCTCAAGCTGCACGAAGCCCCCTTCCCACAAAGACAAAGTAGAGGCCATGCAGAACCCAGAAGGCAATCCCCACCGCGTATTTCACGTTTGTCGGGAACGGTTCCGCTGACCAGAACCCCTCCACTACGGCGGCGAGGGCGGTCATACAGGCTCCCCCAATTAACAAAGGCAATCCGTCTCTCCCGGCGCGCGTCAGAGCAGCTCCGCGACTGAGTTGTCCGGGCGCAAGCAGGGAAAACCCCATCTTCAAGCCCGCCATTCCAACCACCAACATTCCAAGAAGTTCGAACGAGGAATGACCGGCCACAAATCGCCAAAGGAGCTCCGGTTCGCCCGCGTAATCGACATACCCGACCACCGCGCCAAAATACAAGCCATTGTAGACGAGGAAGAAGATCGTCCCTATTCCGAAGAAGATTCCCCCTGCGAAAAGCCGAAAATCAATCCCGACATTATTATTAATATAGTGGGCAAACATCATGAAGTTTGAGCCATGCTCCTGCCTCAAGTACTCCACACTATCGGCATCTTTGCCGTACATTCCCTCGATACTTGTCATCCCCTCGGCACCTAAAAGAGCCTGCACCCACTCAATCTCCTGATCTGCCGACCACCACATCGCAAAAAACGGGAGCCAAAAAACCATCGAAACCACCGCGAAAAGTCTCCATTCACGACGGAAAGCCTGAGGGAAGGTCCTGAAGGTGAAACGAAAGGCCCCTTCACCAAAGGCCCCCCTTTTTTGATGGATTTGGCGGTATCCCCGAATTGCAAGCGCATTGAGTTTGTCACAAACCTGATGGCCAAACATGCGATACTGAGCCAGCGAAAGATCGTAGCAAATCTTACGAAATCGCGAAGGGAGCTTCTCGCCATCGAGACTCTTCTTTCCGCTCTCTGAAGTTGACAACTGAAGTTCAAACTTCTGCCACTCCTGAGCGTTCTTATTTTCAAATTGCTGACGATTCATCGTTGTTCCTCCAGCCAGTGAGCCATTCCCATCACACGCGAGACCCCTTTCGGTCCGACTTCTCCGGTGAGTTTTGCGAGATGATTTGCCAACTCCATGCGCCTCGCTTCCGACCAACCGCCGCTGCGATAGCGGAAGGATAAGATGGCAGCTTCCTCCTCACGACTCAGGGTAATGTTCACAGGCACTTTTTCAAGTGGAGGCGGCCCCGGAATCACGGGGTCGATTCGCGGGCGGGAATAGACGACGAGCGTCCCCGCCGCGAGGTCCCCCAGGCGTTGGAAGCGGGGATTGAAAAATGCAATTAAAGGTAGAAAGGGAATCCAGATCTCAACCTGCCTGATAAAATTTCGGATCATCGATGGTCCGAGCCGAATGCCACCTCCCGCCTCATCAACGACACGAAGTCCCAAGGCCCTTTTGCCAATCGTCGCCCCCCAGGGACTCACCTCGAAAATAACATCGTAAAACCACCAGACAAAAAACGCGCCGAGAAGTCTCAGCGCTTCCGCAACATTCCCTCCGAGTGCTGGAACGATGAGACTCACCCCTAAAAAAAGCACAAGCAAGATGGCAAACTTCACCAAACAATCCAAAAGAAAGGCAATGAACCGTAAAAATGGCCCCGCCGTGCGAAGATGGATTTCCATCCCCTCGGCTAATTCAACCGTTTGGAGTGTATCGATACGCCGTGCCGGAGATCCCATCGTTCGTTCCAGGTAAGCTAACGGACCCTGACCGGACGTAAAGCCCCCATTTAATCAGGAAAGACGATCGCCCTGCGCCCATCGATAATCGTGCGATCATGGACATGATATCGGATCCCTTTTGCGAGAGCCGAACGCTCACAGTTGCGCCCCAATCTCACCAAATCGAGAACACTGTGGTGGTGCTGAACGCGCTCAACTTCCTGTTCGATAATGGGACCGGCATCAAGCTCACCCGTGACATAGTGGCAGGTCGCGCCGATAAACTTGACCCCGCGCTCGTAGGCCTGACGGTAGGGATTTGCGCCAATGAAGGCTGGAAGAAAGCTATGATGAATATTAATCATCTGTCCGCGATACTTTTCACACATCCACGGCGGTATGATCTGCATGAAGCGGGCCAGCACCACGAGTTCGACATCCTGCGTCTCCAGCAAGGACCCGATCTCGCGAAACCCGGCCTCCTTGTCCTGCTCCATCTCAACATGGTGAAACGGAAGGTTGGCATTTTGGGCAATCTCACGACAATCCTCGCGATTCCCAATCACCGAAGTGATCTCAATCGGCATCTCGCCCAGCTTGGTTCGCCAAAGGATTTCGTTAAGACAATGGTCCGTCTTGGTCACCAACACGGCGGCCCGCATTCTGTAAGGAAGACGGCGGAAGTGCCAGTCAGCCTTGATCGCCCGTCCCAGAACCTCAAAGCTTGCGATGAAATCTTCAATCGGGACTTCTAGACTCTCGGTATCAATCTCAAGGCGAGCATAAAACACCCCGCGCTTTTGCTCGATGAACTGATTAAATTCGACCAGGTTTGCTTTGAACTCCGAAGCATGGTTGGCAATGCGGGCCACCAAACCGTGTTTGTCGGGGCAAGTCAATTTCAGGATTAAGCCTTCACGCATCTCTGTTCCATGCACCAGACCTGCACAAAACTCAAGCCAGACCCTCCACATGTTTTTTGGCAATCCTTAGGAAATCCCGCACCACGCCCTTGGGTTGCCCTTGATACATTGCCCCGATGATCAGGGGGGGGAATCCTTTCATCTCGAGAGCCCTGACCCCTTTGGGCGAGTCAAGTCCGGGGATGAAAATTCCGATCCCCACCCCAAATCCCCGGCCCACGAAGTCTCGCACCACGTCGGTTGAGTTCACCTCGACCGAGACCGGCCAGTTCACCTCATTCCGGTCGAATTCCTTTTGAAAGAGTTGCTGTAAGACCTCGTTTGGAGGCAATCCGATCAGAGGTTCTTTGCCAATCAAGCCGCTCTTCGAGTAGGGATCCTTTTCAAGATAATCCTTCCACGTCTTCGCTTTTGAGTGCGCCGGAACCCACAAAATGGTTGGGATCTTAAGGAGAGGTTCGCATTTCAAGCCATCCGACATCTTCCCGCCCAACACCCCGATCGCGACGTCTGCTTGTTGGGAAGTGACGAGGGCATGGACGTCTGATGGCGCCACCTCCCTTAGGGACAGCTTGAGATTAGGTTCTTCTTTCTTGAGCAGCTCCAGGCAATCCGGCAGGTGATTGCGCAAGGCCGATGCTGTCGCAGCAAGTCGCAAATGACGCCCTTCCTCGCCCCTCAGTTTTTCCTCAAGATCTCCCAGTCGCGAGAAGAAAGGATAAACATAATCATAAAGTTCCTCACCCGCCGGGGTCAGCGCAAAAGGCCGTCGGTTAAACAACTTCAACCCGAGCTTATCCTCAAGCTGCAGAATTTGACCACTCACCGCCGGTTGCTGAATCCCATAAGGCATCTTCCGAACTGCCGCCGTGATTCCCTCAAATTTGGCCACAAAGTAAAAGAGCTCTAGATGATGAATATTCATTCTCAGAAGAACCTAACGAACCTTTCCATCACTTCAATCAATGTTTAAAGAAAGGATAATCGCTTGAAACAAATTCTCTAGTTGCGAGATTCAGTGATGCGCGTCGTTCTACAAAGAGTTTCCCAAGCTTCCGTCACCGTTGAACAGGTCATAATCTCCGCCATCAAGACCGGATTCCTGATTCTCCTAGGCATCGAGGAGGCTGATGGCCCAGAGGATGTCGATTGGTTGGTTGGGAAGATTGTCAAGATGCGGGTTTTCGATGATGACAACGGAAAGATGAACCTCTCCCTTTTGGACCTCAATGCTGATGCTCTTGTAGTCAGTCAATTCACCTTGCATGCCTCGACTCAGAAAGGCAATCGGCCCAGCTTCATGAAAGCCGCTCGTCCGGATCACGCCGAACCACTCTATGAAACCTTCTGCGAAAAACTCGCACACGAACTGGCCCGGCCGGTGGGGCGAGGTTTGTTCGGAGCGATGATGCAGATCTCCTTGAGCAATGATGGCCCCGTCACGATCACGATGGATTCGCGAGACCGCCAATGACTCATTTTTTCAGGCGAACCGAAGTGCCACAATACATGCAACGAAACCAATTGAACAACAACATGTGGAGACTACTCGGCAAAATATAGCCCAAAAGCGGGACGCGGTGGCTTTTTTCATGTCGCCCGCAGGCCTTAGGACTGAAGATGGGCTGCCCGCAGACACGGCATTTTACCGGACGAGAGAAGACCAAATAGATGAAGCTGAAAACCAAAAAGGCAGCAGGGATTGAGACAAGCCAAATTGCGTGTTTTTGGTCCTTGAACTGCAAAAGTAAGCCACCCGCGACGAAGGTCAGAGGAAGGAGCACCAAGGTGAGAGCACTGAAAACCGCCGCGAGCTTCACTCGAGCAGGCTGCGGGTGAAGAACACCGCGAATATAGGAACGCGAATGCATCTTCTTCCCTGCGTTCAGCTCCGGACTGGCAGTTTTACGAATATCGAATCCGGCGTTCCGCTTCAAAGGCTCAACAACCCTGCGTCCGGTCCCGACCTGCGACTGACCCGCTTCATCCAGCTTTTTGACAACGAGTGACTGAGTCTTCGGGACGATCTCCCGAACCGAAGCCGACTCCGGAGCCGGAGAATCAATCGAACGGAGGTGTTCGACGTAAAAATCGTGCTCCTCAAGAAATTCTTCCATCACCGGCACGTCTCCAACCGCGATCTTATTCTTGATGATATCCTCCTTTTTCACGGGGAGGGCGGTCAAAACTTCGATTGGAACCAACTCAACCACCTCATCTAGCCTCTGTATTAAGGGTCGCTCTTCCTGTTCCTCGAGCTCCCGGGCCGCTTCGATCCAGCGAACTAACTCATCAAGATCCGGGAGCTTTTCGGTCAACTCCAGACGGGCATTCGCTTGCTCCATTTCCTCCCGGAGTTCAACCGCATCACTCTGAGCCAGAGTGGCAACCCTCTCGACCCCGAGGGCACCGAGTAATTCCGCATCGCCCACGCTCACTCCTTGGATATTTATCAAATCAGCCACTTGTTTTTCGCTAGGGATATCAATCACATCAAATAAAGGTTGCAAACTATAGAATATTTCTAGGCAAGGTTGGAGCGCATTTCCTGGAGTTGCACGAACTTCACCTCCCACTCCGCAAGCCTTTCACGTTCAACGGCCACAACCTCAGGCTTGGCGTTTGCGACAAACTTTTCGTTCCCCAATTTTCCTTTCGATTTTCCGACCTCCTTCTGGATTTTCTCAATCTCTTTATCAAGGCGGGCCTTCTCAGCTTCGACATCAATCAAGCCATCAAGTGGCATGAAAAGCTCACCCGCTGCCGTAACCGCCCCGGGTGTCCCCTGTTCTGGAAGGTAGCCCCCATCGCGGGTCACTCCTTCCGAACCCACGAGAAGTGCCAAAATATCAGCTTCAGCTTCCAACCAATCCGGCCCGCTCTTGGCGACAAAGCGCACATCTTTGCGCGCCGCAAGACGATACTCGGCTTTCAAATTCCTGAGCTGCGCCGCTGATTCATACACCGCCGCCGCTTGTTCGCTTCCTTTCTGGATCACGGCAGCATCGATGTCCTCGAGTAACGTGGTCTTGGGCAATTCCTTCTGCATCAGGAATTGTCCCGCTTCAAGGTATCCCATCCGCACGCTCAACTCCTCGGTAATGTGGGGCATGTAGGGATGCAGCAAATGAAGATAGCGCGCCATTACGATATCGAAGACTCCCAGCGTGGTCTCACGCTGCGCTTCCGTGGCCTCCTCGCGAAGGTCGCCCTTTACCGCCTCCAAGAATTTATCGCAGAACTCACCCCAGAGAAAATCATAGAGTCGTTGGCCCACTTCATTGAAGCGATAGTCGCCGTAGGCATCTTCCAGCGAGATCGCCAAGGCATCGCATTTCGCAAGAATATCGAGGTGATACGGGCGCAGCGTTTCGCAAGTAGAGGGACGTAAAGTCACCTTGGAATCACTCCCCGCGATACGACGAAATCGGCAGGCATTGTAGATTTTATTGGCAAAGTTTCGCCCTTCCTCAACTTGTGTTTCATCAAAGCGCAAATCAGCCCCGATCGGAGCTGTTCGCATCAGTCCGAAGCGCAATCCATCGGCACCATACTTCTCCATGAGATCGAGAGGATCGGGAGAATTCCCAAGCTGTTTCGACATCTTACGGCCTTGGTTATCCCGAATAATCGAAGTGAAAAAGACATTCTTGAATGGCAACTCACCCTTAAAGCGAAATCCCGCCATGATCATTCGGGCGACCCAGAAAAAGATAATATCCGGCCCCGTGACAAGGTCGGTCGTCGGGTAAAATTTCTTAACCAAATCAGATTCTTCATCAAGATTCTCCATCGCCGCAAATGGCCACAGCCATGAGCTAAACCAGGTATCGAGGACATCGCCATCCTGCACCCAGTTCTCAGGGTCACTCGGCGGATCCGCGCTGACGTGAAGATCGCCTGCTGATAAATCATGCAGCGTTAGCGACTCCGCTTCCTGCAGTGCCTCGACTTTCTCCTTCCGATACCAAACCGGAATCCGGTGTCCCCACCAAAGCTGACGCGAAACGCACCAATCCTGAATACCATCCATCCAATTCGCATGCGTCTTGGCCCAGCGCGCCGGACGATAAGAGATATCACCATCAGCCACCGCTTTCGCTGTTTCCGCGGTCGCAGGATATTTCAAAAACCACTGCATCGAAATTCGCGGCTCGATCGCAACATCTGCCCGTTCTGAGAAGCCCACGTTATTCTCGTGATCCTCCACCTTAATGAGCAAGCCCATCTCCTCAAGCATCGCCGCCGCCTTCTTACGCGCCACAAAGCGATCCAAGCCATCAAGCTCGGGCACCTCGGGGCAATTTACGGTCGCATCAGGATGGAAGACATCGATAATTTCAAGATCATTTCGCATCCCGATTTCAAAGTCAGCCTTGTCGTGCGCCGGAGTAATCTTCAACGCACCCGTTCCGAATTCCGGGTCCACGTGGTCATCCGCCACCACCGGAATTTCCGCATGCGGAAACGGCCGTTTCACCATTTTGCCAACATACTTCCCGTAGCGCTCATCCTTCGGATTCACCGCCACCGCGACATCACCCATGAGCGTCTCGGGCCGCGTCGTCGCCACCTCCAAAAATACTCCCGGCTCGTCCACCAACTCATACTTCATGTAGTAGAGCTTTGAATTCTGCTTCTTCGGGATCACCTCCTCATCAGACAGCGCCGTCAGAGAAACCGGACACCAGTTCACCATCCGCTTTCCGCGATAAACGAGCCCGTCGTTAAAGAGATCCGCAAAAACCTTCGACACCCACTTCGAGTAATCAACGTCCATCGTGAAGCGCTCACGGCTCCAATCACAAGAACATCCCAGCCGCTTCAGTTGCTTAATAATAATCCCCCCGTGCTTCTCCTTCCACTCCCAGACTTTCTCCAGAAATGCTTCCCGCCCAAGATCGCGACGAGTCTTGCCCTCCTCGTCGCGCAATTGCCGCTCGACCTTGGTCTGCGTCGCAATTCCCGCGTGGTCTGTCCCCGGCAACCAAAGCACCTCGCAGCCCTTTTGCCTTGCCCGACGCGCCAGGATATCCTGGATCGTGTTGTTCAAAACGTGCCCCAAATGCAGAATTCCCGTCACGTTGGGGGGTGGAATGACAATCGAATACGGGGGCTTCTCAGAAGCAGGATCCGCTTCAAAACACTTGGCATCGAGCCACGCCTGATACCAGGATTTCTCGACTTCGGTGGGTTCGTAGGCTTTAGGCAACTCAGACATCGCCCCGCAGGCGTAGCCGAGACTTTCCTACCAAGCAAGTCTCCTCACATCGGCTCGCAGAAATCTTTTTTGCGTTGCCCCCGTCTTCCTATCGATCAAAATCCTCCCTTCTATGAAGGTTTGCTTTCTCCTCTGCCTCTTCCCCCTTGCCTCAACTGGTCAAACACTCTTTGATCTCGCTCCCGACCTCTCCCAAGAGACCAGATTCCCTGCAACCTCTTCCGCCGCTCTCAATCTGAAGCCGGACGGTTCTCCGACGCCCGCCTTGCCACAAGGGCGAAATTTCTTCTTTGGCGATTCTCTCTCCGACACTGGAAACGTCGCCGACTTCCTAGACACCCTTGGCCTCGGTTACCCCGGAAACAGTTTTACCAATGGCCCGACGTGGGTCGAATACCTCCAGCCCGATATCCGCCGCCTCCTAGAGAATCTCCAATCCTCGCCCGACCAAGCAAGTCTTGACCTCTCTGAGTCACTCGATTTCTCCGCCGGAGGAGCGACCACCAGCACCGTCCTGAACCAACAGATCCAAAACCTCTTCCTCCCCGCCTCCGACCTCCTTACCCCGAGACCGTCCGATCGCGCCTTCATTTGGGCCGGTGGTAATGATTTCCTTCCTTTCCTCTCAAACAATTCCCTTCCCGATCAAGTAATTTTCGAGGCCACCATCGCCACCGCAGTCTCAAATCTCACCAATATCGTCGCCGCCCTCGACGCCACCGGCCTCCCCAAGATCACCGTCATTTCCCTTCTCGACTTCAGCCTCACCCCCAGAGGGCAAGGTCTTTCCTTCGATGGCGCGACTTCCTCTCGTCTCTTCAATTCCCAGCTCAAACAAAACCTCCGCTCCCTCCCGATCTCCGCCAATCTCCTCTGGATTGATTCTGGAGCCTTCCTCAATCAAGCCGCGGCAACCCCCACCGCATACGGCTTCACCAACGTCATCGATGCCGCCGCGCCGCTTGCCTCGGACGGCGTCCCTTCCATTCTTTCGACGGAGGAGCAAGCCGGGTATCTTTTTTACGATGACATTCACCCCACCACCGAGACTCACCGGCAGTTCGGACTCTTTGTCTCCGAGCACCTCGGCCTCGAATCCGACGCCCTCGATCTCGCCCTCCTCACCGATTCGGCCCTGCTCCTTGAGAGTCGCTTCGGATTCGATTTCGCCCCGCTCACTGCAGGAAAAAGCGAGTTCAATGTCACCACTTTCCTCACCGAAAACGAGATCGGTCCCCGCCGACGCCAAACCTCCGGTGTCAAAGCTGATTACGCATACGCCCTCTCCGATCATTTCCTCCTCGGGGGCGAATTCTTCCATGCCGAGGGCGACTCCGGACGCTCGAGTCTCGAAGCCTTGGGCGCGGGTCTTGATGCTCTTTATCGAGGTTCATTCTTAAATCTCCAATGGGAAGCCGGCCTTGGCGCTGGCCTGACCTGGGGAGATCTCACCCGCCGCTCACTCACCCCCGGGTTCCGCGCCGTGAGTGACCAACAGGCCACCACCTTCTCGGTGCACGCCGCTCTCGCAAATCGCAACTGGACTATCGGCCCACTCAAAGCTTCTTGGGAAATCGGACTCAAACAACGCACGGTCCACCGCCACAGCTCAGAAGAAAGTGGCGCTGCCAGCCTCAACCTCCAATACGAATCCGAAACACTCTCCGCCACCATCGCCAATCTCGAATTGGGCCTCAATCTCCTCCCAAACCTCAATCTCCAACTCGCCCTCAACCCCGTCCTTTTTCACCACGGAGGCGAAATTACCGCAAGCCAACGCGATGGACTCGCCACTTTCACCACCGCAGACCGCAGCGGCTTCGATATTCACACCGCCCGCACCTCCCTTATTCTTTCTCCCAACGAAACCGTCAAGATCACCACAGACTTCATCATCGGATTCAGCCAACTCTGGTCGACGAACCTCTCCTTCCGCCTCCAATTCTAGATCGCCCTTCCTAAGCAAGCCCCCCAGCCAAGCTTGGCATTTTTCAGGTTTTTACGCGTTTGTAAACCTCCCCAGCAAGTCCCTCAACCATGCCCGCAGATTCGTGGAAACCCGTGGTTCAAAATCCCCCTTAAGCAAGTTTCATCCATTTCGCAACTTTCGGGGTTGGTCCTGCCCCATCCAAAACCATAACGTCCTAACCACACAATCTTTTCAATGTCAGCTCCTCAAAAACTCCTCGTTGCCAACCGCGGCGAAATCGCCATCCGCGTCTTCCGCGCCGCCACCGAACTCGGTATTCCTACCGTCGCCATCTACGCCGAAGAAGATCGCTTCTCGCGCCACCGCTTCAAAGCTGACGAATCCTACCAACTCGATGCCTCAAAAGGCCCCGTCGGCGCTTACCTCGACTACGAAGGTATTGTTGCGATCGCCAAGTCAAAAGGCGTCACGCTCATCCACCCCGGCTACGGATTTCTCTCGGAAAATGCCGACTTTGCCCGCGCTTGTCTTCGTGAAGGCATCACCTTCATCGGACCCTCCGCCGATCTCCTCGGCTCCATGGGCGACAAAACGGCCGCGCGCGCGCAAGCCATCGCCGCCAATGTCCCCGTCCTCCCCGGAACAGACGATGCCATCTCCGATCCCGATCAAGCCCTTACCATCGCCCACGAGGTCGGGTTCCCCCTCATCATCAAAGCGGCCTTCGGTGGTGGTGGTCGTGGCATGCGCATCGTCGAAAAACCCTCCGAACTCCAAGGCCGACTCAAAGAAGCCCAAGAAGAAGCGCAAAATGCCTTCGGAAACGACGCCGTCTTTCTGGAGCGCTACCTTAAGCGCGCCAAGCACATCGAAGTGCAAATACTGGGCGACCAACACGGGAATGTCGTCCACCTTCACGAGCGCGATTGTTCCGTCCAACGTCGCTATCAAAAAGTCGTTGAAATCGCCCCCTCCATCGACCTCGAAGGAACCCTGCGCCACGACCTCTGCGAATCCGCCGTCCGCCTTGCCAAAGACATCGGCTACGACAATGCCGGCACCGTCGAGTTCCTCTATGATATGGAGTCCAAGGAATGGTTCTTTATCGAAATGAACCCCCGAATCCAGGTCGAGCATACCGTGACCGAGTGCGTCACCGGTATCGACCTCGTCCGCTCCCAAATCCTTGTCGCCCAAGGCAAAAAACTTCACGATCTCGAAATCGGCATTCCCGCCCAAGCCGATATCCCCTGCAACGGCTTCGCGATCCAGTGCCGTATCACCACCGAGGACCCCGAAAAAGGTTTTGCACCCGATTACGGGCGTATCACGAACTACCGTTCCGCCGCCGGCTTTGGCATCCGTCTCGATTCCGGAAACGGCGACGCCGGAGCCGTCATCACTCCTTATTACGACTCCATGCTCGTCAAGCTTACCGCGACTGGCCGTGATTTCGAGACCGCTTGCCAGCGCATGGACCGCGCCCTCCGCGAGTTCCGCATTCGCGGTGTGAAGACCAACATTCCCTTCCTCGAGAACGTCATTAGAGACGCCACCTTCCGCAGCGGCAACGCCCACACCAAACTCATCGATACCCAGCCCAGCCTCTTCGAATTTGCTCCAAAACGAGACCGCGCCACCAAGCTCCTCAACTACCTTTCCGACATCACCGTCAACGGCAACCCCGGAGCCAAAAACTGGCGGCCTGCCAAACCCTTCGCGGTCCCCCGCCTTCCCTCAACCAAAACTGCTGACTCCCAACTTCCAACTGGTAACTTCGTTGGATCACGCACGATTCTCCTTGAAAGAGGCCCCGAGAAATTTGCCCAGTGGATCAAAGATGAAAAACGTCTCTTGGTCACCGACACCACGATGCGCGACGCCCACCAGTCGCTCATCGCGACCCGCATGCGGACCTACGACATGCTCGCGATCGCCGAGGCCTACGCCAACCGCACCCCCAACCTTTTTTCCATGGAAATGTGGGGCGGTGCCACCTTTGACACCACCATGCGCTTCCTCAAGGAAGACCCCTGGGATCGTCTTCGCTCGCTGCGCGAAAAGATTCCCAATATTTGCTTCCAGATGCTCTTCCGCGGCTCGAATGCCGTCGGCTACTCGAACTACCCCGACAACGTCGTTGCTGGATTCGTGAAACACGCCGCCGACTCCGGCATGGACATTTTCCGCATCTTCGACTCCCTCAACTACCTTCCTAATATGAAGGTCGCAATGGAAGCGGCCCGCGAACACGGCAAGGCCGTCTGCGAAGCCGCCGTCTGCTACACCGGCGATATCACCGACCCCAACCGCGCGAAATATTCGCTCAAATATTACCTCGATAAAGCCAAGGAACTCGAAAAAATGGGGGCACATATCTTGTGTATCAAGGACATGGCCGGCCTCTGCCACCCCGCCGCCGCCCGCAAGCTCGTCTCCACCTTAAAACAAGAGATCGGCATCCCCATCCATTTCCACACCCATGACACCAGCGGACTCAACGCCGCCTCCATCATGGCGGCCTCCGATGCCGGAGTCGACATCGCCGATATGGCCATGGCCTCCATGTCCGGTTCCACCAGTCAACCGAATCTTAACTCGGTCAATGCCGCGATGCGTGGCAACGAGCGTTACCCCGGCCTCGATCCCGAGACCATCAACGAGCTTTCGGACTACTGGGAAGAAATCCTCACCCACTACGAGCCCTTCAACTCCGCCCCCAGAAGCGGCACCGCCGAGGTCTACCTCCACGAGATGCCCGGCGGTCAATACACCAACCTCAAGGAGCAAGCCAATGGCATGGGCCTCGGCCATCGTTGGCAAGAAATCGCCCACACCTACGCCGATGTGAACCAGCTCTTCGGCGACATCATCAAGGTCACCCCGTCTTCGAAAGTGGTCGGCGACATGACAATGCTCCTCGTCACCCAGAACCTCAAAGCTGCCGACCTCCTCAACGGCAACGCCCCCAACCTCGACTTCCCCGAAAGCGTCATCGACATGCTCGCCGGAGGTCTCGGACAACCCGACGGCGGCTGGCCAAAAGACATCCAAAAATTAGTCCTTGGCGACCGCGTCCCCGTCACCATCCGCCCCGGCGAACTCGCCCCGCCGTGTGACCTTGAGGAAACCAAGGAGATGGTCAGCAAACAACTCGGACGTCCCGCCAGCGACGACGACCTTTACAGCCACCTGATGTATCCTCAAGTCTTCGAGGAATTCCAACAAAGCCTCAAGGACTACGACCGTCTCACCGTCCTCCCGACGCCCGCCTACTTCTACGGACTCCAGGGCAACGAAGAAATCAACGTTGAGATCGCCCCCGGCAAAACCCTCTTCATCAAACTCATCAACATCGGCGAAGCCGACGACGAAGGACGTCGTACTTTGTTCTTCGAGCTCAACGGCATGCCGAGAGAAACCGTCGTAGTCGACCGCTCCCTAGGAATAGCAGCAGTCGCCCATCTCAAGGGCGAGCCCGGCAACCCCAAGCACATCATCGCCCCCCTCCCCGGCATGATCTCGGAAGTCGCCGTAAAACCCGGCGACGAAGTCAAAGAAGGCGACAAGATCGTCGTCATCGAAGCCATGAAAATGCTCACCACCGTCAGTGCCACTGAAGACGGCGTAGTAGGTGAAATCCTCCTAGCCAAAGGCAAGTCGGCGGATACCGGCGATCTCTTAGCGACCCTCTCTTAATCTGATTTAATCGCCCATCGATATGACGACCCTAAAACTAACAATCATAACAACCCTCGCCCTTTGCAGCCTGAGTTTTAGTCAAGAAAAGGACACCAAGGTCGAAAACAAACCATTGTCGCAGGAAGTTTGGAACAAATATTTCAAGCTCGAACATCAAAAGAAGAATCGGTCTTGGAAGGTGACAATGAATTACCCTCTCTCTGGCGACGCAATGACGTTTAAAGCGATCGAAACGTTTAAAGCGATCGAAAAATTCAAAGGCGAGAAAGATGGTTGGATTCAACTCGCCTCAGTCCTAGTTGGAGGACCTTATGATGGAGGACAGAACAAAAAATCACTCAAGGTTTCTGAAAGAGGGAAAATTTTAAAGGAGGACGACAAAGAGATCATCAAAGTTCCATTCCCACTTACCCTTGGACAAACTTGGCAACTTGACGACGCAACAATCACATTTGACCGATTCGAAGACTACGAGACTCCGACACAAACGATATCCAAATGCATCGTATTAATGACTAAGAGTAAAGAGGGAACAACCAGTAGATGGTATTCCGTAGAACATGGTTCCTTCTTTGCAGTTCAAATTGTAAAACTAGGTTCCACTACTTCCATTCTTGAAGATGTGAAATGAATACTCCTAAATTTCTCACATGGCTCCCCGACCCCAACGGGGACAGCTAACATAGCCCAGCGGTAAGCGAGGAACGAGCGCAGCCCTGGGTCCCCATCACACACCATGTCGGGAGGCCTGAAAGGTCGATCGAATCGCCCGCTCGCCATGCGATCCCCGTCCCGCCTTCGGAATCCTAGATCAACCTTTCAGGCCTCTCAGTTTTGCTAACGGATCAGGTCTCAGGGCTTCACCCTGAGCTACGTTAGATCACCTCTTTGAGGCTGGGGAACCTTGGATTTCGAATGCGGAATTTAGAACATTCTCCCCATCACGGTCTGACACATCAAGTCATCCGCAATCACCAATCCCCGGCCCCAACGGGGACAGCTAACTTAGCCCAGTGGTAAGCGAGGAACGAGCGCAGCCCTGGGTCCCGATCCCACACCATGGCAGGAGGCCTGAAAGGTCGATCGAATCGCCCGCTCGCCATTCGATCCCCGTCCCGCCTTCGGAATCCTAGATCAACCTTTCAGGCCTCTCAGTTTTGCTAACGGATCAGGTCTCAGGGCTTCACCCTGAGCTGCGTTAGATCACCTCTTTGAGGCTGGAGAACCTTGGATTTCGAATGCGGAATTTAGAACATTCTCCCCATCACGGTCTGACACATCAAGTCATCCGCAATCACCAATCCCCGGCCCCAACGGGGACAGCTAACTTAGCCCAGTGGTAAGCGAGG
>Ga0222650_1000790_pt1 | contig 21031 bp, 19 predicted proteins | sample AntAcemetagen367_FD_179820 | JGI IMG/M metagenome (GOLD analysis project Ga0222650, IMG submission 179820) | Saline water microbial communities from Ace Lake, Antarctica - #367 | ecosystem: Environmental > Aquatic > Non-marine Saline and Alkaline > Saline | place: Antarctica: Ace Lake... | reverse complement strand
CAGAGGACAACACACTTGGACTGATTTAACTGGTGTTCGATACGCAGCACTAGGTACTTCTAAAGTGCTAGTTATTTATTATGAAGGAGCGTTTTATGATATTACTCCTTTAGAGACCCCTATTACCGGTTTTACTTTTAGTTCTACTACTGGATCCACCACAGTGACTCTTAATAAAGTAGCTCATGGAGTTGCAAACGGTTCTTATATTATTTTTACTAGTATTACCTTACCTACTGGTGGTGAAACAGGTTTTTCAGCTAGTCAATTTACTAACAATACTTATGAAGTTACTTCCACAGATGATGATGATTTTACTATTACTATGTCTACTACCGAATCTGGTTCCGGTATGTCTACACAAGGTTCTGCAACGGTTACGCCTTACGTAACTATAGGTCCTGTGTTTGAAACTCCCGCTTATGGATTTGGAACAGGTGGTTATGGTTTAGAGGCATGGGGAACAGCAAGATCTTCTTCTACGGTGGTATTAGATCCGGGTTCATGGTCCCTGGACAATTATGGACAGTTACTAGTTGCAACCGTAAGGAATGGTGCAACCTATACTTGGACTCCTTTAGAAGGGGACCCTAATGCATTAACGACTAGAGCAGCTATCGTAGCAAATGCTCCTACTAGATCATTGATGAGTTTGGTATCTGATAGAGATAGACATTTATTTTTAATGGGAACAGAAACTACTGTCGGAGATTCTACTACTCAAAATAGAATGTTTGTACGTTTTTCTAATCAAGAAGATATTAACACTTGGAACCCTACTGCAACCAATACGGCAGGTACCTTTACGTTAGACCAAGGAAATGAAATTGTAACAGCCGTACAAGGAAAAGATTATGTCCTAATACTCACGGATCAAGCAGCTTATGTCATACAATTCGTAGGACCACCTTATACTTTTTCTTTACGACAAGTGGGTTCTAATTGCGGATGTTTAGGACAACACGCTGCTGTCTTTGCACAAGGAGCTGTTTATTGGATGGGATTTGGTGGTGGATTTTTTATGTATGATGGAACGGTAAAACAATTACCTTCCTTAGTAGAAGATTTTGTATTCACAACTCGAGGAGGAGGCCTGGGAATTAATTATGATGCAAGTCAAATTACTTACGGATATCACAATACTTTATATAATGAGGTAGGTTGGTTTTATGCCTCTGATACTTCTCAACAAATTAATAGAAACGTTGTGTTTAATTTTATCGAACAAAGTTGGACAACCGGTTCCCTAGCTAGAACTACGTATGCAGATAGTGATACCTATAATCTACCTTATGCAACAGAATTTAATATAACAGGAACTCCTTCTTTTCCAGGAATTCAAGGGGTAACCAATAGGTATGGTTCTTCTCAATACTGGGCACAAGAAACAGGGAATAATGAAGTAGATTCCTTGGGAGCAACTACCGCTATTAGTTCTTATATTTTATCGGGAGATTATGACCTATCGGAACAGGGTCTGGCAGGAGAAGGAGAATATATTATGCGAGTATCTAGATTTATTCCTGACTTTAAAAATTTAGAAGGCAACGCAAAAATAACTTTATTCTTTAGAGATTACCCAGCTCAATCGAGTCAAAGCGATGCGAATGGACCTTTGGTTACTGGTCCTTTTACTATTACAACTTCTACCAATTTTATAAGTACTAGGGTTAGAGGAAGACAGGTAAGTTTAAAAATTGAGAATGAAAATTTAGACGAGGCTTGGCGTTATGGTACACTGAGATTAGATATTCATGCTGGAGGAAGAAGATAATGGCATTAATATCAGCAGTTATACCAGAACCAACACCGGAGTATGATGTTTCCAACCAAAGACAACTTAATGAAGGGTTGAATACTTTAAAGAATGAGTTAAATTTTGGTTATCAAGAATCTGTAAAAAATGAAATAATAAGAATGGAGTGGTTTCTAAGCTAATGGCTAATTTTTATAAAAATCAAGGTTTTGATTTAACTACTACTAATTTAACTACGATATTAACGATTGACGCTAGTTCCGTTGCAATTATAAAAAGTATTAGTGTAACTAATCAACACAGCGGTAATGTGCTGACAGAAGGGTATGTAAATGATTCTTCTGCTAGTTTGGACTATGAGTTTTTTCACAAAATACTAGCTGCGGATACTACGGACCAAGCTGCTGGACAAGTCTTGAACTTAGAGGCAGGAGATGGTATAAAGTTTCAAGCAGATACTGCTAATACCATACGAGGTGTTATCAGTTATTTGTTAATTAATAGATCTCAAGAGAATGGATAACCTAGTAAAAATAGAGACAGAAACAAAACATACTTTTAGAAGTAAATCTACTAACAAGACTTACGATTCTAAAGAATTGTTTTTAGCGAACCACTCAGAAGAGGACTTAGCAATAGATACTGCGGTCACTGTGACCAACAAAGGATTAAACTTATTACAAAAAGTAATGGGACAAAAATAATGCAACCACTTGGTGGAACGGAACTGCAGATGCAGTTCTTAGAAAGACATGTAAGTAAAGAACTATTGGATCAAGTACAGATTACCACTTCTGTTCCAGAAAAAATACCTTTACATCCTAGCAAAGTTAATATTCTTTGGCAACATAATTCCTATGATCAACCTAATTTAGCATCTTGGTTTAAAGATAAATCTAACCATTCTAAATATGATTGGTATGTATTTAATAGTCATTGGAACTATGAGAAATTTAGAATGATGTTTGACATTCCTTGCGAACGATCTACGGTTATTAAAAATGGTATAGACTCTATCACACCCAGAAACCTTGAATATAAATCAGGGGATCCTATTAAATTAATATTCCATCCTACTCCATGGAGAGGATTAAACGTGATGCTAGCAGCTATGCAATTGGTTACCAATCCACTGGTATCATTAGATGTTTATTCTAGCTGCGAGATTTATGGAACTGCTTTTAAAGAAGTTAATGATAAACATTATCAAGGTCTATACGATCAAGCTAAAGAATTACCTAATGTAAATTACATTGGGTATAAACCAAATAAATACATTTTAGAGAATTTACATAAGTATCATATATTTGCTTTCCCTAGTATCTTTGAAGAGACTTTTTGTATTTCTGCAGTAGAAGCTATGGCAGCGGGTCTGTATACTATTACTACAGATTATGGAGCTTTGTTTGAAACCTGCGCTGAATTTTCTACTTATGTTCCTTATCAAAAAAATTATGAAAATTTAGCAAAACAATTTGCTTATGCTATTAATGCTATTGCAAATAAATTAAATTCTGATGGAGTGAAACAACACTTACAAAACCAGATCAATTATATGAATCAATATTATAATTGGACTAAACAGGGAAATGCCTGGACCAACTTTTTGAAAGGAGCTATTAATGCAAAATCCAAGTAAACCTATCTGGATGAATAAAAAGACAGAGGTACCTAACGTTAGTACATTACCCTCTATCTTTGTAGCAACTCCAGTTCATAGTGAATGCTCTATTCACTACACACAAGCGTTATTAGCTTTTCAACAAAAATGTATGTCTAATGGTATTTTAGTTTCTTTTACTTTATTAAAATCTTCCTTAGTAACTCAAGGTAGGAATTTATGTGTTAATACTTTTATGGAAGAATCCATAAAACATCCTTACTCTCATATGTTGTTTATTGATTCAGATATTGAATTTTCTTTTGAGACTATTATGAAATTAGTTGCAGCAGATAAAGATATTGTTGCAGCTCCGTATCCTTTAAAAGACCTGGACTGGGAAAAGATAGCCAAACGAATTAAACATAAAAACATTACCGATGGAAACACTATGTCTAAACAAGGTTTTACCTGGCCTCTTAAACTAGAGGGAAAAAATGAGGTAAAGGTAATTGGGGGAGTAGCAGAAGTAACCCATGCTCCTACGGGATGTATGTTAATCAAGAAACAAGTGTTTAAAAAAATGATTAAAGAACTACCTGAATTAAAAATCAATCAACCTACCGTCCTCAATGGTAAGATGGTGGAAAAAGAGTTTATGTATAATTTCTTTGACTGTTACCATGAACCAGAAACCAAGAAGTATTACGGAGAAGATTTTGGCTTCTGCAAACGATGGGCTGAAATAGGTGGTAAATGTCATATTTTAGTTGATGAATATATTACCCACATTGGTGAATACAGGTTTACAGGTCGTTTGATGGATGATCTTGATTTTAAAAAAGATTGACCTAGACAAAAAAACGAAGTAAAGTATATGTTTTCAGGACTTTGCACCTGCCTTATTGTTAACAATTTTAAAGGAATATGATATCTAGATCACAGATGAATAGACAATTTTATAATATGGGCGGAGAAGGAATGCAAGATGAACAATCTATGCAAGATAATCAAGATATGATGCAAGCATCTCCTCAGCAGATGCAAGCTCAACCGCAAGCTAAACCACAAATGGATCCACAACAAGCAATAGTTACTATTGTTAAAATGTTAATGGATGAAGGTATTCCACAAGAAGAAGCAATTAGAATTGCAAAACAAATGATTCAAGCGGTTGCACAAGGGGGTATGCAAGAAGTATCCGATGAGAATAGAGTTCAAGCGAGATTTGGTGGAAGAATGGGTTATGCTTCCGGAGGAATTGGAAGATTAGTAGATAGAGAACAATATGGATTCGGCAGTTTTTTTAAAGGAATAACTAAAGGAATTTCAGGAGCCGTTAAGGGTGTAGCTAATGTTGTTAAAAAAGTTGCGTCAAGTGATTTAGGAAAAATGGCTTTAATGGCTGCAGCTATTTACGCGGGCGGTGGTGGATTTGGATTATCTCCTGGAGGTTTTTCATTAACTGGAGCACCTGCATTTGGATCTGAAGCGGCTACTTCTGGACTTTTAGGAGGAGGTGGACAATTTGGTTTAGGTAATTCTCTTTTAGGAAATAGTCTTACACAAGGAGTTAATCAATTATTACCAGCTTCTTTTGGTTCAGTTGGAAGTGTAGCTAGTAGTTTAATACCAGGTACAGGATCTTTGATAGCGGGTGGAATAGGAGCAATAGGTGGAGCGATGTCTGGTGGACAACCGGAACAAAAACCTGGTGAGTCTATGGAAGAATATACCGCAAGAGTAGAACAATGGAAAACAACTTTAAATGCAAATTTACAAAACACTGCTGGTGCTTCTAGATATCAACTTCCGTCTAGTGCTAATAATCCTTATTACGGGGTGCGAGCGGCTAATGGTGGAAGAATAGGTTATCAAGGAGGTGGAATAGGAAATATAATTTCAGAGGCTACTCAAGAAGGTTTTTTTAGTCAACCACAAATGCCTATGATGGCACAAGGTGGAAGAATGGGTTACGCATATGGAAATTCTGTCCAAGATGGTATCATGGCAGCTCCTCAAATAGCAGATCAAATGGGAATGCCTGTAGGTAATCCTAGACAAAATCAAAGTGGAGTATCTGAACTAGATTATAGAGATCAGGGTGGATTTGTTCCGCCAATTGGTATAAAAGAAAAAGAAGATGATATTCCAGCAATGTTATCTAATAATGAATTCGTGTTTACAGCTGATGCAGTTAAAAATGCAGGTGGAGGAGATCCAAATGTTGGAGCTCAGAAAATGTACGCTATGATGAAACAACTTGAAAATGGAGGAATGGCATAATGGCCGAATTACAACAAACTCAGATACTACCAGCAGATTTTATAAAAGCAGCCGGTGAAACTTATTTAGGGGATCTATCTAGTGCAGTAGGAGGCATTAAAGGTTTAGACATGTCTAAACTATACGGCAATCAATTTGTTGCTGGACAGAGTCAATTACAAGGACAAGCGGAAGGATTAGCTTCAGGACTTGGAGGATATCAACCTTATTTACAAGCGGCGGAACAAAATTTAGGACCTACAGCTTATCAACAATACATGTCCCCTTATCAACAAGATGTGATGGATACCACTTTATCTCAATTTGATCGTCAAGCTCAAATTGGAGCTCAACCCATGGCAGCTAATCAAGTTGCTCAAGGAGCATTTGGTCAAGGAAGAGGACAAGTTCAAGCAGCTGAATACCAATCAAACAGTGATATGAATAGAGCTGCTCTTCAAGCTAATTTATTAAACCAAGGTTATGGTCAAGCTCAAAACATGGCACAAAACCAATTTGCAAATCAAATAAATTTAGGTCAACAAAATCAACAATTATTAGGCCAACAAATGGCAGGTCTTTCTACATTAGGAGCACAACAACAAGCTCAAACTCAAGCAGGATTAACTGCAGATCAACAACTAGCGTATCAACAAGGTTATCAACCTTTACAAGCTGCTAACGCTTATGGTGCGGGTGTTACTGGTTTAATTGCTGGATACCCAGGACGAACTGAAATGCAACAAACTCCATCTCCAACTGCCTTGCAGACTGGATTGGGGGCTGCTTCAACATTAGCTGGAATTTACAAAGCGTTTAATCCTTCTTCAGGAAATGTTTTTAAGATAGGATAGGTACAGGAAAATAATGTCTAAAATTTTAAAAAGACCTATGTTCAGAAAAGGTGGACCTACTAACGAAGGTATTGTTAGTATGGCAGTTCCTAGAGGAAAATATGCAGAAGGGGATTTGGCAAGAAATGCAGAAGAGTACGCTGGAATTGCGCAGAAAATAATGGAACCTAGTCAATCTTCTTACGATCCATCTTCTAAATTTTTAATAGATTTCGGATTGGATGTTATGAGTAGAAGACCTACCGGTGGTGGGGGACTTAAAGGATTTCTTTCTACCGCTTCACAGTCGGCTAAAAAACCAGTTGAGAATTTATACGCAGGATTAGATAAACAAGATGCAGAAAAAAAACAATTAAAATTATTTGGTCTTCAACAAGCTTTTGCTCAGAGATTAGCACAAGATAAAAATACAGGGTATAATCCATATCAAAAAGGAAAAACACCTATTGATGAGATTAATGCCTTAGCTCAAAAATTAAAAAATGAATACAAAGATGAAATTACTTTTTCTCAAGCTAAAAATGTATCTAAATTAAATTATATTAAAGACAGAAAATTAGATAATCTTAGTAAAGAAATAAAACAAGTAGTTGAAAACATAGATCCAGATATTGATTTTCTAAGGACTAAAAATTTTGAAAAAAGTAAAGACGGTTTCTTAGTATCACCACCACCTAGATCAATTAATGGAAAAACTACCTCACCATACAAAGTAGGAAAAACTTATTTTAATCCAAGTGATAATATAATTTATTTATATATAGATAATAATACATTTAAACCGGTAAGCCCGCCTATTACTAGTTTATTCCAATAAGGAGGTCCCATGGCTGACGAAAGAGAAGACCTACCCACCTTCGATGAGTTCGGAGATATAGTTGAAACCATTCAAACGGATCAAGAAGGCACTACTTATAGCCAACCTAGAAAATGGATTGGTCCAAAATTTAGAGGACGTCCCCCAGAAATTAAAGGAGAAGAGTACGCAGATTTAAGAACATTAGATGAAATCATTGCAGCAGGTACTGCAGAAAGAAGTCAGGATATTAATGTACTTACTAGTGTAACAGGAGCACTTTTAAGTGGTTTAGTAAAAATTCCCTATGGATTTGTATCTTTAACTGCAGAGATAGCGGATGCATTGAAAGAAGATAATATTAAATTAAGTGAAGGTTACGCTGCTAAATTAGAAAAAACTTTTAAGGACTCTGTATTAGGTAAGTTAACAGGAGTCGCAGAAGAAGCAGCCAGAGATACTGCTGTAGGTGCACTTACCGAAATGTTTACTCAATTATATGGGGCAGCGAGAATGGGCGCATCCGGTGTAATTAAAGCAGGACTCAAAGCAAAACAAGTTTCCAATGCTTATATTAATGCAGCTAAAGCAGATAAATTAATAACTCCTAATAAAAATATTCTTAAAGCTCAATTAAAAGCAAATCAATGGAATCAGTTAAGCGGAAAACAAAAATTTTCTGCAGTGGCTATTGGCGGTGGTGCCGGAACTGCGATGGTAACCGATATTGAAACTATTGGATCCTGGGGAGATAAATTTGGTGGACCCACTAAATTAGATAGACAAATTAAACCAGGAGCTAAAGATGATGCTATAAGAAAATTAGCCAATCGATTTAGAATAGGGGTGGAGGACACTATGATTAGTGTACCCATTATGTATGGGGTGGGAAAAATAGCACAAGCATTGTCTACTAGAGGGAAAGATATGGCCTTTAGTAATAGCGAAATAGATCAATTAGTGGATAAATATATAGGTGCTCCTTTTAGAGCACGAGGTGGTAAATCATCCGAATTGTACGAAGGATTAAAAAGAGTAGAAGGAAAAATTACATCCAGTCAAGTGACGGCTAAAGACTTAATCGTAGATATTGATAAAACTCTATTTAACATTGCAAAAGAAGCTAAAATTGGAAAAGGAACTCTTGAAATAAAAAGATTAGTAGGAAGGTTAGATGAATTATTAACTTCTGGAGACGACATAGTTAAAAACGGTAAGTTAGTGTTTACATCTTTTCCTGCAAAAAAATTAGATCAATTCACAGAATTTGCAAAAGAAATTGGTTTAAACGGTAATCAAGTCAATTCTTTAGTAGGAGAAATGATGAAAGCTAGAAATCAATTTAATGTTTTTAAAAATACGTTGTTAAATGGCGGAAATATTACTACAGCAAGCAATAAATTTGGCGAAATTATGTCGGAACGTATGAGAAATATTTTTACGTCTGAATATAAAATATTTACAGACGACAGCATTCTTCCTTTTCAAAGGTATAAACCTACGGCAGAAGCAATGGATCAATTAAAAAATATGTTTAAACGGTATGGACTTGAAAACGGAGTCAAATTAGATGATGTTGAATTAACTATTGTGGCTAATAACATAGTTAAAAACGTAAAACTAAATCCATTAACTAAAACTCCTGAATTTATCGTTAGTAGATTAAGTGTTTTAGATGACAAACAGTCTCAATTAGTAAACATAGCAGATAATATTATAGGAGGTAGATTTAAACCTACTGATTTTGTAAAAACAGAAGCAGACTTAAGACAACTACAAAGACTGTTTGGTCAAAAAAGAGATTTAAGAAGTACTATAGTTAATACTATGCAAGACTTAGGAACCTTAACTGCCAAAGATGAATTTTATCAAAGTATGTTAAAGACTAGTGATGACTTGGTTAAGCGAGGGGAACGCGGTATTGCTTATCCTACTAGAATAGAAGCGGAAAAAGCTTTTCCTACTAAAATAGTTATTGAAGATCCAGGTTTAAAAATTCAATCTTCTTTACAAGAAGACGTTTGGGCTAATCCAATAAACGGAAGATTTACTACAACCGAATATGACGACGCATTGAAATTTACAGAAAATTTATTAATGGATAATGTTGCTAAAAACATAGTTTATCAACATTTAATTTTAATTCCAAAAGGATTAACTCAAATATCTAAAACTATTTTAGGACCTTTTGCCCATACTCGTAACTTTTTAACTTCTTCTTTATTTGCTTCAGGTACCGGAAATTTGACAAAGAACCCAATAACTAGCTTAAGGAGTTTCAAAAAAGCATGGAATACAATACAACCTCAATTACTATACAGAAACACTCCTAAAGATCAAAGGTTATACAAATTTTTATTGGATGAAAATGTAGTTAGTTCCAGTATGAACGCTAGTGAAATTGCCGGAATGTTAGATGACATGGGTAAAGGTGGAGATATATTTATGAAATTTTTTGGTTCGTTTGGAAAAGGAATAAAAAAAACCTATAAGATAGCGGCAGATCTATATGTTGCGGAAGATGATTTTTGGAAAGTGTTTAACGTACTACAAGAAAACGACACATACACCAACGCTTATAAAGCTGCATTCAAAAAAGGAACTATAGCTAAAATGCCAACTGAATTAGAACTTCTTAGAATGGCTACTAAAATTGTAAGGGACACGGTGCCTAATTATTCTAGAGTAGGTGATTTTGTTAAAAACATGAGAAAAACTCCTTTTAGTAACTTTGTGTCGTTTCCTGCAGAAGTAACTAGAACTGCCGGAAATATTTATTCTTTGGGACTAAAAGAAAGTGCAGACCCTGTTCTTTCCTATGTAGGTAAAAAAAGATTAATATCTTTTGGAGCAACGGTGGGTGGAATAATTCCTGCAACAAACTATATCTTACGAGGGTTATATGGAGGAACCGAAGAAGTAGAATCTGCTATTAGAACTTTATCGTTAGCACCCTATGCGAAAGGAACTAGTTTGTTTATTACTAGAGACGAGGATGGAACTTGGAAGTACATAGATGCCAGTGGAGCTTTTGTCTATGATACCGTTACTAATCCTATTCAAGCTGTAATTGCTCAAACTGCACAAGATAGAACTTTTAAACCGGGAACGCCTTTAAAGGTAAGTGTATTTGATGGATTAGCTCAAGGATTTAAACGATTTATAGCTCCTTATTTTGAACCATCCATTTGGTATGAAACTATGCTTAGTTTATATGCAAGAAACGGACAGACTTCAGAAGGAAATAATTTATGGAATCCGGAGGCTCCTGATGGAGAAAAATTTTCAAAAGCTTTAAATTATACACTTAAAAATACAGCTCCTCTTTCCTATCAACAAATGGAACGTTTAATTTTATCTTTACAAAACAAGCCAAATATACGTGGTCAAAAATTTAATGTGTATGATGAACTTGCTGGAATGTATGGGCTTAGAGCTATGAAGGTAGAACCTGAAAAAAACATTGAATTTAAAATCTATGAATTTAAAAAAGGAATTAGAAATACAAGAGGATTACTAACTAGTGATACTTTAAAAGGTGGTGAAATTTCTAGCAACGATATTATTCAAAGGTATATCGTAGCTAACGCACAGAGATATAAAGTCATGGATAAAATGGCTAATGAAATTGAAGCCGGTTATACCTTGGATATGTCCGCGGAAAGTATGCGTAAACAGTTTGATGAAAGACAAGAACGTAACGCTTTTAATAAAATTTCACGAGGGTATTTTTATCCATTTGAAATATCTAAACCTATTCAAAAAAAATACAAAGAACAGTACCAAAAATTAGAGGATAATTTTGATAACTTAACATTTGATGAGCCCTACGATGATGCTACCAAAGACGTTGTTAGAGAGTTGAGAAACGCAATGAAAGATATACCTCTAGGAGCAGATTTCTATGATTATATTAATCCTAAAGACTGGATGTTTGACGATAGACAAGGCTCGCTTCCAGGAGCTAGCAGCGAGCAGCAGGTGACTCAGGTGCCACCTTTAGCTCCGCAACCTATGCCGAATCCTCAAATAATTAGCCCTCCGATGCCGCAGATGTCACAATTAAATCAAGGGTTGACGCCGAGTGAGAATGCTTTATTAAGTGAAAGTGAGAAACAAATTAGACTGCAACACAGAGGATTAAGTTAAATGGCAAACGGTAAAACACCAAAAACAACTGGAGAGCACTTAGTGGCTTTATATGGCCATGTTACAGGTTTAAAAAAAGATATTAACGTTATTAAAACAAATCATTTAAAACACATGGGTTGTTCTATTTCTAAAATAGAAAAAAAAGTAGAAAGTACAGAAAGTAAAATAAACAAACTTTTATACATTTTGATAGCTGGATTATTGGCTGCAGTTCTTGCAATTTTTAAATCTACTGGCAACTAACGGAGAACGAGATGGCGGGCGAAGTATTAGTTCATAAACATTTAATTATTCGCGCTGAAGCAGTAAGTCCCCCAATGGATGTTGCATTCCTAACTAATTGGTTAGGAGATTTTATTAAATCTATTAACATGAAAGTTTTAATGGGTCCTTATGTTGTTTATCATGACGTGCCAGGTAATCGTGGAATTACGGGAGCAGCCATTATTGAAACATCTCATATTGTTATGCATGTTTGGGATGAACCATCTCCAGCAATAATGCAATTTGATGTATATTCTTGTGGGGCATTTGATCCTGAGACTATTTGCAAAAAAATTACAAAAGATTTTGAAGTTATTAAAATAGACTATAAATTTTTAGATAGAGAAAATAACTTAACAGATATTGGTGGTGGAACCATTAAACCATTATCAAATTATAATGAAAAAATAAAAGAACAGGCAGAAAAAATATTATTTAATAATAGAAAAGAAGTAGACATCAATACCGATGGATCTGGATACACTATCAAAGAGGGATCTAACAAAGGAAAAACATTGGGTCATATACAAATTCCAACTAAATATCTTTAAAAAGTCTTCCATATCTCAACGTAGACATGCGAGATAGACGCTTGACAATACGGCAGTACCTCCCATATATGGCTAATTACAACTATAATAAATTAATGATACCTTATAATTCTGAAGAATGGATATTTATATCCACTCCTTTAATTCCTCACCCATAACTTGGGTGGCTATATTTACTTTGTCTCGTAATGCTTTAACTATTTTTTCATCTATAGTTTTTTCTGCAATCAAATCAATGTAAGTCATATTTCTAGTTTGACCAATACGATCTATTCTAGCTTCCGATTGTTGTCGTTTTTCTAAGTCATATCCATTAGAATAATAAATCATGGTAGACGCGCCGGTTAAGGTAATTCCATAACCCCCCGTTTGTGGAGTACCTACAACGAAACGAACAGGACTCTCTGGATCTTGAATAGACTTAATTGCTTTTTGTCTGTCGTCCGTAGTCGTATCTCCATAATAAGTAACTACCGTGTTGTCCCCATATTCTTTTTTAATGGCTGATACAATTACTTCAATGTCATAACGGTAGTGGGCCCAAATAACTGCTTTTCCTTCCATTTCTGATAACACATCCATGAGTTCATCTAATCTATTGTTTTTTAATTTTTGAACAGTTCCGTCGTCAGATTTGAAATGCCCACATGTAATTTGATGTAATCGCATAATTTGTGTGATAGCATTTACCGTAGTGGTTAATTTTCCATTGAGTTCAGCAAGAGCAAGTTTTTTCATTTGGTCATAAACTTTTTGTTGTTCATCGGTCAATTGAATGATTCGTTTCATAAATGTTTTTGCTGGCAAATCTAAACAATCATCTTTTAAACATCTAAATGAAAATGGTTTTAATTGATTGGATAGTTCCCCTAAATTTCTATAGCCACTAACAATTTGAATCATTCTTCCGCTAACATTAATTTGTCTCATGATGGCGTATCTAGTTTTAAAACTATAGTAGGACTGTTGATCTAACAACCATGGGTCTAAAAAATAACATTGAGTAAATAAATCTAAAGGGGATTTGGTAACCGGTGATCCAGTTAAAATTCTTTTGTATTTAACATCTTTACCTAAATCAATAATAGTTTTAGTTCTAATAGCCGTAGGATTTTTAATAGTAGTAGATTCATCAACTGCCATCATAGATGCATGGCAAGATAAAAATTTAGCTGCAAATATTTTTCCCTTTTTAGTAGACAATGCTTCCACGTTCATGATCAAAATATGAAGATCGTCGGAAGACTTAAATAATTTATTAAGTTCTTCTTCTTTCTTTTTTCCTGCTCCCGATTCCCATAACACCATTTCTTTTTCTATGTGCTCTGGCATATGATCTGGTATCTGTTCATCATGCCAGGTTTTATAAACACCTTTAGGAGCTACAATAAGAGCTCCATTAATCTTACCTTTATCGTAAAGCATGGCAATATTATCAATAAGAACCTTAGATTTACCAGTCCCCATTTCCATGAAATAGGCAAATACTTTTTTATCCCAAGACATTTCAAGCGCTTTTAATTGATGTGCAAAAGGCTTGCTTTTAAACTTATAATGCATAATAATTTATTCTTTCTATTGAAAAGATATATAGATTAGTGTATGTAAAGTCAAGAAATGAATAATACAGTATACGTCATACAAGATGTCCCTGGTAGTAGGGAAGGTAGGCCAAAAATTAATATTATTGGTGCTTCCCAATTTGGCACGTTGAAAGTTTTATTACCCGAGAATGCACAAATGATTTTGAGTGCAGGACCTTTAATTTTTAAATTACGAAAACTGCTACAAAATTACACACCCCAAGATTACTTATTATTAACAGGAGATCCGGCTATTATTTGTGTTGCCGGCTCTATTGTTTCCGATATTACTAACGGTAAATACAACTTATTGAAGTGGGATAAACAGGAAAGAAGATATTATCCAATTGAAATTGACTTATATCAAAAAGTTAGTTCGGAGGCTTGACAAACGTATTTTAAAGGATTATATATTAGAAAGAATATTAGAAAGGTTATAACATGAACATAAATTTTAGAGACGACAAAATAGATTCGATGAAAGCAGTGGTTGATCCAAAACAACTTACCGATAAAGTTCATCAATTAAAAAATTTAGAAGATGAAATTGAAAACGCAGAAGACGGCGTTAAAAAATTAAAAGAACAAGCAAGAGTTTTAGCGGAGTTTGAAATTCCGGCTATAATGAAAGAAATGAACATTACAAAATTAAAGCTAAAAGATGGTGAGTCTGTAGAGGTAAAACCTTTTTACAGCGCATCTATTCCTGAAGATAGACAACAGGAGGCTTTTGAATGGCTTCGCAATAACGGTCGAGGTGATATTATTAAAAATGATATCACTGTTACCTTTGGTCGTGGCGAAGATAACAAGGCGGCAACTTATGCTGTCCTTGCACGAGGTCAGGGTTTTGAACCAGTCCAGAAAATTGGTGTACATTCCCAGACACTCAAGGCTGTGGTCAGAGAGTATCTCGAATCTGGACAAGAGATGCCCTCTGATCTTTTTAAAACTTACGAAGGTAACCGTACAAAAATAACAAGGAGTTAAATATGAACGAAGTACAAGTAAAAAAAGCGGCACCGATGCCTTCTGCTATATTATTTAGAGAAGACGCCGAGAAAGGTTTTGAGAATATAAGACAAGAAAGTCTTGCCTTACCAATCTTGAAACTTTTACAAAACAGTTCAGGAGAAGCACAAAAACGTAATCAAAATTACGTAGAAAGTGCAGAACCTGGAATGTTATTAAATACAGTTACCAAAAAACTGTATGCAGGTGATGCAGGTATTAATGTAATACCGTGTTACTACAAATTAGAATATCAAGAATGGGCTGACTTTGGTACAGGCTCAGGAAGACCGGAACAAATTTATCCGGATACTTCTGATATTCTAACTAAGACAACTAAAGATGCAGGTAAAGATAGATTACAATCCGGTAATTATATTTTAACAGTGCATCAAAATTACGTACTCATCGTGGGAGATGAGGGGTTGGCTGAAACTGCTTTGATATCTATGAGTTCTTCTCAAGGTAAAATAAGTAGAAAGTGGCAGTCTTTACAAATGTCTCAAGTGCTAAAAGATGAAAATGGTTCTTTTACACCAGCTTCTTACAGTCACTTGTATAACATTTCTACCGTATTAAATACGGGTAAAGGTAATTCTTGGTATGGTTATGCTGTGAAAACAGTAGGACCTGTCGTAGATGTCACTTTATATCAAAGAGCGAAAGACTTTAACGCAAGTTTAAGCAAGTAATTAAGACAATTGGGTGGTAGCAATACCACCCAAAGAAATTTAAGAGGGATATATGTTAGAAAGATTACGTGAAATTTTTAAAGGCTTGGAAACTGCCTACGGTCAAACTAAAAAAACTTCCGAGATTAGACCAAACGGAAAACAAGAAGTAAGATCATTTACTATTAAACAGCCGATAACAAATGAGTTATGGCAATCACATATTGATGGAGTAGAACCCGCTTTAGGAATTGTTCCTATTAACGAGAACAACGAATGTAGGTGGGGAGCGATGGACATTGATGTATATAATTTTGATCATACTGCTTTCATACAAAAAATAAGAAAATTAAATTTACCTTTAATTCTCTGTAGATCTAAATCAGGTGGAGCCCACGTGTTTTGTTTTACTAGTGAGTTTGTACCAGCATCTTTAATGAGAGCCAAGTTGCAAGCAATGGCATCTGTATTAGGATATGCAAAGACGGAAATATTTCCTAAACAAAATAGTGTGAAAGCAGAACGAGGAGATGTGGGTAATTTTTTAAATATGCCTTATCATGGTGGAAATCGTTCCGTTCGTTATGCATTTGATGATGCAGGCAAAGCATTAAAGATGGAAGAATTTTCGGCTTATTATGATAAACATGTTTTAACAAAAAATCAACTAATAGATGTTCAATTTGAAAAGAATCAAACTGAAGAAACTATTTTTCCTGATGGACCACCTTGTTTACAAACCATATTATCTAATGGGGCTATTGTAGAAGGAGAAGATGTAGATCATGCAGGAAGAAATAATGGTTTATTTAATATCGGAGTTTATTTAAGAAAAGTTAATCCAGATACTTGGAAAAATAAAGTTGAAGAATATAACATACCAAGATATATTAATCCTCCCCTAAAAGCTAATGATGTAATCAGTGTTATTAACTCTATTGAAAAAAAAAATTACGATTACAAATGTAACGACAAACCTATCTGTGGATTTTGTCAGGAAAAACTTTGTCATACTAGAAAGTATGGGAAAGAAGGTGCAGCTATGCCAGAGATTACACAAATTAAAAAGCTAGATTCGGATCCACCTTTATTTTTTGTAACTGTAGATGGAGAAACATTAGAAGTAGAGCCTGAGATATTACATGATCCAGAAAAATTTTCTGTTGTTTGTTTAACTCAACTAAATAAACCCTTACTTCCTATTTCTAAACTCTCATGGAGAAAAATGATTTCTAAATTATTAAACGAGATGGATGAACCCTTACCGGCTCCCGATGACATGAGAATAGATATTCAATTAAAAGAAGTATTAGTAGATTTTGTAAGTAGGGCGCCTGGTAAATCTATGTCCGATATTAAAAAATCAAAAGCATTTGTGGAAGATGGTGTTTGTTATTTTAGATGGAAAGACTTCTGGAGATCCTTAATTAGAACTAAGTCTTGGCCAGATAAAACTTATCCAAAAAATAAGACCATGAGATTAGTGCAGAATCTATTTGATGGTAAGCAGGTATTTAAGAAAATAGATGAAAAAACAGAAAGAATTTGGGAAGTAAATAAGATTGAGTTAGACTCAATTAATATAAGAAAGAACAAAGCTAAAGATGCTCCCTTTAAATAGAACTATTATTCCAGGACCTCCGGGAACAGGAAAAACTTATCGTTTGATTAATCACCATCTAGCTAATGAATTGATCACAACAGATCCCAGTAAAATTATTTATATTTCTTTTAGTAATGCAGCAGCTAATGAAGCAAGAAAAAGAATTAAAGAATTATATCCTAGTAAAGATATTGTCGTTAGCACCCTACATTCTTTAGGCACTAGGGAACTAGAAATTAATACTAACACCCAACTGCTACAGGGAAATAACTGGAATGGTTTTAAAAACTATTCTCAGATTTGTAGGGACTTAGAATTTGAAACCGTTACGGGAGATAATGGGGTACCTGAATATAGAAACAATTATATGAAAGTCATTGAATATGCTAAATCTAAAAAAATTACAGAACTAGAAGATGCGGCATTAGAATTAGATATTATTGATTCTATTGATATGGGTTTATGTCAGCAGATTAAACAGGACTTAGACGATTATAAAAGAGATTTTAACATGTATGAATTTTCAGACATGATATCCGAGTTTGTTAAGAAAGATAAATGTCCCTCCCTCGACGCAGTCTTTCTTGACGAAGCACAAGACCTAAGTCCCTTGCAATGGGATATGTTTTTTTACATTGAATCCCGATGTAAGCGTTCCTATATTGCAGGGGATGACGATCAAACAATTTATTCGTTTCAAGGTGCTGATCCTACTATTTTTATTAATCTAAAAGGGACCCTAGATGCACAGGAGCAATCTAGACGAGTCCCTAGAAGCGTGCATCGAGTAGCTATGAGCATCTTATCTAACGTAGAGCAACGAAGAGATAAGGTTTGGATACCAAGAGACGCTGAAGGAGAAGTTATCGAAGATGCTTCTTTAGAACATATTGATTTTAGTAAAGGAAACTGGATGATATTAACCAGAACTAATAATCAAATGAAACCTATTGTGGATCATATGCTGACATTAGGACACAGATTTAATTGTAAATATAATCCTTTACTACCTTTAGAACTTATTGAAGCTATTAATATTTGGGATCGATTAAACAAAGGTGCTAGTGTTTCTGCTAGTGAAGCACAATTAGTATATGAATATTTAACTTATAAAGATGAACAGGTTAAGTTTAGATTCTCTGGTGGCAAGTCTTTAGAGGGATTAGACACGGTTGATTTAGATGAGCTTATGCTTAACCACGGGCTACAAGTGACGGGCAGCTGGGAGCTATTAAACATAGAAGAGGAACAAAAATTATATATTAAAGATTTGTTAGAACGAGGAGAAGATTTAAGCCAACCTTCTAGAATTAAAATATCTACTATTCATGGAGTAAAGGGAGAACAGTGCGATAATGTTATTTTATTTACAGACTTAGAAAAAATTATCTATGACTCGGCTCTCCGAGATAAAGACACAGAACACCGTTTGTTTTTTGTGGGAGTAACGAGAGCCAAAGAAACATTGTACATCATGAATCATGATTACGATTACCAATACAACATAGGAGAAGAAATAATATGAACTGTTGGCATTGCAACGAAGAACTACAAAAGGAGTATAAAACATATGACGACTAAAGAAGATATGGACCGATTGTTTCCAACCTCTAGGCAAGAAGGTGGAAATCATTATTCTAAACATAAAATTCAACCCTATACTTTTATTACTGCGAATGACTTGAGTTTCTTTCAGGGAAATGTTATCAAGTACGTGGTTCGTTATAAAGATAAAAACGGAGTGGAAGATTTAAAAAAAGTAATTCATTATTGTGAATTAGAAATAGAAAGGTTAAAAAATGAGTCTTAGAAATAAAATCGGGTGGAGCCTTACATGAATTTTGCTCTTTTAGTAACCATGTGTGTTATTTATTTTTATTTTTATGTTTGAAGCAGCAACAGAGTGGATATGTCCAGATAGTTTTCCCGATTTAAGTAAAGCAAAATATATTGCGATTGACTTAGAAACTAGAGATCCTGATTTAAAAACAAAAGGATCTGGGGCCATTATTGGTCACGGAGAAATTATTGGTATTGCAGTAGCCGTAGAAGGCTGGTCTGGTTATTATCCTATCGCTCATAGAGAAGGAAACCTAGATAAAACTATTGTATTAGAATGGTTTAAAGAGGTGTGCGCAACCGATGCCGCTAAAATATTTCACAATGCTATGTATGATGTGTGCTGGATTCGAGCAGCGGGGATCCACATCAATGGCCATATTGTAGATACTATGGTGATGTCATCTTTGATTGATGAGAATCGTTTCTCTTATACTTTAAATAGTATTGGCTATGAATATCTAAGAGAAGTTAAAGATGAACGAGGTTTAAAAGAAGCAGCCGAAGCAGCTGGAGTAGACGCAAAATCAGAAATGTATAAACTTCCGGCTATGTATGTAGGAAGCTATGCAGAAAAAGATGCGGAACTAACCTTAGAATTGTTTAAAGTATTATCTAGAGAAATTAACAAACAAAATTTAACAGAAATATTTGATTTAGAAACTCAACTTTTTCCTTGTTTGATTGATATGAAATTTAAAGGCGTGAGAGTAGATGTTGAAAGCGCTCACAAATTGAAAGAAAAACTATCAACACAAGAAAAAATATTGTTAAGAGAGGTACAACAAGGAACAGGAATAGACACTCAAATATGGGCAGCAAAATCCATTGCCAAAGTTTTTCAAAAACTAAATTTACCTTATGAGTTAACAGAGAAAACACAGGCTCCTTCTTTCACTAAAAATTTTCTTCAAGAACATAAACATCCTTTAGTACAGAAGATAGCAAAAGCTAGGGAGTTAAACAAGGCTCACACTACTTTTATTGATACTATTTTAAAACACTCTCATAAAGGACGTATTCATGCGGATATTAACCCTATTCGATCTGATCAAGGGGGAACCGTTACCGGTAGATTTAGTTATTCTAATCCTAACTTACAACAAATTCCAGCGCGTAATAAAGAATTAGGTCCTATGATTAGAGGTTTGTTTTTACCAGAAGAAAATCATACTTGGGGTTGTTTTGATTATTCACAGCAAGAACCTAGATTGGTTGTTCACTATGCGGCTTCTACAGAACCTATTTGTTTTAATGAATCTGTTATTAAGATGGTAGAAAAATTTAAAAACAATGAGGTAGACTTTCATCAAACGGTTGCTGACATGGCGGGCATCTCTAGATCCCAAGCGAAGACTATTAACTTAGGATTATTTTATGGTATGGGGAAAGCAAAATTACAAGCTGAACTTGGTTTGAGTACGAAACAAGAAGCGGAAAATTTATTTAATCAGTATCATGAGAATGTACCTTTTGTTAAAGAACTAATGAATAGAACTTCAGCGGATGTACAAATTTCTGGATCTCTTGGAACTTTATTAGGTAGACGATGTAGATTTAATAAATGGGAACCAAAAACATTTGGTATGCATACACCAATGACTCTTGAAGAGGCAGAACGAACCTATGGTCGGGGAAGAATTAAAAGAGCTATGACTTACAAAGCATTAAATAAATTAATTCAAGGTTCCGCAGCGGACATGACCAAGAAAGCGATGCTAGATTTATATAATGAAGGAATTATACCACATATCCAGATACATGATGAACTAGATATCTCTGTTAAATCTCCAGAACAGGCTAAAAAAATAATTGAAATCATGGAAAATGCTGTTACATTAGCAGTACCAAATAAAGTAGATTATGAATCAGGTAAAACCTGGGGTGATATCTATGGATAAATTATGGCATATCTTAATTCAAATATACCACCACTGTATTGTTCCGTTAGGAAAGAGTATCTTTATGATCTTAAAAATCATCATGGAGAAAGTGAGGAGTGTGTGGTCTTCGGGTTTGCATCAATCTCCGGCAAAGCCATCTTGTTTCACGCCTTATTACCAAACGGTGCGGTATACTATCGCCT
>Ga0222650_1000788_pt1 | contig 21216 bp, 20 predicted proteins | sample AntAcemetagen367_FD_179820 | JGI IMG/M metagenome (GOLD analysis project Ga0222650, IMG submission 179820) | Saline water microbial communities from Ace Lake, Antarctica - #367 | ecosystem: Environmental > Aquatic > Non-marine Saline and Alkaline > Saline | place: Antarctica: Ace Lake... | reverse complement strand
GCTGACCACTCGGTGTCGAGCATGGCGGCCACGGTGGTGTCGCTGTATTTTTTAAGGAATGCGGCGTAGTCATCGACCGTGGAATCGGGGGTGAAGTCGGCCTCTAACTCATTAAAGAGGATAATCTCGGGCGTGTCCCCATCGTCGAGGGCTTTTAGGACGTCGGCGATGTTCTGCAACTTGGTGAGGAGCTTGCGCGGTGTGTATCCGGCATCTGTTTTGTAGTCGTCAAACATAGCGACGCCGTCGGCATCGAAGAGGTTTTCCACGTTGTAGGTGACGACGGTGAAAGTGGTGCGCTGGCTGGCTTCGCTGGGCCCGGCGGTCGACTCGCTGGGCGCGGCGGCACAGGCGGTGGTGGTCGCCAAGGTGAGTGCCGCAATCATGGGGTTTGCCCATCGGCGGAAGGGAGACGCCGCTGGCGCGGCATCGCTACGAAGACTAGCGGGAGACGCCGCTGGCGCGGCAGTGTTGCGATTGGATTTTATGGGAGCCATGGGTATTTTTTGAAATTGGGAGGGCGCTTTTCGTTCCAAGCTTTGCGGCCTTCTTCGCCTTCTTCTGTCAGATAATAGAGAAGTGTGGCATTGCCTGCCAGCTCTTGCAAACCTTGTTGGCCATCGACGTCGGCGTTGAAGGCGGATTTGAGACAGCGGATCGAAAGGGGGCTGTGTTGCAGGATCTCTTGCGCCCATTGCACGCCCTCGTTTTCGAGCGCCTCGTAGGACACGACTTTGTTGACCAAGCCCATATCGAGTGCTTCTTGGGCGTTGTATTGGCGGCAGAGATACCAGATCTCGCGGGCTTTTTTGTGGCCGACGATGCGCGCGAGGTAGCTGGAACCGAAGCCGCCATCGAAGCTGCCGACTTTCGGGCCGGTCTGGCCGAAGACGGCGTTATCGGCAGCGATCGTGATATCGCAGACGACGTGCAGCACGTGGCCACCGCCGATGGCGAAGCCGGCTACGAGGGCGATCACGACTTTAGGCATGGAGCGAATGAGCTTTTGCAGGTCGAGCACGTTGAGGCGCGGCACGCCGTCTTTGCCGACGTAGCCGCCCGCCTTGTGGCCGCGAATCTTTTGATCGCCGCCCGCGCAAAAAGCGAATTTGCCATCCGTTTGCGGATTGAAACCTGTGAGTAGCACGACACCGATGGAAATATCGTCCTTGGCATCCGAAAAGGCCTCGATCATCTCGGCGACTGTATCGGGCGTAAAGGCGTTGCGGCAATGCGGGCGATTGATCGTCACCTTTGCGATACCGTCGCACTTTTCGTAAATAATGTCGTCAAACTCGCGGACTTTTTTCCAATTCATTGATGTAGATAAAACGGGAAACCGCGGAATGACAACTGCTGAGGATGGAGAATGATACTAATAATGCGGCGGCTTCTCGTCGGCAGGCATATCGGCTGCGCTGCTGGAGTTGAGCTCGGCCACGGCGGCGAGTTGTGACTTTTGCTCTCTGGCGACTTTGACCAGGGTGTCGATGCGCTTCGAGAGCTGATACATTTCGGCGTCTTGCTCGGCGACGTGCTTTTCGAGAAAAGCGACGCGCGTCTGTAAGTCTTGGATCGAGTCGAAATCACTCATAAGTGGCTATCCTTGAAAGCGGAAGACGCTCATCGACTGTGGCGGTAGGTCGAGCTTGATTGAGTGAGGGCGTCCATCCCACTCAATGGGCTCGGCCTGCACACCGCCGTTGTTGCCGAAACCGAGGCCGCCGTATTCTTTGGCGTCAGTGTTTAAAATTTCTTTCCAGAAGCCGGCGTGCGGCACGCCGACGCGGAAGCCTTCGCGCAGCACGGGGGTGAAGTTACCCACGGCGGCGATATCATCGGTCGGGAGGCTGCCTTTTGTGTCTTTTGTGCCTTTAATACCTCTGCGTAGAAAAGTCAGAACGCTGTTTTCCGCATCGGTGCAGTTAATCCACTCAAAGCACTCGGGGTGATTATCACCCCCGGCGAGGCTGGGGATTTCTTGGTAAAGTTTATTGAGATCGCGCACCACCATTTGGATGCCTTGGTGGTCGGGGTATTGCAGCAAGTGCCAGTCGAGGCTCTGGTTGTAGTTCCACTCGGCAGACTGGCCGAAATCGCTGCCCATAAAGAGCGTCTTTTTGCCCGGCCACATCCACATCAGGCCGTAGAGTAAGCGCAGCTGGTGCGATTTGTTGGAGATCGGCTCGCCGGGCATCTTCATCAGCATCGACTGTTTGCCGTACACCACTTCGTCGTGCGAAAAAACTTGGGTGAAGTTTTCGGAATACTGATAAAGCATGCCGAAGGAGAGTTGGTGGTGTTCATACTTGCGATAGACGGGGTCTTTTTGGAAGTATGCGAGCGTGTCGTGCATCCAACCCATGTTCCACTTGATGTCGAAGCCGAGGCCACCTTCGCAGGTCGGCTTGGTCACGCCGGGGAACGCAGTCGACTCTTCAGCGATCATCAACGTGCCAGGGTAATACTTATGCACAAGGTCGTTGGTCTGGCGCAGGAAATCAATAGCTTCGAGGTTTTCGCGGCCGCCGTATTGGTTAGGAATCCACTCCCCTTCCTTGCGGGAATAATCGAGGTAAAGCATCGAGGCCACGGCGTCGACTCGTAGGCCGTCGATGTGGTAGCGCTCGCACCATGCCAGCGCGGTGGCGATCAGGAAGCCGCGCACTTCATTACGCCCGAAATTAAAAATCAAGGTACCCCAATCTTGGTGGAAGCCTTGGCGGGGATCGGCGTGCTCATAGAGCGCGGTGCCATCGAACTGTGCGAGCGCGAAGCTATCGGTTGGAAAGTGGGCAGGCACCCAGTCCATGATCACGCCAATGCCATTTTGGTGCAGTGTATCGACCAAAAACATGAAGTCCTCGGGAGTGCCGAAGCGGTAGGTGGGCGCGAAAAAACCAGTGACTTGATAGCCCCACGAGCCGTCGAAGGGGTGCTCGGAGAGCGGCATGAACTCGACGTGCGTGTAGTGCATGTTCTTGAGATATGCGACAAGTTCATTCGCCAACTCACGGTAGCTGAGCGAGCGTGCGGCGTCTTCGACCACCGACTTCCATGAGCCGACGTGCATTTCGTAAACGGAGATCGGCTTGTTTTTCCAATCCGTCGTCGCACGGCGCTCGATCCACTCGGCATCGTTCCATTGATACTCATCGAAGGCACAGATGATGGATGCGTTGTAAGGCGGCGCTTCGAAGAAGGTGCCGTAAGGATCCGTCTTGAGCAGTGGGAAGCCCTGCCGCGCGCCGATCTCGTATTTATACTTCATGCCCGGCTCTAGTCCGGGGATGAATAGCTCCCAAATACCTGCCGCCCCGAGGCTGCGCATGGTGTGGTAGCGACCGTCCCAATGGTTGAAATCGCCGACGACGGAGACGCGCTCGGCATTCGGTGCCCAGACTGCGAAGGAAACGCCGACCACGCCGTTGATCGTGCGGATCTGCGCGCCCATTTTGTGGTGCACGAAATGATCGCTACCCTCGCTGAAGAGGTAAACATCGTCTTCCGAAAGTGTCGGCAGAAAGCTGTAGGGATCGTAGAATTGGCGTATCTCGCCGTTGTAGCGCTCAGTGCGCAGGCGATATTGGAAAAATTCGCTGCGATCTTCGATCACGCCTTCGAAGAGGCCGTCCTCTGTCAGCCGCTTCATGGCGTAGCGCGTGGACTCGTCGGCGACGTCGACCAGTTGGCAGGCCTTAGCATCGTCCAGATAGGCACGGACGATGAGACAGTTTTTTTTGCCCAGTTTATGCGGGTGCATCCCCAACAGGGCGTGCGGCTGGGCACACTGCACACTCGTGATGGATTCGATTTCTTTTTTGGTAATCTTCACAGCTGCCAGCTGAATCGAATCCAATTCAAGATGCAAGACTCTTACTCCAGCCCCGCCTTACGGCTTGCTTCGGACTATTCGCTAGCCTGTTATCAGAAAAATACCATTAATCCCCCCCCAGCCAATGCCGAAAAAACTACCCATCGTTAGACTGAAAAAGGAAGCACGTGCCTTCGCTGCCATAGAGTCCACCTACTCTGAACCTAAAATATACGGCGTAACCGATGGAAATGCGCTAATTTCCCTTTAAAGATACCTATGTATGAATCCCACTCACACACGCTCCAACAACCCTGCCCTCGTCATCGATGGCTCTGGCAGCACGGTCTTTGCCGGCTTGCTGGCCGGCGACAATCAGTGGCTGGCCAAAATCGAGCGCCCGGGTGCGCCGCTAGAGCAGCTTTTTCCGGCTGTCGAAATCGCGCTTAAAGAGGCCGACGTGCCGTTGAGCGACATTGGCAGCTACCTCTATTGCGAAGGCCCTGGCTCCGTGCTCGGGCTACGGCTGTGCGCGATGGCGATCGAAACCTGGACGCGCCTCTACCCCGCCACCGCGCAGCTCTTTAAATACAACAGCCTACAGCTGACTGCGCTCGGCCTACTGCACACCTCGCCCGAGCTGGCGGATGCGCTCATCGTTGCCGACTGGAAAAAAGGCGCGTGGAATGCCCTCTTTATTAGAGGAGGCGAAGTTGGCTCCACCGAAGTGATCGACGATGCCCAACTGGCCGCATGGAACAGCGCACTCTACCACTTGCCCCAGCGCAAAGGCTGGCAAAGCCCCCCACCCGCTGCCACCACGCTCGACTACGATCCCGCGCAAATCGCCCAAGTGCGCCAGCACCCCGCCCTGCTGCAAGCCACCGAGGGGGTGCAGCTCTACAGCTCCGGCATCAACACCTTTCAAAAATGGAAGCCGAACCGCCACCGCGCGCAGGCTGAAAAAGTATGATTGCTAAACTTATCGTCGACCAGAATGTAATCCCTTCACTCAATGACACCGAGGCTTAACTTTTGACTAACTCTCCTCCAAGATCTAAAAGCAAAACTCCCAATCTACGCTGCTGGGCCGAGATCGATCTCGCCGCCTTCGAGCGTAATTTGAAACGCATCCAAGCTGGGCTGCCCGCGCGAATGCGCTACGTCGCCGTAGTCAAGGCCGACGCTTACGGCCATGGTATGCCGCAGATCGTGCGCCGCCTGATGCAGAGCGGCGTGGATTGCTTTGCAGTGGCCAACGTCGCCGAGGCCGCCGACATCCGCCACATGGGCGCGGGCTGGCCAATCCTGATACTCAGCCCACTGCTCCCTGAGGAAGACGCGCAACTGATCGAGCACAATCTGACCGCCACCGTCAGCACGCTCGAAGAGTGCACCCGTCTCCACGCGTTTGCCCAAGCACGCAGCACCCAGATCAAAGTCCACCTCAAGATCGATACCGGCATGGGGCGCTTAGGCATCTGGCATACTCAGGCACCCGCACTCTTGCAGCAGATCCGCACCATGCCCGCACTGAAAATCGAAGGCGTTTACACGCATTTCTCCAGCGCCGATAGCGATCCCGTATTTACCCAGACCCAGCGCGCGCGCTTTCTCAACGCGCTCGATGCCGCCAGCCCATTGCCCGCAAACCTGTTGATTCACGCCGATAACTCCGCGGGGATCGACACCCTCACCGGCGACAGCCCGTTTAACGCCGTGCGCATCGGCCTGCTGCAATTCGGCGTGCCGCCCTACCCCACATCCGCGCTCGGGCGAGTCGTCGTCGAACCAGTCTTCAGTTTTCACACCCGCGTCGGCCTCGTCAAAGACCTGCCCGCCGGCACCGATATCAGCTACGGCCGCACCCACCAACTCCGCCGCGATTCCCGTATCGCCGTGCTCACCGCAGGCTATGCCGACGGCGTACCGCTACAACTGAGCAACTGCGGCAGCGTATTGCTACATGGCCAACATTGCCCGATCCTCGGCCGCATCACCATGGATCAAACTATCATCGACGTCACCGACTGCCCAGCTGCCCGCATCGGCGACCACGCAGTGCTGATCGGTAAAGATCAATTACAAGAGATCACCGCCCCCGAGTTTAGCCGCCTCGCACAGACCATCCCGTGGGAGACGCTTTGCTCCGTGACCAAGCGCGTGCCCAGAGTTTACGTCGGCGCGCGCGATGTGTAAAAAGTTGATTTCATATTGAGTCGAACGGGGTTCAGGAACGGGGGCTCAGGAACGGCACCAGTCCAATTTTCCTTGTTTTTGGGTTCAGGCACAGGGTCCAATTTTCCTTGTTTTTCGCAAAAAAAACGAGCAGGCTTTCGTGCATTATCGGGCTTGGCGGTGCAATGGGGTGGATCAGCAGCTCTCAGCTAGCCGAAAACGTCGACCGAAAGTAAATGCTCCACGTATTCACCTGGTAGGAATCTTGGTAGGGTTTCACCCTATTGTTACAGAAGATTTTTCGTCTATAATGACGCTAAATTTCAAATAACCCAAATTTTAAATCACTATGAGAATTAAAGCTACTTTAAGCCGTGCGCGCATCATCGCCGAAATCACGCTCGCCGTCCTGCTAACACAACACGTCGCCTTAGGCGCTCCTCAAGGCCCAGTATTTCTAGGGTCGGCTGGCAGTTATGCGATTCTGACAAAATCAGGGATCAGCACCACTGATACTGCGGGAACTTTGATCACGGGAAATATCGGCGTGAGCCCCATCGCCGGGACGGCCATAACGGGCTTTGGCTTAAGTCTCGATGGCACGACTCAGTTTTCGACCTCGTCTCTATTGGTCGGCAAAGCATATGCCGCCGACTATGCTCCGCCTACTCCGGCCAAACTGACCGCCGCGGTCAGCGACGTGCAAATCGCATACGCGGATGCCAAGGGTCGCTCAACCCCTGACTACACTGAATACGGCTCTGGAGCGATTGGTGGTTTGACGCTCGCTCCCGGCCTATACAAATGGGGCACCGGGGTATTGATCTCCACGGATGTCACGCTTTCCGGTGGACCAAACGACGTGTGGATCTTCCAGATCGCGGGGGATCTTACCATGGCGGGCGCAACGTCTGTCATCTTGGCCGGCGGTGCCCTGCCCGGAAACATCTTCTGGCAGGTCGAGGGGGTAAATGGCGTGGATCTGGGAGCCAACTCACATTTTGAGGGTATCATTCTGGCTATCAAGAAAATCAACATGCAGACCCTTGCATCCATCAATGGTCGGCTGTATTCTCAAACAGCGGTGACCTTGGATGCCAATCCCATCACCGAAGTGGCTGCTATATCCGGCGATGGCATGCGATTGCAATCGACGGCAGCGCTCACTCGTTCGTTCACGGACGCTGCGGGGCAATCTGTCAATCTGACGACCCAGACGTTTACGGTTCCCAAGAGTGGCGATACGCAATTCTATCGCATTTTGGCAGAGACGGAACTGACTCTTACGAACATCGCCGTTTCCGGCAGCACTGCGGTCATCCAGTATGACTGAGGGGGGGAATAATGGGGTCAAACCAGCCCTGCTAGGGGACTCGCTAAGGGATTATTTTTGTTTTGCCCAAGGCGGTTGCTCGAGTCAGTTAGAAGTCTCAGGCACGAAGATTCAAGATCTGGCCGGTCATCTCGTCCGCTGTTGAAATCAGTTTCAGGTTGAGGGTATAGAGGGTGGACTGTTGCTTTGCTTCGACAATCGAACTAACATCGACCTCGCCCCGGCTGAGTTTTGCCGCTTCAGCGCTGTATGCTTTCAACGCGCGGTGAGCGCCGGACAAAGCTTGCGACTGAATACTCTGTAAGTTGCTAGAAGATGCTGCATCGATATTCATAGCTCTATAGTGCATGACAAACAGATCGAAGCAACCCAAATCTGGACTGCCGGGACGCGGGTGAGCCCAGAGTCTAATTAAGCACAGAGGTGGGGTCAAACGCACAATTTTCACGCCACCTAAGGGATTACAGCAACCAACGGTTACTGTTTGATCTTCGACTAATTGCCCGCATTCGCATGCAGGCGATTCCAGGCAATTGTGATATGCTTCTCGTTGAATATTTCTGACTTACGTTTGTTCCATGCGTGAACCGCACTGATCGCATTCGACACAGACTCTTTGGCGGCTTCGTCATGTTTCATCACCCAGTCCACTGTGGAGAGGAGTTCAAGGCCAAAAGGCGTTTCAAAGCCTTCAATCAGTCGTTTCACTTGTTCGGCCCGTTCTAAGCTCTCCGGATACTCTTTCTCCAGCAGGTGCTCTGCTTCATTCATGGCCTTGTCAAATACCTCGACGCTGGCCTCACGGCTCCGGTCTCCGTAACCGCGGATGAAGTGACCCTCTATGCGTTGCAAGACATGATGCAGTGTCTCTGCGTACGGACCATATTTTTGTTTATCAAATTGTAAGCGAAGCGGTTCTCCAGCTTCTTGGAGGAAATAGGCCAATTTTTGAATCTCCAACATCGAAAGCTCGTAGCCTGGCACGAGATATTTGCGGAAGATTCCTAAGAGTGCCGCGCGGCCACGCGACATATTGGGCTCTTTTGTCGCGATTGCCATGGATTTACTCGCTGGCGCACCCGCTGGTTCGTAAATGTCGATTATCACGTCATCTAGTCCCCCGAGTTTCTCTTCAATCATTTTGCGGACGACATTCCACGCTAAACCGCCATTGCCGCAGCCGAGTGGCGGCACGGCGATGCTGCAAATGTCATACTCGATGATCGCATTGCGCAAGGCATCCAATCCCGATACGACATCTTCAATTTTTGATTTCCCTTTCCAATGTCGCTTTGTGGGGAAGTTAATAATGTATTTTGGCCCAATAAAGCTACCAGTCGGGAAAATATGCATAAATCCCGGGCGAACCTCCAGCGTATCGCATGCACGCTTATACTCTTTGAAGCATTCGGGAAATGCTTGTCGAAACTGTAGCGCGATCCCTTTTCCCATTACGCCGACACAATTCACAGTGTTAACGAGAGCTTCCGTTTCCGCCTCTAGTAAGTTGCCTTGTTTATAATGAATCATCCGAAAAATATTTTAGAAATACCAACTCCGTTGTGTGGTCACGTCGATATTTTTATTCTGCTGTTCTAATTGTTCACGAACTTTTTGTGCCATAGCCTCGTTAAATACACCAATTGTCGCAATCTGGCTGAGTGGAAAGAAGTCCCTTACCAAGAATTCAGACTGGCATTTGAAGCGCCCATCTTCGTGATCGTTCCAGTATTTCGCTCCCACTACCTCCCAGGGAATCTTATCCAAATTGGTCAGGTCGTCAAAAAAATCAGCATATTCCATGACAGCATGGCCATTGGAGAAAACGTAGTCTAGGCCTGCTCCGGCGATAGCCTCGGCAGTTGATTGCAAATAGATTAGATCACTTTGACCTGCGTAACCTTCAACCCCGCCCTTATTGATTGCAAAGAGCATGGGGGAGCGAGTTCGGAAGTAGAAGGGCACATAGTCAGCCAAGCTGCTGCTAGCTCTACAGGGCACCTGTCGGCTTTTTCGTCGATCCATGATATGCCCGTGATGAATAACCCGCTTGGTCAATCCCTGATCCACGCATTTCTGAGGCGCGTAGTCGCCTCCCCAATCCAATAGCTTGGATAGGTTGTCGATATGGACCATTCGGTAAATCGGAGTCATGACTAAGAGTGGATAGGATCGTTTATGTTTTGGTTAATCTGGGCTTCGGCTCATTCCCCAGGTAACAGCGGAAGCCCCAGTTCTTTCAAGAACTCATTATGCTTCTTGGTCATCTCATGGATGTCCTTGTCCGCGGCAACGATTGCTTCGTGGGTCTTGCTGAGGTCGATGATGGCTTCTGCCTTCGCGGTGCTGACGTAGCGGGTGATATTGAGGTTGTAGTCGTTCTCGATGATCTCATCCATGCTCACCCGGCGGGAGTAGCGTTCTTCTTCCGTGCGGTTGATGTAGGTGTTGATGATTTTTTCAATGTCATCGGGCTCATCGTCCTTGCCGGTGCGTAGGCGGTTCTGGCGCTTGTCTTTGGCGTAGTGCTCGCTGGCGTTGATGAAGAGGACATCGTCGGGCTTCTTGCACTTCTTGAGCACCAGTATGCAGACGGGGATGCCGGTGGAGTAGAACAGGTTGGCGGGCAGGCCGATGACGGTGTCGATGTGGCCATCGTCGAGCAGTTTCTGGCGAATGCGAGCCTCGACGCCTCCGCGAAAGAGCACGCCGTGAGGCAGGATAATAGCCATGACGCCGTCTTCTTTGAGGAAGGTAAATCCGTGGAGAAGGAAGGCGAAGTCGGCGGCGGACTTGGGTGCGACGCCGTGGTTCTTGAAGCGGACGTCTTTGCCTGTCTCGTCGCTTGGATCCCAGCGGAGGCTGAAGGGTGGATTCGCGACGACGGCATCGAACGCGGGTTTCTTAGCCGGGTTTTCTTCGCGAAAGCTGTCCCAGTCATTGTCCAGAGTGTCGCCGTGGTAGATCTCGAACTCGGCATCTTTGACGCCGTGCAGGAGCATATTCATCCGGGCAAGATTGTAGGTGGTGATGTTCTTTTCCTGCCCGTAGATTTTGCCAATCGTGCCGCCCGCTTCCTTTATTTTATTACGGATATTGAGCAGCAACGAGCCAGAGCCACAGGCGAAATCGAGGACTTTGTCGAGCTTGTCCCGCGTGCCCGTTTTAGGCTCTTGGCTGTCGAGTGTCACGATAGAGGAGAGAATATTGGAGATTTGCTGTGGGGTGTAGAACTCGCCCGCTTTCTTGCCTGAGCCCGCTGCGAATTGACCGATGAGATATTCGTAAGCATCACCGAGCGTGTCGGTGTCGGTGGAAAATTCATCTAGCCCCTTAGCGATCTCCGCGATGATCTTGGTGAGCATCTTATTGCGGGATGGATAGTCCTTGCCGAGCTTTTCGGAGCCTAGATTGATCTCGGAGAAGAGTCCGTTAAAGGTGCTCTCGAAGGATTGGTTTTCGATGTATTTGAAGCCCGCTTGTAGCGTATTGAGGAGCTCAGGTTCTTGAGTGCGAGCCATCTCGGCGATGTGACTCCACAGGTGAGAGGGCTCGATGACGTAGTGCACTTTGAGGCGCATCTGGTTCTCGAAGTCTACGATGTCCTCGGGGTTTTCGTCATACCAAATTTGAAGGGGGATGCGATTGTCGCCTGCGACAGCCTTTGATTGTGGCGGGAGTATCTTGCTCCCTGGTTTGGATTGGCGAGCCGCCGGTTCGGATTGGTGAGCCGCCGGTTCGGATTGGCGAGCTGGAAGCTCCCCCCACTTTGGGTAATCGCCTCCAAGCTCTTTCTTCACCGCCGCGACGTAGTTGTCGGAAAGATAGCGCAGGAAGAGGAAGGAGAGCATGTAGTCGCGGAAGTCGTCCGCGCTCATCGCGCCGCGTAGTTGGTTAGCGATACCCCAAAGCGTGGCACCGAGTTGTTTATGGTCTTTTTGAGTCATTTTTTGGTAAATTAAAGTAGTGGGAGCATCTTGCTCCCTATTTTGAGTGGATGCCTTGGAGCTGGAAGCTCCGGCTACTTTCGGTTTTTGAGCTTATCTTCAAGTGTTTTTAGTTCGGCCTCGTCCGCTTGGTCGGCTTCACGGGCTTCATTTGCTTTACGGCCTTTATCGAAGACGAGGTAAAGCTTGGAGGTGCTCTGTTCCATTTGCTGGTGGCTGATGGAGCCAGCGTTGTCGAGCAGAGGAAAGCCATTACTCGTGATGATTTGTTCAACATTAACTTTCCAGAAACGCATCTGAGTTTCTTTGCGGGTTTTCGCTCGGAGTTCGGCGGTTTCAAGGAAAATGACGACGAGGCGATTGAGGGTGTCGATTTCATCCTCAATTAGATAATTTTTAGCGATAAGAATGTCCTGCTTGCGGACTGTATTACCCTTCCACGTCAGTAAACCAAAGTGGGGATCTGCCGGCCTGGCTCGGTCAGTGACCAGTTCGGCAGCCGTCTTTTGGGTAACGGCGTAGATGAGTAGGTTTTGAACGGTGGCAAAGAACTGCTGAGTGCTGCGATCCGTGGTATCGTAGTCGCTGCTGAGGGCGAAGAGGTCGCGGACTTTCTGATAGAAGCGTTTCTCCGAGGCCCGGATGTCGCGGATGCGCTCCAGCATCTCGTCGAAATGATCGGGGCGGCCATCTGGGTTCTTCAGGCGCTCGTCGTCCATCGCGAAGCCTTTGAGTAAATATTCCTTAAGCACGGTCGAAGCCCAACGACGAAATTGCACACCGCGAGCCGAGCGCACACGGTAGCCGACGGCGAGAATGGCATCGAGATTGTAGAGAGTGAGTGGACGCGTTACCTCACGATTGCCCTCGGTTTGAACTACCGAGGATTCCTCGGCAGTTGCCTCGTGGATCAATTCGGCGTCTGCGTAAATATTTTTGAGGTGCAAGCCGACGTTGTCCTGACTAACATCAAAAAGCTCAGACATTTCACGCTGCGAAAGCCAGACCGTTTCATCTTTGGCTCGCAGCTGGATTTGGCTTTCGCCGTCTTCGGTGGTGTAGAGAATGAGCATTTCAGGGATTAGGTGTCAGCAATAGAAAGTGAGAAACGCATGGAGGCTCTGATGGGCGGAGCCATTAGCGGATGCTGTTCAACACCTCGTGAATTCGGTCGGTTTCATCATAGCCACAAAAGAGCTCACATTCTGTTTCACCGATGTGGCGGCTGTAGGCGTCTATTATCTGCGTGTTGCGGTCATAGAGCATGACAGGAGCCAGCCCCGTGTAGGCCTTCTTTAGTTCGTGCCAACGGAAACCCCATTTTTCCATGGTGCCCGAGACATCGCTTTTAGTCTTGATCAGTTGCACTGCGAGGGGGCGGCTTTGATTGACAAAATAATCGACGGTGATGGTTCGATCTTTGGTGATGTTCAGCTTCTGATGTTGCGTGGGCTCAAGGTGTGCATCTTTGAAAGTTCGCTGAATGAGGCTATCGGCGATATTGGCTTCGGTTGGGCGCACTTCATGCAAGATTTCTAAGCGGGCGATCGCAGCGAGGCCTTCAGCGAATACATGAATGTCGGCTGGGGCCAAGGGAGCGCTTAACCAGCGGAAGAGCACGCCGTTTTTCTCTTCGATGCAATGCTCTGCCTGATAGCGCTTCAGGTGGCACCGCATGGCATCGGTGGTGATGTTATGGCCGCGGGTGGTGAGCCAAGAAAATGTCTTGCCTTGGTCGCTGAGCAGAAAGCCTTTCGGAGTCTTTTGCGTGACTTCCAGCACGACTTGCCAACCATCTGGATAGGCTACGGGCATCGTGAACGCGAAGCCGTCTTCAATCGACTCCATTTCTAGGATTGAATCCCAGAATAGGTTCAATTCACGGCGAAAGTTTGTTTCTGTTAAAGTCTTATCTGCACTCATGAGAATAAGTCGGTTTCCCACTGCCAGCCAAGATCTATTTTCCACATTTCAGCAGTTTGATTGATAAAGTCTCGAAAATCACTTGGCGAAAATTCGAGCAGTGGTTGATGCACGTTCTGTTTCGGGTCGTTGGTAGGAAGGTTGGGATCGCAAACATTCAGATGCCAGCCTTTAGCGATGCGTTGCTTGAGGCGTAGGTTGTTTCGCGCTAATTTAGCATACCCCACGCCACGCACCCGTTGCCCCGCGAGGAGAAAGCTGGCGTCGTAGGTTGTGGTGTCGGTCATCACCGAGGCCTTACCCAAATACCGCATATCGACGAAAGGGCCGTCGATCAACTCGGGTCGTGTATCAAAATGACGGCCATGGCTCGACTTTTGTTTCGACTGCAACTCCAGCGTATCTGTTTCGGATAAACATTTCTCCGTATTCAAAATCTCAGTGACACGATGGAGTGGGTAAGCGTAGTTCATGATTAAAATTAGCAGGGGGATGTTAGAATGGGAAACTTAGCTGGCTTTTAGTTTTCTGACTAGCGTGGTGAGTATGGCAACGAATTGGTTATGGCAATGTATCAACTGGAGCCGGCCTGGTCGCTAGGATTTCAGGCAGGTCAAATTGGAAGCGAGTGATGAAGCGATAGAGAATCTGTCGGAAGAGATTCTGGTTGTCCTCGCCCATTAGGGTCGGTTCTTGGATAGCGTATTTGCCGTGGCTAAGGAGGTTGAGGGCACGATTAAAAAGAGCTTCGTTTTCATCGTTGTCGAATGCCTTGAGGCAGAATGAAATATCTGTATGCCCGAAGAAGGAGGCAGTCTTTTCCATAATGCTGCGTAGAGCATTGAAGTGGAAGGTGTAGAGGGTGCCCGTCCCCGGGTCGGCGGCCTTCTGCAACTCGGCTAGAGTGGCGATGTGGTGAAAATAAGGAGTGTCTTCGGTGGCACGAAGTGTGTATCGCCCCTCGCTGTTTGGACGGTGAAGGAAGAAGCGTTTGTGCTTCACTTTAGGCTCTCCCTTTTTCGATCTGCCGATCTCATTACACATTACGTTGAAGAAGAGAGCGTGATGGGTGGAGAAGACCACTTTAATAGGAGCCGGATCGCCGTTGTCCTCGGTCCGGCTGCCGGAGCGGCGAAGTAGTTTGGCTAGGTCGCAGGCAACGGCGATGGCGTTGTTGTCATCGAGCGAGGAAATGGGGTCGTCGATGTAGAGGTATTTGACCCATTGATAGGATGCGTGACCATCGAGGACTCGCTCGCAAATGGCCATAAAGAGGCACCAGATAAAGATGTTCTCCTCGCCGCGGGAGATCTTGATGTTGTCGGCTTCGTCTTTGCTAAAGGTGACCTTCCACTCGTCGTAGTCGATATCGAATTTGAAGTCAGCGTAATTGCTAAGATAGCCTGCAATAGTTACGTCGAGAGCGAGGTCGGTAAGAGCTTCGAAAAACTTTGATTTTCCATTAAGCTTGAGATGGCGAGCGCTGTCGCCGTCGAAATCGTTCTCCCAAATAAAAAGATCTTCTGTGTAGGCGTTGAAGTAAAGGGTGTCGGCTTTGCCATCTGGGTTTTTCTTGGTCTTGCGCTTGCCAGCGTCCTTGAATTCCATCGAGAGGCGAGTCTTGCCTGTGCGATTATAGGCATAGAGGAAGACGACAGACGCAGGGATATTGACGACATTCTTCTTTGATGAAGTCTCTTTTTGATTAAGATCGTAGCGAAGCCGAGTCACCAAAGTTCCCAATTTTTGGTAGGTGCGTATTCCACTCATACCTTATTCCGCTCGGGATTGGGGAAGAGTTGCTGCATCAGGCCTTTCTTGTGCGTTTTCAGGGCGGCGATTTGTTCGGTTTGGGTGGTGATGAGTGCGTCGAGGGCAGTCAAGCATTCGGCGATTGCTAGCTGTTCTTGGAGATCACTAGGGACGGAGAGGACACAATCTTCCACGTCGCTTTTGCTTAGGTGGGTTTGCGTAATTCCATCATCATAGGCCAGCAAAGATCGGTGACGATTGAGTCGGTAGTAGAGGAATTTGTCGTTGATGTTGATGGATTGAAGTCGACTTACTCGCTGATTCACGCCGTATTTGCTATCTTCTGTGACGAAAAAGCATTTCGCTAAGGCTCTTCCCTTCGGCAAGTCACTAAGCACCATCAGAACGTCGCCCTTTCGAGCTGCGCAGAATTCAGAGTTGGTGAATTTCTTCACCTTGCCATCGGTTGAAACGAATCGGGAGTTCACGACGACGTATTTGCCTTCATCGAAAATGTGCTTCTCATAAGCCTTTCCATTTTGGTAGGTGGCTAGCTTCTTCAGCGGCTTGCCTTTCCACTCGCCCTCAAACTCCGGAAACCGTAGCTCCGGCGTTGTCTCGCCTTCGGCGGGGAAGAGTTGCTGGAGGAGGCCTTTTTTGTGGTCTTGGAGGGCGTCGAGCTTTCTGCTGTGCGCGGTGATCAGGTCATCCAAGGAACCGAGGCAGTTGGCGATTTTTTGTTGTTCGGAGGGACTGAGCGGAAACCGAACCAATCCTGATAAGAAGCCTTGGTTTGTGATCTGGATCGTGTTCTTGGCACCTTTTTGCGTAATGGGATCAAGATACTTTAAAGCCCGCTGTGGAGATTCGAAAAAACAATGGATAATGTATCCTGCTTCAGGTGTGATTGGAGTGAACACACCGTAAAGAGGGGATACTATGACGTTTATCTCGAGGTGGCTCTGTTTAACATTCCCAAACGCGAAGTGGCCCGTTGGGCTCTTTGTGTAAATCACGTCCTTGGGGTGAGCTAGGTTGTAGTTTGATGTGTCTTTTGCTGCAAAACTACGTCCCAAGTGCTCCTTTTGATTTATAACGCCTTTGTGGACTGAGACGGAGTGAACTTCGCATTGTCCGTCGCTCTTTACCTTGTGTTCATATAGGAAGTTTCCCAGCGGGAGTTCCTTCCACTCCCCATCCTCCCGAAACTCTGGAAATCTCAGTTCTGGCAGCAGTTTTGTTGTTTTGCTCATTGTATCAAAAATAGGGAGGTGCAGAAATTAGAAGTGGAACGGTGGCTGGCGTGGTGCTTGGGAGCTGGAAGCTCCCGCTACTTTGAGAGTGGAGTGAGCATCTTGCTCCCTTTTCTTCAGCATGATGGAGCTGGAAGCTCCGGCTACTTTGAGAGTGGTGGGAGCATCTTGCTCCATTTTCTTCGGCATGATGGAGCTGGAAGCTCCGGCTACTTTGAGAGTGGTGGGAGCATCTTGCTCCCTTTTCTTCGGCACAATGGAGCTGGAAGCTCCGGCTACTATTGAAAAGTGAGAAGTGAGAAAGGCAGTGCCTCGCTTCGCTTGGTATTTGGGATTGTTCATTCGGTTCGTCATTTTTCTAACTTCTCATTTCTCACTTCACTCTTCTGCCTTCACTCTTCTGCCTTCTCCAGAGAGTCAGGGTTTTTCAGGGCTTTCTTCTCGTCAGAGACGAGGCGGCGGTGGACTTTTTTGACGTCTTCGGCAGGTTGCAATGATTCGGGACGAATGCCACGATTGATGAGGGTGTTACGGACAGCCTCATTGCTTGGAACTAGGTAGCAGGCGTAGCGGGTGAGCATGATATCGGCAATCTCACGCTGGCTTCCGGAGCCGAGTTCGACCATTTTCCCGACATCGGCAAAATGGTCTTCAATGCGATGCCCAGTGACCTCGCAAGCGGTTCGGGCTTTATTCACTACATTGATGAAATTATCCCATTTGGCATAGCCGAGGAGGTGCTGTATATCGCGGGCGAGCCAATACTCGACGCCGTTTTCAGTCTGTTGGGCGTGACCTTCGAAGGTTTCGGTGAGGGAGAGGATTTGATTCGTTTCCATGAGAATTTTGGGTTAGTGGTCGTAGCCTGAAAGTCCGGAGATGTCTTGGCCGTCGGCACGTTGTTTGAGCAGCGGGACGAGATCACGCATGAGCGCGAGTTCGCGGGTGCGGCGGTCTTTCCAACCGAGTTCGAGGGGTGCCATGAGGTCGGTGAGTCGTTCGCCGTCGAAGACGAGGCGGCCGAGGATGACGTCGACAAACTCGTGGAGCGCACCGGGCGCGAGGCCGTGGACTTCGGCCATGCTGTGCAGCTGCTGGGATGCTTCTTTATCTTTGAAGGTTTCGTAGCCCTTGAGGATTTCCTCTTTGCTGCGGCCTTGGCCGAGATCGAGCTGGCGGATGTATTTCTCCAGCAGCTCGCGCTGGTCGGCGAAGGTGGCATCGGAGGCAATGAGGGCGACGAGCTGCTCGCGGGTCATCTTTTGTTTGCCGGGCTCTTTGCTGTCGCTCTTGGCCATGAGCTCCATGATGTAGTCGTAATCTATGGTTGCAGAGGCGAAGAGGACGAATTCGAAGTCGAGCTCATCGACCTCGGGCGAGGTGGCGCCTGGGGCGCTGGTTTCGCGCTCTTTCTTGAGCTTGCGGGCGGTCTCGATGTAGGCGCTCTTGAAGGCTCGGTGAGTCTCGTTTGGAAGTGTCGCTTCGATGGCGGTCTTTTGCTCGGGCTCAAGATCGGTGTATTGGTCGAGCTGGGTCTTGAGGCGCTGGACTTCCTTGAATGTTTTGATGAACTGGGCGCGGGCGACATCGCCCTTGAGCTTGAGGGCATCTTCGGGGGCGCTGGTGAGGCCTTGCGATGCCATGAAGCCGTCGAGTTGCTTGACGGCTTCGCCGAGTGCTTCGATGACGGTGGGCGCGGGATCGACCAGCCAGATTTCTTTGGATCTGTCCTCGTGCTCGCCGGAGAATAGCTTGATCGCCTCGTCGACGGCATCCTGCTGCTGGCGGAAGTCGAGGATGTGGCCGTGCGGCTTGGAATCGTTGAGGATCCGATTGGTGCGGGAGAAGGCCTGAATGAGGCCGTGGTATTTGAGGTTTTTGTCGACGTAGAGCGTGTTGAGATATTTCGAGTCGAAGCCGGTGAGGAGTATATCGACGACGATGGTGATATCGATTTTGTGCGCCTTGGCCTTGGGAGCGGCCTTGCGTAGATCGGCTAAGGGGAATCTCTGGGCCTTGATGCGGTCTTGAACGTCTTGGTAGTAGCCGTCGAACTCGGAGAGGCGGTGATTGGTGCTGTATTGGCTGTTGTAGTCGGCGATGATGGCTTCGAGGGCCAGCTTCTTTTCGTTGGGCTTGTCTTCGTTGTCCGCCTTTTCCTGCAGGAGGTCTTCTTGGAGTTGCTTGACGTCCGGATCGCCCTCGGCGGGCGGGGAGAAGACGCAGGCGATGTTTAGTGGCTTATAGTCGGGGTCGGCCTTCTGATACCATTGTTGAACAGTCTTAAAAAGATCGTGGAAGGCGATGGCGTCGTTGATCGAGGCGGTGGCTAGGATGGTGTTGAATTTGCGACCCGCAGTAATCTGATCGTGCTTGCCGATAATCGCATCGATAATAGCCTTTTTCGAGATGGCCTCGCCAGACTTGGGGGCGGTCTTCCCCTTTGCGACTTCGGGTTTGAAGTAGTCGATGTGGAACTTGAGGACGTTCCTGTCTTCGATGGCGTGGGTGATGGTGTATTTATGCAGCTCCTGCTCGAAGATGTCTTCGGTGGTCTTGAAGGTGGCTTCCTCGCCGTCGATTTTTTTGTAGGTGGCGTTTTTCTCAAAGATGGGTGTGCCAGTAAAGCCGAAGAGCTGGGAGTTGGGGAAGAAATCCTTGATCGCCTTGTGGTTGTCCCCGAACTGTGAGCGGTGGCACTCGTCGAAGATGATGACGACGCGTTTGTCGGCGAGCGGGGCGAGTAGTTCCTTGTAAGTCTGTTGCTTGCGCTCTTTGCGGCCGATGTTGCGCTTGCTCTTCTCGTCGAGCGCGAGGCCTAGTTTCTGAATGGTGGTGACGATGACTTTGTCAGCGTAGTCGGTGGAAAGCAGCCGTCGAACGAGGGTGTGCGTGTTGGTGTTTTCCTCAACGCAGTTTTCTTGGAATTTGTTGAACTCCTCGCGGGTCTGGCGGTCGAGATCCTTACGGTCGACGACGAAGAGGCACTTCTCGATGTCGGGATTGTTCTTTAGCAAAGTGGAGGCCTTGAAAGAGGTGAGAGTCTTGCCAGATCCGGTGGTGTGCCAGATGTAGCCGTTGCCGGTATTCTGAGCGATGCACTCGACGATGTCCTTGACCGCGTAAATCTGATAGGGGCGCATCATGAGCAGTTTTTGCTCACTGGCGACGAGCACCATGTAGCGGCTGATCATGTGGCCGAGGGTGCACTTGGGTAGGAAGGCCTCGGCGAAGCGGTCTAGCTGGGTGATCTTCTTGTTATCTCGGTCGGCAAACTGGTAGACTGGCAGGTAGAGTTCCTTCGCGTCGAAGGCGAAGTGGCGGCTGTTGTTATTCGCGAAGTAGTAGGTATTCGTCCGGTTGCTGACGATGAATAGCTGCATGAAGGAAAGCAGCGTATTGGTGTAGCCGTTGCCGGGGTCGGACTTGTAGTCGACGATCTGCTGCATGGCGCGGCGGGGGCTGATCTCGAGGGTCTTTAACTCGATCTGCACGCAGGGGATGCCGTTGATGAGCAGAATGACATCGTAGCGGTGGAAACTGCTGCGGGTGTTGATACGTAGCTGACTGACAATCTCGAAGTCGTTTTTGCACCAGTCCTTGATGTTTACTAGGGTGAAGTTCAAGGGAGTGCCGTCGTCGCGCTCGAAGCCATTGATGTTGCGCAGGGTCTCGGCGGATTTGTAGACGTCCGGCGTAGTGATCTGATCTAGCAAACGAGCGAACTCGCTATCGGAAAGGGTGACGGCGTTGAGTTTCTCGAATTTTGCACGAAAGTTAGCCTCCAGTGCTTCGAGGTCGTGGATTTTGGGGCAATGAGTATATTTGAGGCTGACAAGCTTATCGATGAACCGGCCCTCAATATGCGCCTCGTCGACCATGAAGTCATCTGGTTCGGCGCTCTGCTGGTATGTAGAATTTGAGGAGGTCATCTGGAAGCTACTATTTTTATGAAGCGCATTTTAAATTGAGGCTGGAACGGGGTCGAACGCAAAAATATTAAGATCGTAGCTGCTCCCCGGTTTGCAGTCGGTGGATCATTTTTTTGATACGGCGGCTTCGGTGCTTTTCCATCTTTGAATAAAGGTTTCAACGTTGTTGCTGGTTGTTTCGAGGTCGTTAGGCATCGACTAAGAAAAGTGCTTAGCCGGTGGCGAGAGGGCAAGTCAGAAAACAAATCCTTAAAATGCCTTGGCTGGGGGGCTCGGCGGATTCGAGTGCGTTAAAGACACGGTCGGAGTTTTCTTCTGCTTTGATCTGGAATGCGAATTGCCGCTTCTCCACAGAATCCAAGCGAGCGAAAATGTTGTTTTCCAGAGGAATGCTAGCGTTGTCCTGCGTCATGATGGACCTCCCTTGGGCGGCATACGCACGATCAGCTTGCGCCCGAGCGCGGTGCTGATCTGCGCCATGGTATCGATGGTGAAGTTGTTGCGCTTCGTTTCATCGAGAAGAGCGCCGAGTTGCTGGCGGGATTTGCCGAGGCGGCGGGCAAGTTCGCTCTTGGTGATGCCATCTTCGTCGATCGCCCGGAGAACATCCTCCACCAACGCGGCTTTGCAGGTGTCCGCCACGAAGTCGGGGCAGCGATTCAGTTGCTCGAAAGCCTCGGCCAAGCCCTTGAGATCAAGTTCTTCGATTGGGCGATACTTCGCGAAAAGTGCTTCCAATTCCGCAGATAAGTCGGCGTCAGGATTCTTTGGGGGCTTACTCACGTTTTTTCGAGGTTCGGGACGTTCCGAAATACCCCCTGCGCGCCTCAAAGGACTGGAAGTTCTGACGGGAACCTCACCTTTTATATGCGTGACTCGCTTGTCAATGTATATCTTTACATGCTGTCGATTAATTATGTCTTCCTTTGAGTGAGTTTTTAAGGATCTCGAACTAGAACTTTGTAGGGGCATCGCGCTCGTCACGGGGTCGCAACGCAAAGACGGAAATGTCGCCCGTGGTTGGTTCGGGACTTGGGCAGACGCGGGCGTCACAAGTGAAGCCCCTACGTTTGAGAATACTGAG
>Ga0222650_1000785_pt1 | contig 21305 bp, 14 predicted proteins | sample AntAcemetagen367_FD_179820 | JGI IMG/M metagenome (GOLD analysis project Ga0222650, IMG submission 179820) | Saline water microbial communities from Ace Lake, Antarctica - #367 | ecosystem: Environmental > Aquatic > Non-marine Saline and Alkaline > Saline | place: Antarctica: Ace Lake... | reverse complement strand
GTTTTCACGAAAATTAGGCCGTCGGTTTTGAAACTGCCTGCTCGTTGCAGCATGGGGTCGGTGCCCTCGTAGGCTTCCACGGCGAGCACTGTGCCTTTGCGCACCACGGCACCTTGGCCGATGTCGAGCTCGGCGATGCCTTTGGCGATCTTTATCCCGTGCTCGATGTTTTCCTGCGAGGCTTTGAGAGGCCCCTCAGTCATCAAGCCTTTGCTCGCCAGCTGATCGTCGAGGAAGCAACGCGCGTCGAGCATACGGATGTCGATGGCTTCGATCTCCGAGGCGATGGCGCCGAAAATAGTTTCGGCATTCTTGATCTTTAGGCTGTTGAGAATGGCGAGTGCCTTGAGGTCGGGGTGCAGTCCATGGAAGAGGCGTTTGGGGGTGATCTGCCCTGCCATCACGGCGTGGCGGCAGCCGAGCTTTTTTAAAGATTTGAGCAGCTTGCCGAGTTGGCCGACCTTGATTTGTAGGTGCGCCTCTTTGGGTACGGAGTCGATCAGGCTTTGTTCGGTCTCGCCAAGAAAGGAGACGAGCCGCAGCGGCAAGCCTGCGGCGCGAATGCACTCGGCCATCAAAATCGGGTAGAGACCTTTGCCCGCGATCAGGCCGATGGGCGCGCCATCGAAGTCGGCGGGGAGGAATGCGGAAGTGGGGTGTGCCATGGTCGGGGGCTAGTCCTTAAATTGATAAGGGCGAAAATCGGGCTGCTTGAAATAATCAGGTTTTACAATCAGAACGGGCACGGGAGGCTGGCCGGTGTCTTGATTCGGCTGGAAAGTGACGCGCTTACTGGCATGTTGTGAGGCTTGGCAGAGTTGTGTTTCGTGAGCCTCTAATGAATCGGCGGTCGTCACCTCGGCAATCCGTTGGCGAACCATGCTTTGATCGCTAATGCGCACACTCTTGGGCGCAGAGATAAACTCGCGCGATTCGCCATCGGGGTAGTAGTAGGTCAAGTTGCCGTCAAACGCGGTGATGTGCAGCCCAGCGGCTCCGTAGCTGATCAGGCAGGTGCCTTTGTGCAGGCGGATCTCTCCCTGCTGCAGCTGGATGCGTAGCTCGGAGAGTGGCGAGAGGCGGTTGCTGGCGATGGCTATTTGCCCCTCTGTGAAGTGTAGTTGTAATTTGGATACGGATGGCTCTAGGCCTAGTCCTAGATCTTGTTCCTCTTTGTCAAAGGGGCGCTGGGTGTATGCGACGAATTGAACGGTGCTCGACGCGTCGAGTGCGATGGCGACGCCGTTGGACATGGTGAGGAAGACGCGCCCGTTCTTTTCAGTAGTTAGCTCGAGCCCGGTGGGGTGGACGATGTCGTGCGTCTGCACAGGCACGCTTTCGCCAGAGGCATCGCTGGCGCTGACGCCGCCATTGCGACTCGTCACGATGGCGCTGCCGTCTAGCATAGTCTGCGCGTTGAGGGAGGAGAGGGCGCAGAGGCAGAGTAGGGCGACTACATTAGAACAACGGGTGGTTTTGGAAAAGCGATTCATGGCATTCTTGGTCGCCGAATCTGTGAAGATTTGGTTGATTTGGCGACACGCCATGACCGTCCAAAATCTTACGATTTCGGCTACACCTCTCGTTGTTACATGAACGAAAATCTTCATCACACGGCGACGATATTGACGATCTTACCGGACACGTAGATCTCTTTTTTGATCTCCTTGCCGGCGATGAATCCTGCCACGCGCTCGTTGGCCTTGGCGGCGGCGAGGGCGTCTTCTTTGGAGGCGTCGGTGGGGAGTTGCGCGTCGCCGCGATACTTGCCGTTGACTTGGAAGATGATCTTCACGGTGGCTTCGACCAGCTTGCGCTCATCGTGTTGCGGCCAGCCGGACTCGGCGATGCTACCTGTGTGGCCGAGGCGTTGCCAAAGCTCTTCGCCGATGTGCGGGGCGAGGGGAGCGAGGAGTTTGACGAAGTCTTCGACGGCATCGCGCGGCAGGGTCTGCGCCTTGGCGAGGTGGTTGACGCAGATCATCATTTGCGAGATCGCGGTATTAAAGCCGAGGCTGCTGTAGTCCTCGCTCACCTTTTTGATCGTGGCGTGGCGCACGCGCTCGGTCTCGGGATCGAGCGTGGCGGTGTCGGCGATGTTGGCCTGCACGCCGCCGTCTTCGGCCACGATGAGACGCCATGATTTGCGCAAGAAACGGGCGATGCCTTCGATGCCTTGTGTGTTCCATGGTTTCATGGCTTCGAGTGGGCCGAGGAACATTAGGTAGAGGCGCAGCGCGTCGGCTCCGTAGCTTGCGATGATGGTGTCGGGGTTGACAACATTACCACGGCTTTTGGACATTTTTTCGCCGTCTTCGCCGAGGATGATGCCTTGGTGAAAGAGTTTTTTAAACGGCTCGGGATCGCTGACCACGCCGATATCGTAGAGTATGTGGTGCCAGAAGCGGGCGTAGAGCAGGTGTAGCACGGCGTGCTCAGCGCCGCCGATGTAGAGATCGGGGGTGCCCCAGTATTTTTCTTTGGCGGGATCGATCAGCGCTTCGGTATTCTTCGGATCGACGTAGCGCAGGTAATACCAGCAGGAGCCAGCCCATTGCGGCATAGTGTTGGTCTCGCGGCTCGCGGGTAGCCAGCCTGCTTGCGGCTCGGCAGAGGTCGCGCCAGTTTTGGGATCGATATAGACATGTAGCCAGTCGCCCGCTTTGGAGAGGGGACTTTGCCCATCGGGGGAGGGCGTGTAGCTCTCGACGAAGGGTAGCTCCAGCGGCAGTTCGGCCTCGGGCAAGATGATGGCGTAAACCAGCTCGCCGTCGACTAAACAGGTGACGGGGCGCTCGACGGATTTAAGGGAGTCGTTAACAAGGGCGTAGTCGCTCTCGCTCAGCCAGACGACGGGGAAGGGCTCGCCCCAATAGCGCTGGCGAGAGAAGAGCCAGTCGCGCAGCTTGAAATTAATAGTGGCCTTGCCGCGGTCTTCGGCGGCGAGTTGCTCGATCACGGCGATCTTGGCAGTCTCGGAGTCTTGGCCACTCCGCGCGCCGGAGTTGATGAGCCTACCGGAGCCAATGTAGGCTGCGAGGAGCGCGCCGGTGGCGTCTTTTTCCGCCGTGCCGCCATCGTCGATCACTTGGGCGATTTCGAGGGCAAATTTTTTGGCAAATTCAAAATCGCGCACATCGTGGGCGGGCACCGCCATGATGGCTCCGGTGCCGTAGGTCATCAGCACGTAGTCGGCCACCCAGATCGGGATTTGTTGGCCGTTGACGGGGTTGGTCGCGCTGGCACCTGTCCACACGCCGGTCTTTTCCTTGGCCAGCTCGGCACGTTCGAGGTCGGACTTGCTCTTGGCCTTTTCCACGTAGGCGGCGACGGCATCCTTTTGCGCGCCGGTGGTGATCGAGGCGACGAGTGGATGCTCCGGCGCGATCACCATATAGGTGGCACCGTAGAGGGTGTCGGGGCGGGTAGTGAAAACAGTCAACTGCGCGTTGTGCCCAGAAACGTCGAAAGTAATTTCGGCACCCTCGGAGCGGCCGATCCAGTTTTCCTGTAAGCGCTTGGTGGAGTCCGGCCAGTCGAGATCCTTGAGCCCCGCGATTAGGCGGTCGGCATATTCGGTGATTCGCAGCACCCATTGGCGGATCGGGCGGCGCTCGCAGGGGAAGCTGCCCCGCTCGGAGCGCGGCCCTTCAGGAGTGTTGAGCACTTCTTCATTGGCGAGGACGGTGCCGAGGTCGGGGCAAAACCAGACCGGCTTCTCGTCCACGTAGGCGAGCCCCTTTTTGAAGAGCTGCATAAAGATCCACTGCGTCCATTTGAAATAGCCGGGATCGGTGGTGTTGACCTCGCGGTTCCAATCGTAGGCGAAGCCCAGCTGGGTGAGCTGCTTGGTGAAGTTGGCCACGTTTTGCTTGGTAGTGATGGCCGGGTGCGTGCCCGTTTTGATGGCGTATTGCTCAGTCGGCAGGCCGAAAGCGTCCCAACCCATCGGGTGCAGCACGTTAAAGCCCTGCGCCTTTTTAAAGCGTTTGAGCGCATCGCTGGCGGTGTAGCCCTCGGGGTGCCCGATATGTAGACCCGCTCCCGAAGGATAGGGAAACATGTCGAGCACGTAGAAAGTCGGTTTGTCTTCGAAGTCTTTAGCTTCGTAGGTGTGATTTGCAGCCCAGTAAGCCTGCCACTTTGGCTCGATACTGGAAAAGTCGTATTCTTTAGTTGGTGTAGCCATTTTGAGAAAACGGCAAATTAAGAAGACTGCGCACTCGCCCGTCAACTTCGGAAGGGCATTTTGAATGGGAGGAACTTGGAGCGGATCTACGGCAAAAGCTGACCCGGCTTCGTTCCATCTTGCGACTCAGAAGCATCCGGGAGCGGACACGCATTTTTTGGAAAAAAGCGATGCCGGTTGCGCGCCCCCCAATTGTAAACCCCGTCGCGCCAGCTGGTCGGCACCCAGCGGGCGGGGTAGGCGAGCCAGCGCCAGCGGCTGCGGGTGTCAATTAGCGCGCAAAGTGCCGCCTCGGAGCGTAGTAAAATCTCGACCGTCCCATCCCCTGTCGGGCGCTGGTAGATGACTGTTGCTAGGTTTTCGCGTAGTGGCGGCTCTAAGCATTCCGCAGCGGTCGCTCCCTGAATGGGCGCAAAGTGTAAGTTTCGCATCCGATCACACCGCATCAAAAAACGGACGGAGCGGCTGCACAATCCGCAGTCGCCGTCGTAAAATAAAATTCGCTTATTTTTATGACTCACGCTAATAATTTAAGCCAGCGAGCGGTTTTGTCGACCCTGCGAGTATCAATGTTGAGTGTTTGAGCGAAGCGACCTATCTGAGAAAGGAGTGCTCACTTTATAAACTTTTCACTCGCAAGGTGCCGCTCGTATCCCGTATCCCGTAACGCGTGAATTTTAAAAACGTAGCCATCGAATCAATCGCCTATGCGCTCCCCGACGAGGTGTGGACTTCGGCGGATGTGGAGGCGAAGCTGGCACCTGTCTATCAGCGTCTGCGCTTGCCGGAGGGGCGGTTGGAGTTGATGACCGGCATTAAAGAGCGCCGCTTCTTCCCGGCGGGCACGCCTGCCTCGGTGGCTTCGGCGCAGGCGGGCGAGGCGGTGCTGGCAAAGTCCTCTTTCGACCGTGCGCAGATCGACCTCTTGATCCACTCGGCTGTGTGCCGGGATCGGCTGGAGCCGGCCACCGCCGCATACGTGCATGGGCTGCTCAAACTCTCGGGCAAGACGCAGATTTTTGATCTCTCCAACGCCTGCCTCGGCTTTTTGAATGCAATGGTGGTGGCGGGCAGCATGATCGAGAGCGGGCAGATCCAGCGCGCGCTGATCTGCTCGGGCGAAAATGGCCGTCCACTTGTCGAGAATACTTTGCAGCAATTGCTCAACCCGGAGCTCACGCGCCAATCAATCAAGCCCTATTTTGCCAATCTCACGATCGGCGGTGGCGCGGTGGCAGCCGTGCTTTGCCGCAGAGACCTGGCACCGCGTTCTTGCCCGTTGATGACGGCGGCGGTGGTCGAGACGGACACTTCGCACAACGAGCTCTGCCAAGGCGACAGCGCGGGCGATGCTTTGGAGATGTTGACCGATTCGGAGGAGTTGTTGGTGGCCGGCATTGGCGTGGCCACTCGCGCTTGGGCGCAGTTTGTCGCGGCAACTGGGTGGACGGCGGAGACGCCCGACCGAGTGATCACCCACCAAGTGGGCAAGGCGCACTCGCGCGAGCTTTTCAAGGCGCTCGGCCTCGATCTGGCTAAAGATTTTACCACCTTTGAAAGGCTGGGCAACGTCGGCTCAGTTTCCTGCCCGATCACGCTGGCGACGGCGATGGAGCAGGGCGCTTACGCCGAGGGGCAGAAAGCCGCACTGCTGGGAATCGGCAGCGGCTTGAGCAGTCTAATGATGGCCGTGGAGTGGCCGCAAACATGAGCCTATCGCGCGCTTCTGAACTTCCGCCCGAGGTGCGGCTGGAATATCCATTTGCCAGTAATACACTACGGCTGCTCAACGGTGCCACCATGCACTACATCGATCAGGGAAACGGCCCAGTTGTGGTGATGCTGCATGGCAATCCGACTTGGTCTTTTTACTATCGCAATCTGATTAAGCAACTCTCGCAGGCAGGTTTCCGTTGCCTCGTGCCGGATCACATCGGCTGTGGGCTCTCGGATAAGCCTGCGGACTATACCTACACGCTCAAGCAACGCATCGAAGATGTGGAAGGCTTGATCGATCACCTCGGCATTCGGAGCTTTAGCCTCGTCGTGCATGACTGGGGCGGAGCGATCGGCTGCGGTGTGGCGGGGCGTCGCCCAGATGCCTTGCGCAAGCTAGTGCTGCTGAATACTGGCGCGTTCCGCTCGAAGCGCATCCCTTTGCGTATCGCGGCGATCAAGGTGCCCGGCCTCGGGGAGTGCATCATTCGCGGCATCAACGGCTTCGCTGGGCCGGCGACGAACATGGCGGTCAAAATCCCGCTAAAGCCTGCCGTGAAGCGCGGTATGCTGTGGCCCTATCGCAGCTGGGCCGATCGGGTCGCTGTCTGGAACTTTGTTAAAGACATACCGCTGCGTGAGTCGCACCGTTCCTACCAAACGCTGGCTGAGGTGGAAAAAGGTCTGGCCAAGCTGGCGGGTAAGCCTGTGCAACTGGTCTGGGGTGCGCAGGACTTTTGCTTTAACATGCACTTTTACCGGCGCTTCCAAGAACTTTTTCCGAATGCGGAGTCCGTCGTCTATCCCAATTTTGGCCACTATATTCTGGAAGATGCCGGCCAAGATGCCTGGCAAAAAATTTCAAACTTCTTAAGCGAGTAGCGTTCTGCTGCGTCCTGCAGCGCCTCAGTTTACGCAAAAATGTGAACAAAGCTTTTTTCTGTGGGTCGCATCAACGAGCTTGATTCTTATTGCGGCTTTCCCCTTATTTTGCTCGCGAGTTTGACTCTGTGTGTATTCCAATAATCACCTACTTTAATGTCGAAGACTACAACATCATTGATTTCTGTTTCGGATAACTGTCCATGGGGGATCGCCGTGTTTGCGCATAGCTCGGGGCAGTTGCTAGAAGCCAACCGCTACATGCGCTCGATCTACGGTTGTGAGGATAGGTCGCAGCTGGCAGAGCTCTTTTCAAAGTCAGTCGAGCCAACACTGGCGGCAAAGGTCGCCTCGCTCGCCCCCGGGGCTACGTGGTCGGGGCGCATCTACCCACAGGGCAATCAGCACGGCATCAGCTCAGTTGAGGTTGTGGTGGAGCGGCTGGCCAAAGAGCCCGAGCAAGTGTGGCTCTACACACTGGAGCACCCTATTGTCGAGGATGCGCTGCGCTTCAGCAGCCGCAGCGAACTGAAGATGCTGCACGTGCTGCTGGATAATACTTTGGAGTATGTCTTCTTCCGCGATGTGAGCGGTAGCTTTATCCTCGCCAACGATGCCTTTCGCAAGGCGGTCTCCGTCAACGGGCTGACTCCGGGCGCGGGTACTAAGATCGAAGATTTCGTCTCTCGCAAGAGTGCTGCCTGGGTGCAGTCGCTCGACAGCCAGATGCTCGACTCGGGCAAGCCCGTCGTGAACGAGGTCTCGCTGTTCGTCTTTCAAAACGGCACCAAACATTGGCTACAACTCACCACTGTGCCGGTGCGCAGTGGCGAGGGCATGATTATCGGCTCGTTAAGTGTTGCGCGTGATATCAGCGATCTTAAGCGTACCGAATCTGAACTGCGCACAGCCATCGCCGAAGCGCACGAAGCCAGCCGTGCCAAAGGCGACTTTCTCGCCGCCATGAGCCATGAGATACGCACGCCGATCAATGGCATCATCGGCGCGTCCGAGCTCTGCCGCGAGACGCCGCTTGATTACGAACAGCGCGGCTACCTCGATACAGTCGCTCAGTGCGGCACAACGCTTTTGAGCCTCGTCAACGATGTGCTCGACTTTTCGAAGATCGAGGCGGGACAGATGAATCTCGAAAGTCTCAACTTTAGCCCCCGTAGCTTGATCGAATCCGTGGCCGATGAGTTTGCGCAGACGACGCGCGGCAAGCAGATCGAACTGGTCGTCGGCTACGATGCGGAACTGCCTGAGTATCTGCTCGGCGATCCGACGCGGGTGAAGCAAGTTTTCTATAACTTGGTGGGTAATGCGGTGAAGTTTACCGATACGGGCGAAATCTCGATCCGTGCCGAAGTTGCTGCTCTAAATGAAGACAGTGCACGTATTTTATTCTCCGTCACCGACACAGGCATAGGTATTTCAACAGACCGTCAGGTAGCCATCTTTCGTAGCTTCACCCAAGCAGATATGTCCACCACCCGTAAATACGGTGGCAGCGGGCTGGGGCTCTCTATCTGTAAGGAGCTGATTCGCCTCATGGGCGGCACCATCTCTGTGGCCAGTGAGCTGGAGCAGGGCACGCGCTTTGAGTTTGAAATACCCTTCCAGCTCTCTGGCAGTGTGGGTGCAGATGCCGTCCCTTTTAATGCTGAGCTTGCCGGTCTGCGCGTCTTGATCGTCGATGATAACAGCACCAACTGCAATCTGTATCAGCAAATGTGCGCCGGCTGGGGCTACCGCAGCTGTATTGCCAAAGATGGCGTCGCGGGGCTTTCTGCCATGGAAGAAGCGATCCGCGAGGGCGATGCTTATCGTCTCATCTTGCTAGATCAACAAATGCCAGGGCTCACGGGCTTGGATCTAGCCAGCCTCGTGCGCGCGCGCCCCGACTTGCGCGAGACGCAAATTATTTTATTATCCTCCTCTCTGAATCGTGAGGAGTCTGAGCGTGCCAAAGAGATCGGAGTGGCACGCGCCCTTGCCAAGCCTGTTAAACGGGCGACCTTGCAAGAGGTGATCCTAGAAACCTTCGGGATCGGTGGTGCGTGTGCTCGGCCAGTCACGCGTAACCTCCTCAATCCGCCCAAGCTCGATAAATCAATGAGCGTGCTTTTGGTCGAAGACAATGCAGTCAATCAAAACTTGGCCAGTCGCCGTTTGCAAAAGCTTGGGCATGTCGTCACGCTGGCCGAGGATGGCTACCAGGCGGTCGAAAAGATTCAAAAGCAGCGCTTCGATTGTATCCTAATGGATATACAGATGCCAAGGATGGATGGCTTTGAAGCGACGCGCGCGATCCGCGCTTTCGAGGCCGATTCGCAGAGCCCGCCACAATACATCATCGCGATGACAGCCCACGCCATGCGGGGCGACCGCGAGCGCTGCCTCGATTCTGGCATGGATAACTACATTCCCAAGCCATTTCGCTCGGAGCAGCTCAAAGAGGCGCTCCAGCAAGCCATACTTTTTTGCGAGGAAATTGAGCAAGTGAGCCGCCCCAGCGAGGCGCGTCGAGGAGCCTTTGCGGCTTATCTACAAAAACTAGATGCGGTCGACCGCGAGGATGTCTTGGCCGTCGCACCGTTGTTTTTGAAAGCCTTCCCAGAAGATGCACAGAGATTGCAAGTAGCCGTCAGCCAAATGGATTTCAAGGAGTGCTACTTCATCGCGCATACGATGAAGGGCTCGGCGGGTGTATTCAGGGCTGATGATTGCATCGCGATTGCCGCAAAGGTCGAGGCGTCCTGCGAATTAGAAGACCAGCAGGCGCTGGAAAGTTCCGCAGCGGACTTGATCGAAGCAATGCAAGCCCTTGTCCGCGAGGTCGAACTGGCTCTCGATGTAGTCGTGTCCGAGTGAGAATGTTATTTGCTTTTTCGGAGAATCTCTCCTTTACTTCCGCGCCTATGAGTTCCGTCCTGCAATTGCTCCTCGAAGGTGAGCGTCTCGATACTGCCCAAATGGCGCAGATCCTCGGCCTGCCCGAGTCCGAGATCGAAGCCGAATTAACCCGTCTCAAAGCCGAAGAGATTCTCCTCGGCTGGCGCCCCGTGCTCAACCCAGAGCGGGCGCAAGCAAACATCGTGCGCGCGGTGATCGAAGTGAAGATCAGCCCCGAGCGCGATGGCGGCTTCGACCGTCTCGCCACCCGTATTGCCCGTTTCGATGGAGTCGAGTCCTGCTATTTGATGTCTGGCTCCTACGATCTGCTGGTCTTTGCATCGGGGAATGATCTGCGCGAAGTCGCCACTTTTGTGTCCGAGCGTCTCGCCAGTGTGGCAGGCGTGCTCTCGACCGCCACTCACTTTATGCTCCGCGCCTATAAAGAGCAGGGGCACCTGCTACTGTCGCCCGTCGATGGTGAAGATAAACCTGCTGTCAGCCCATAATGAGTGATAATGGTCAACATTTTGTGGCAGATCACGTAGCGGGTCTGCCTCGCTCAGGCATTCGCGATTTCTTTGCCATCGTCGCCGCCATGCCGCAGGCCATTTCGCTCGGTATCGGCGAGCCCGACTTTGTCACGCCTTGGCACATCCGCGAGGCCGCCATCTTCGCCCTCGAAAAGGGCAAGACCAGCTACACCGATAATCTTGGGCTGATCCGCCTGCGCCGCGAGATCAGCACCTACGTGGAAAATAATTTCGGCATCAGTTACCAGCCCGAAACTGATATACTAGTGGCCGTCGGTGTCTCCGAGGCGCTCGACATCGCGCTGCGCGCCGTGCTCAACCCCGGCGATAAAGTGCTCTACCACGAGCCTTGCTACGTTTCCTACAGCCCCAGCATCATCTTGGCGCACGCCCAGCCGATCGCCGTGGGCACCTCGGCAGACGATCAGTTTGCTATCGACCCCGAACGCGTCGAAGCCGCTTGGGAGCCGGGCTGCAAGGTGCTGATGCTCAACTTCCCGACCAATCCGACAGGCGGCGTCACCGAACGCGCCAAGCTGGAGCGCCTCGCCAAGTTTGCTATCGAAAAAGACCTACTCGTGCTCAGTGACGAGATCTACTCCGAGCTCACCTTCGAGGGTGAGCACACCAGCATCGCCTCGCTGCCCGGTATGCGCGAGCGCACCATCTTCCTGCACGGCTTTTCCAAAGCTTACGCCATGACTGGCTTCCGCATCGGCTACGCATGTGGCCCCAAGGCGCTGATCGAAGCCATGATGAAGGTACACCAGTATAGTATGCTCTGTGCCCCCATCCTTTCCCAAGAGGCAGCCATCGAAGCGCTCAAAAACGGTGCGCCCGCCTTGGCCAAAATGAAAGAAGCCTACCACAAGCGCCGCGATCTCATTGTGCGCCGCTTTAATGAAGTCGGCCTCGAATGCCATTTGCCCAAAGGCTCCTTCTACGCCTTCCCCTCGATCAAGTCCACCGGGCTCGACTCCATGAGTTTTTGCAAAGGCCTGCTGGATAAAGAAGAAGTCGCCGTCGTGCCGGGCACAGCCTTCGGCCCCAGCGGCGCAGGCTTCGCCCGCGCCAGTTTCTCCACCAGCTACGAACGCATCCTCGAAGCCACCGACCGCATCGAGCGCTATGTGAATTCTATATGATCGATCCATCCAGAACCGTCGCCCTTGTCGGGCGCCCTAATGTCGGGAAAAGCCGTCTCTTTAATCGGCTTTGCGGTAAACGCATGTCCATCGTGCATGATATGCCCGGAGTCACTCGCGACCTCATTTCCACCGAAGTGCGCGACGACTACGTGCTGCTCGATACCGGCGGCATCGGTATGCAGATCGAGATGACTTCTAAAACGATATCCGTCGCTGCCGAAGAGCAAGTCGAATTTGCCATCCAAGCCGCCAGCGTGATTCTCTTCGTAGTGGACGCCCGCGAGGGCATCACCAATCTCGACGAGATTGTTGCGCAAAAACTGCGCCGCTACGGTAAGCACGTGCTGCTCGTCACCAACAAGGTCGATTTTGAAGAAAACGATGACCTGGCCGACGAGTTTCTCCGCCTCGGCCTCGGCGAGCCCTTCCGTGTCTCCGCCGAGCACGGCCGCGGCATTACCGACCTCGAAGAAGCCATCGATGCAAAGCTCGGCCCCAAGCCCGAACATAGCGAAGCCGACAAGACGGACCGCATACGTATCTCCCTGCTCGGTCGTCCCAATGTAGGTAAATCCTCCATCGGCAACCGCCTGCTCAAGTCCACCCGCCTCATCGTCAGCGACGTGCCCGGCACCACTCGCGACTCCGTCGAGCTCGACCTCGACTACCAGCACAAGGATGGCGAGCTACTCAAGTTCCGGCTCGCTGATACCGCCGGTCTGCGCATGAAGCGCAAAGTCGATAGCCCCGTCGAATATTTCTCCAGCGTCCGCACCCAAGCCGCGATGGAGCGCTCGGACGTCGTCTTCCTCGTGATCGATGCCGTCGATGGCGTCACCAAGCAAGACCAAGCCCTCGCTGGCGAAATCCTCGATGCCGGCCGCGCCCTCGTGATCGTTGTGAATAAGTGGGACTTAATTATAGATCGTTGGACGCACGACCCGATCGAAGGTTTTAAAAACCTCAAGCATTTTTTAAAAAGCTACGAAGAGTCGCTGCGTAAAGAGATGTTCTTCCTGCCCGATCCGCCCGTGTTGTTCGTTTCCGCTGTCACCGGTTTCGAGATCGAGTCCATGCTCAACGCCGCCGCTGGCATCCAAGCCACGCTCGATATGAAGCTGTCCACTGGCAAGCTCAACAGCGTCATCGAAGATCTCTTCGAAGCCCGCGCGCCCAAGATCGTCGGCACCAAGCGCTTCAAGGTCTTCTACGCCGTGCAGACAGGCTCGCGCCCGCTGCGCATTCGTTTTTTCTGCAACCGCGTCGAGCGCCTCGATCCCGGCTACCGCCGTTATTTAGAAAAGGCCATCATTCACGAGTTCAAGCTTAGGGGCTGCCCCGTTAGGTTCGACCTCGTCGGTAAAGAGCGCCGCTATGAAGACGGCGAAGGAGAAAACGCCCCCCGCCATAACGACACCGTTCAAAACAAAGCCCGCGTCAAAAAGATGGGGCCCAACGCCGTCAAGCTCGACACCAAGCACCCCGAGCGCCGCAAGCGCATCACCCAAGTCAAAGCCGCCCACAATAAACGCGGCAAGAAGCGTTGAGCTTGTCGCAGTTGACTTTCCTCGTGCTCCGTGAGTTTGTTGGGTCATGAATATTCATCCAACAGCGATCATCGCGGAGTCGGCACAAATCGGGGAGGGCACCACAATCGCAGCAGGTGCTTTGATTGAAGAGGGCGTCCAAATCGGGCGCGACTGCAAGATCGCAGCTTACGCGATCATTCGCAAGGGCACCACGCTCGGCGATGCGGTGCAGGTCGATTCCTTTTGCGTGCTCGGTGGTGATCCGCAGTCGATTAATTTCGATACCTCGCTGGAAAGCTCGGTGGTGATCGGCGACCGTGTCATCTTGCGCGAGGCCGTCACCGTGCATCGCCCAGAAACGGCGGGCGCGCAAACGGTAGTCGGCGATGATTGTTTCCTGATGTCCAATGCTCACGTTGCGCACGACTGCCAGCTCGGTAAGGGCGTGGTGATGGCTAATAATGTGATGCTAGCCGGCCACGTCCGTATCGGCGAAAAGACCGTGGTGGGCGGCGGGGCAGGCATCCATCAATTTTGCCGTATCGGTGCCTATTGCATGATCGCGGGTAACGCCTCGATCACCGCCGATGTGCCGCCCTATGTGGTGGCGGCAGAGCGCAGCGAGGCGCATGGCTTAAACTTGCTAGGCTTGCGCCGTGGCGGCTTTGAGCAGCGCGAGATTAAAGACCTGAAACGCTGCTACCGCGCGGTGTTTTTTGGCGGCGGCAATTTGAAACGAAAAGCCGAAGAAGCGGTGCGCGAGACCGAGTTTGGCACCACGCCAGCAGGTGCGCGCTTCCTCAGCTTCTTTGAATCAGGCACACGCGGCTTCATCCAATCCACTCGTGATTAAGACGCAGGCAGCTTTGCCCTTGGCCATCACCTGTGGCGACCCCGCCGGTATCGGCCCCGAGGTGATCGAGCAAATGTTGCGCTCCGATGCCAGCGGCGGTCAAGATTGCGTGCTGGTCGGTGCCCCGCCGTGGGGGCAGTCGATGGCTTATCTTTTTGGGGTCAAATACGAAGCAGTCGGTCCTCCCAACTATGTTGCGCAGCTCGGTGTGCCTTCGGTTGAGGGCGCGGGCGTCGCGCTGGCCGCGATGGAGGCGGCGGCGGCCGGCTGCCGCGAGGGGCGCTACCGTGGCGTCGTCACCGGGCCAGTCAGTAAGCACTGGCTACAGCGATGTGGATTTAAATTTCCCGGGCAGACAGAGTTTTTTGCTAATGCCTGGGGCGGCGAGCCGACGATGGCCTTCGTCGGCAGAGAACTGAGGGTCGTGCTCGCGACTTGGCACCTCCCACTGCGCGATGTCTCGCAGGCACTCGATAGCGATTGCCTCGAAAAAGCAGTGTGGCGCGCACATGCGCTCGCGCAGCAGTTCGGGGTCGCGCAGCCAAGGATCGGGGTGTGCGGGCTGAATCCCCATGCAGGCGAGGGTGGCATACTTGGGCGCGAAGAGCTGGAAGTGCTCGATCCTACGCTAGATCGCCTGCGCACGCAGATGCCCGGACTTTCCAAATGTTTGCCAGGCGACACCGTCTTCCACCGCCAGCGGCAAGGCGATTTCGACGTGGTGGTAGCCGCCTACCACGATCAAGCGCTAGCCGCCGTGAAGACCTTAGAGTTCGACTCAGCCGTCAATTTGACGCTTGGCTTGCCTTTCGTGCGCACCAGTCCCGATCACGGCACCGCCTTCGATCTAGCGGGGCAGGGCAAAGCAAATCCAGCCAGCTTCGCCGCAGCGCTGAGAGTCGCACGAGAGCTGACCCATCGGTCTTAAATTACGGCGAGCCGCGGGTGATCTCTCAGGCGCACTCCAGCACTTGCTCAGGATTTACAATACGCACTTTAGTAGGTGCCAGTTCCCCCCGCTTCAATCGCCTTCATCTGGCGAATCGAGTCTTTCAATTCTTTCAATTCATTCAATAGTTCTGCGTCCATAATGTGCTCCTTTCTTAATCTTCGATCAGTCCTCTCAAGAGCTAAGTCAATGACGCACTTGGCGCAAATCTTTATATTTTGCGTTCGACCCCTGCTTTTTCCCTGGAGGATGATTCTGGTAGGGATAGCCAGCGCCTTTGCTCGTATTACTCAAGGAACCAGTCTAGGGCTTCTCTAAAGTGGGCACTGTTGAAACTATGACCGCCCGAATAAATTTTACTCCGAACGTCGAGCCTCACTGCTTCCGCCCCTTGTTCAACCCCCTCTCGGTATCGATCTGTGACTAGCTTGTCTGCATCGCCGGAACTGATGAATGCCTTCTTATTTCGATAGGCATTTTTAGAAACAGACATGTCTTTGATCGCAAAATCGAAGAGTGCTTCGTTACAGCCGCCGATCCAGTATCCCTTGAGGTCGACTCCATCCAGTTCACTCATAATGCCCCCCATCCACTGGCTAGTTTTCGCTCCACCTGAAAACCCGCCGGTCGCCACGGGCCATTTTTCAGATCCTTCGTATTTAAGGTGTAGCTGCTCGAAGAACTCCTTCATCGCCGCATAAAACACCGCGTTTGACCATGTGCTTTTCGGATCCGGGCTTCCTTCCACGCTGACGAGCATCCATCCTTTGTCCCGACAATCATTCCAATAGCCCTTGGCTCCCTGAACGTTGCTTTTAATGTCGCCGGTCGTCCACTGGACGAAGATAGGACAGCCGCGCTTGGGATCGAAGTCATAGGGGATTCCCAAAAGCACCCTGATTTCATCCAGTTTGTGACCTTTTGACATGTCCTTAATCCAACTCCCAGAGTAACTTGAGGCAAACGAATCGCCCCAACCAGTTCCACCCCTTTGGGCGAGTTTCTGGTTCTCATCAGATAAACTGAAAGTAAAAATCAGCAATTCGCCAGGCTTCAATTCCTGGCCCATGAACTGGCGAGCTTCCGCATTCGCTTTTTCGATACGCCGCTGCGATTCGCTTTTCGCATAAGACTGATCTTCTTCCGAAAGTGAGTCCAGAGGAACGTCGTAACGTTTTCCAGTCATGAGTAGGCCTACCTTTGAGTCTTTAAGTTCGATAAACTCTGCCTCGATGGTACGACCGTCGCTATTAATCCATGTTCGGGCGTTTGCCGGATTCAAGAAAACAAGCAGAGCGGCACTCCAAGAAATGGCTTTGAATACTGCGGTTAAAAAAGGGATTTTAGGGCGTCTCGTCATAAGATTGCGGCGGGTGATCGGTTGTAATCAGTTGATAAACAAGTAAAGAGGGATTCTATCAAAATGGCACGAACTTACAAGTAAAGAGGAGTCATGTGATTACCTTTGTGGTAAGTTTCTTGGAGGTTCCTCTCTTGTCAGTTTAGTAGGAGAGGGGGAAAGGTTAGGATTTGGCAACCACAAGGTAATGACATTGACCCCCTACCGCTTTTCTTTTCAGCGCAGGCGCGAAGCGGACGGTTCAATCGAAGCTGATGAAATCTTTTAATTGATCAAGGGTGGCGGGCCCGATGCCGGAGACGCGTTGCAGGTCGTCAATTGATTCGAAGGGCTTTTCCTCGCGGGCTTCGATGATCTTCCGGGCGGTGGCTGGGCCGATTCCGTTGAGCTTTTGCAGAGTCTGCGCATCAGCTGTGTTTGGATTGACCGGACTTTGCGGTTCGCGGCTTAGGGTCAGTGCCTGCTGGAGTTCGATCGCTTCGAGGCGTTCGGCGAGCCGTTCATTGGGCAGAGCCTCCCAATCAGTGTATGCCCAGATTCCTTTTCGGGAGCCGGCCGCGAGAAATTCCAGATCAGCCATTCGCTCCTCGGTTTCTTTGTGGTGGAGACCGGTCGGGCCTTGCCGATAGACGCCAAACGCCCGGGCGAGTCCGTTGCGGACGAGTTTTTCGGCGAGGCTTACGCCGTCGGATGTTTCGACGAAGGCGTAGATCCGTTTGTTATTCGCACCTCCGCGGGCGTCCGCGTGGGAGGTGTAGATGGTGAAGGGCTGGCCCGCGAGTGCTTTCAGAGTGAAAACCGTGGCCTCCTCGCCAAGTTCAATCGCTTTGGTGATCGAAGCCTGAGGATCTTTCCCATAACCGGAAATGCCGAAATAGCGGCGCTGCGCGCGCAGGCGACGTGCGTCGGTGGTGTTATTGATCTTCGTTTCGATGGCATCGACCTCATAGAGCCGGACGGTGATTTCCTCCCCGTTGGTTAGCCGCACGCTGAAACTGTCACCATCGTTCCACTCACTTTCCAAGTAGACACAGTCGGGGTATTTTGTCAGCCCGGTCGTGGGATTCTCAGTGATCGACTCAGCCACCAGAGTGGCCGCTGACAATAAACCAATCCAAAAGATGATAAAGGGAGCGTTTGTGCGATGTGAGAAGTGATGCCGCATTATGCTGGCAATCTGTGGTTATGATCCAACTTCTGCAAGGCAAGTTGTTGCGCGCTCCGTAATACCCACTGCCAACCGATGCAGGGCATCTCGGATACTCAGTGAGGAAATTTAAAGGAGGAAATTTAAAGGACACCCACATAAATTCCTCAAAATGTTTGAACGATGGCCGTATGGTGAACAAAAAGGCACCTAAGAGTGTCAATTACTCGAAAAATAGTCGTGGATGTGAACCAAGCGCGAGTGTATCACTGTATTTCCCGCTGCGTGCGCCGTGCGTTTCCGTACGGGGTGGATTACGGAAAACTGGGTCCGCAACGTCGAGAGCTATGGCGGTCTTTTTTACAGGGTTGCCGATCCGCTGGAGTTGATCCTGGCCAGAGCCCGGGAAAAGAGCCAAAGCTGGTTGAAAGGGCAAAGTGGTAGCAGGCAGCTCTATCACGGCTCGTGCTCGGCGCGCTCTGGGCTTCGCTATTTTGCTTCAATTACATGCTAACTCGGGTGAAACTTACTTGGGTTCCCAAGCCAGACGCTACGAAGCGCCATTGGGCATACCGACGGTTCTGGATCGAGTGATTCAGCGAGCCATCGCTGAGGCCGACGAACGAGCGAACGGAATTGATAGCGCCGACTAGATCTATCCAGACGGGCTGTAATGGTGTTCGGCGATCCAAAGCGTTACCGCTTCGGCTACGTTAAAGCTTCCCTTTGTGATTTACATCATTCTGAAAAATGTAACCAACCTGTGCGACGGCGGTTCGCGCTTGTAGTTAATCAATTTAAAACCGACGGTAGTTTCACTATGCAGAAAAACGCATCGACCACGCTCCCTCGCACCTTCTGGTGGCACAACCTGACTCAGGCACTGGGAGCTATGAACGATAACATCTTCAAGTTGTTGATGGTGTATGCGCTCATTGCGTGGCACGGCCCCGAGGCGTCGGCCAAGATCCTTGCCAGTGTGGGGCTGGTCTTTGCGCTGCCCTTCCTTTTGATCGTGCCGATTGCGGGCTCGTTTGCCGATCGGTTTAGTAAGAATAAAGTCATCCGTAAGCTCAAGCTAGTCGAGCTGGGCGTGATGACTTTCGGGCTGGTCGCGCTGCAACTCGGCAGTAGTGCCATGCTTTATATGACGATGTTTTTCATGTCCTCGCAGAGCGCTTTTTTCTCACCTTGCAAGTATGGCATCATTCCTGAGCAGGTGGGCAGCACCGCGCTGACTAAAGCCAACGGCTCGATTCAATTATTTACCTTTCTAGCGATCATCGCAGGTACGGTGCTTGCGCCGGAACTGAGCCTTCTCTTCGGTGGTCAATTCAGTATGGTTGCCAGTGTTTGCCTAGTCATTTCCGTCGCTGGCTACTACACTTCGACTCGTATTTCGACCACTCCCGAGCATCCCGAAAGGAAGGTCAATTTCAACGGTGCGGTCAATTTGATGCGCACTTTCGCCTATGTGCGCAAGGATCGCTACCTGTTACTGGCGATTGGCTCGGCCGCATTTTTCTCGCTCTCGGCCGCCTTTATCCAACTCAATGTACTTAATTTTGGATACGAAACGCTCGACCTCACCCATGAAGCAGCGACACGGCTCTTTCTATTGATCGCAGTCGGCATCGGAGTCGGCGCGACCACGGCAGGCTACGTGAGCGGGCGTGGTATCGAGTTTGGCGTGGTGCCGATTGGCGCGGGGCTGATGAGCCTCATGCTGCTGGTGCTCGGCACGCTTGGGCAGGGTAATCTATTGCTGGCTGCGCTGTGTATGCCGCTACTTGGCTTTGCGGCGGGTCTCTTCATCGTGCCGGTCGAAGCCTTTATTCAGCTACGTAGCCCAAAAGATCGCTTTGGCTCCGTGCAAGCCTGCAACGCTTTTATGAGCTGGGTCGGCATTTTTATCGCAAGCATTCTGCTCTATTTCCTTACCTCGGTCTTAAGCCTGAGCGCCCAGCAGGGCTTCGCGTTGCTGGCTGTTTTGATCCTGTCCGTGGCGCTGTTGAGCCTGTTAATTTTACCCGACTTTTTGGTGAAGTTTATTATCAAGTTGATCACGCGCTTCTGCTACCGGCTCAAGGTGCGTGGCTTGGATCACTTGCCGACAGATCGACCGGCGCTCCTCGTTTGTAATCATATCAGTCTGATGGATGCCGTGCTCTTGATGTCGAGCCAGCCGCGCCGCGTGCGTATGTTAATGTCGCGCAGCTTTTACGACAACTCTGGCTGGTTGACCCGCAAGGTCGTCCACTTAGCCAAAGTCATTTTGATCCACAGTGGGGACAATCCCAAGAAGCTGATCCAGTCGCTCAAGACGGCGCGCACCGTCCTAGACGAAGGCTACCTCGTCTGCGTTTTCGCCGAGGGCGCACTCAGCCGCACTGGAATGCTGCGCCCCTTCAAGGCGGGCTTTGAACGTATTGTGAAAGGCAGCGACTATCCCATCATCCCTGTTTATATCGGAGGCGCGTGGGGGAGCGTCGCCAGCTACCGCTATGGTATGCCTAAGATTCGTCCGTTGCGCGAGTTTCGCTATCCGGTGAGTGTGCATTTCGGCAAGCCGCTTGCGGCGACTTCCAAAGCCTTCGAGGTGCAGCAGGCCGTCAGCGAACTCTCGTGCGAAGCCTACCAGCTACTCGTGCCGGATCGCAAGAGCCTCGGCTACAGCTTCGTGCAAACCGCCCGCAGTAATTGGGGTAAGCTAGCAGTCGCCGAGAGTCGCGGCGAAGAGCTAAGCTATGGGCAGTTGCTGATCAGAAGTCATCTGCTGCGCCAGCGCATCAATCAAATGGCCAGCTGCGACGAAGCTCGTATCGGCATTCTATTGCCGACGGGTGTTGCGTCAGTGATCACAAATCTCGCCCTCGCACTCGATCAACGCACTAGCGTTAATTTAAACTACACCGAGCCCAACGAAGCGATCCTGTCGACCGAGTCGCAGTGCGAGTTGCAGACGATCATCAGCTCGAAGCAATTCATGGCACACCTTCCCGAAATAAAGCGAACCACCAAGGTGCTCTACCTCGAAGATTTGATGGCCGATATTGGAAGCCTCGAAAAAGCAGTCGCTGCAATCAAATGCCGGATCGTTTCAGCTTCTGCGCTCTGCAAAGAATCAAAGCACCGCATCGAGAGCACCGCGACGATTCTGTTCTCCAGCGGCTCGACCGGCGAGCCGAAGGGCGTCATGCTCAGCCACCATAATTTGCTGTCAAATATCGAGTCGATGCGTGCAGTGCTGAGCCCGCATCGAGACGATGTGATACTGGCCACACTGCCGTTATTTTATTCGTTTGGTTATACCGCCACCTTCTGGTTGCCGCTCTTGTCGGGGCTTACGATAGCTTGCCATGACAATCCGCTCGAAGGCGAGACCATCGGCGCACTGGCCGAGAAGTATGGCGGTAGTATTCTGCTGGCCACGCCCACCTTGCTCACGGCCTACTGTGCTGAAATTAAGCCTGCGCAATTTGCCCATTTACGCTACGTGTTCACTGGCACGGAAAAGTTACAGCTACAGGTCGCGCAGCTATTTGAAAAGCGCTTCGGTATCGCGCCGCTAGAAGGCTATGGAGCCACCGAGCTGTCGCCCGTCTGCGCGCTGAGTATGCCCAATGTCGAAATCGACGAGTTGCCAGAAACGGGGCACCGCGCGGATCGAATCGGTCGCCCGCTGCCCGGCATCGCGGTGCGTATCGTCAATTTGGATACAGGTGCAGCGCTCGCTCCCGACGAAGAGGGGATGATTCAGGTCAAAGGCCCCAACGTGATGCAAGGCTACCTGAACAAGCCAGAACTCACCGCAAGTGTGCTTAAAGATGGCTGGTACACCACCGGCGACATCGGCTTCATGGATGCCGACGGCTTCTTCGCCATCACAGGGCGCGAGGCGTTTGCTGAACCACGGTAGTGGGAAAGTAGTGGGAGCATCCTGCTCCCGTTTTGCGGTAGCGCGGGTCGGCCATGGAGCTGGAAGCTCCGGCTACGGTAGCGGGAAAGTAGTGGGAGCATCCTGCTCCCGTTTTGCAGCGGCGCGGGGTGCCATGGAGCTGGAAGCTCCGGCTACGGTAGCGGGAAAGTAGTGGGAGCATCCTG
>Ga0222650_1000784_pt1 | contig 21329 bp, 22 predicted proteins | sample AntAcemetagen367_FD_179820 | JGI IMG/M metagenome (GOLD analysis project Ga0222650, IMG submission 179820) | Saline water microbial communities from Ace Lake, Antarctica - #367 | ecosystem: Environmental > Aquatic > Non-marine Saline and Alkaline > Saline | place: Antarctica: Ace Lake... | reverse complement strand
CATCTCCTCGGGGAGCAACACCTCCCCGGCCTCTCCCCGGAGCTGCGCGAAACCATCATCCGGAAGCTCTTCCTCCGCATATCCGAACGCTACTGGGATCGCATCAAGAACACCCCAGCCGCCTGGAACGCATACTCCGCAGAGGTCTTCCGCGAATTTCGAAAAAACCTCTCCGACCAGAGCGATTCCCAGCAAGAAATCCTCCGCAAGCTCGACACTCTCGGCGGACTCGACCGGCTCATCGTCAGCCCTCCTCCTCTCTCCCAGCTCCCTGGAGCCAAAAAAGCCATCGACCATCTCTGCGCAGATCTCAGGGGTGACATCGCCCTCCTCAGCGGGAAAATCGACACCCTTCAGACTACGGCAGATTTCACGCTCAGAGGCGTAGGGGAAATCAAGACGGACGGAAAAGCCACTGCTCGTAAAATCCTCGCCATCGCCGCACTTCTCCTCTTACTCGGCATTGGCGGTTGGTTCGCTCATCAATCCACACGAGACAAACTCAAAGACATCAGCGAAAACCTCGACCGGCCTCTGAACAAGGCCCGCCTTCGTGCCCACCTCATCGAAGCCTCCGAAAAAGCACTTACCGCTGACCTCGCTGAGGCCGAGGCCATCGTCGGAGACTGGCAAAAGCGCCAGAAACTCACGGACGGTGCCCAGGCTGCCCACCAGCAGCGACTTTCCCGCGTTGATGAACTTGTCAACGACTTCGCCGCCATCGAGTCGGCGGAAAAGGCCACTGCCACCAGCCGGGAAATGCTCCGCATCCTCGACGAGGAAGGCATCGACGCGGCGCTCGAGTTTCTCTCCTCCAGCAGCGATCGCCTCATCGAGACCTCCAGCCGCAAAGCCGAGGAAGCCCACGAGATCCTCCAGCCCCTCCTAACCGGCGCCCAGCTCGCCATCGCCAACGGCGAACCCGAGAAGGCCGAAGCCCTCTTCCTCAAACTCCTCGCCCCGGAGGTCGTAAGCTGGCCCGAAGCCCGGCATGAATACTTTGTCTATCTTGTTGACATAAAAGGCCCGCGCCAACAAAGCCATGGCACCCTCTCCGCCGCTCTCGCCATCTACCGTGAGGCAATGCGTCAAGCCACCCTACTGACCCTCCAAGAGCCAGAAAGCCCACAGTGTCAGCGCGATCTTTCCATCAGCCACAGCAAGCTTAGCGAGATCGCAGTGGCGAAAGGCGACCTCCGCTCCGCTCTAGCCTCAATTACGGCCGCTCTAACGATCACAAAAAAACTCGCATTGGATTCACCGGAGGACATGCAGTGGCAACAAGACCTGTCCATCGACCATGATAGACTTGGCGACATCGCAATGGCGCAGGGCGACTTTACCACCGCCATGACATCCTATAGTGCAGCCATGGAGGTCACTAAGGCTCTCGCTTCCCGCGACATCGAGAACATGCAGTGGCAACGCAACCTCGCCAATAGCCACGCCAGATTCGGTGATCACTCTTTGTTACATGGCGATCTCCCCGCAGCGCATGCATCATACTCAGCAGCTCTGGAGATCGCGAAAAAACTTGCGACTCGTGATCCGGAGAACACGGAGTGGCAGCGTGATCTCTCAGTCATCCACAGCAGGCTCGGCAAAACTGAAATTTCACAAGGAGATATCGCTGCCGCAAAAGCATCCATCACCGCCGCATTCGAGATTGCCACTAAACTCGCCGCTAAAGAACCGGACAATATAATCCTACTCCGAGGACTCTCAATGAGCCACAGCGATCTCGGCGATATTTCTCTGGAGCAGGGTGATCTCTCCACTGCAAAGTCATCATATACTGCCGCCCTGAAGATTGCAGAAAAACTTGCCGACCGTGATGCGGTGAACACAGATTTGCTGCGCGATGTCTCCGTCTTCCACGGCAGGCTCGGCGAGATTGCCTTTACAGAGGGCGATCTTCTCGCAGCGAAAACCTCCTACACTTCCGGCCTGGAGATCGAGGGAAAACTCGCTGCCCGCGATCCGGAGAATATGGTGTGGCAACGCGATCTCTTCGGAAGTTACACCAACCTCGGCAACATCGCCATGGCGCAGAATGATCCCCAGGCTGCAAAGGCTTCCTACACCGCTGGATTGGGTATCGCGGAAAAACTTGTGGGCGGCTCTCCGGAGAACATGCAATGGCAGAGCGACCTCGCAGCTAACTATTGGAGGCTTGGCGACATCAACTCAGCACAGGGCGACCTCCCCGCCGCTAGGGTGTCCTACGCTGCTAGTTTAAAAATCGCAGAAAAGATCGCTTCCCGCGACCCGGAGAAGGCTAAGTGGCAGCGCCACATCTACACCAATCACTGGCGGCTCGCCGATATCGCTGAAAAAGAGGGAGATACGGCATCGGCTCGTAGGTATTGGCAGAAATGCCACGATTTTCTGGATGGTATCGTAAAGGCAGGAAACCATGTTACCACAGAAGACTTGGAATATCTCAAGTTTCTCAAACAAAAACTCGGCATCGATTGATAGACTTGCTCCTTTATCCCCCAACCCCCTTCGAATATGAACCTCATCAGCAACCCAGATCTGAAGACGCTTCTCAAGGGCGACTTTGAGACCCGGCTCCTAAAGTCTGCTTACGCCCGGATCAACGACTACAATGATCCGCTGCGCGGGTCGGTATTCGCCCTATTGATGCGAGAATTGATCCGGATAGTAATGGATCGAATTGCGCCAGACTCTTTGGTTTCACAATCATCCTGGTGTAAAGGAGATCTTTGGACTTACACGGACAAGGACGAGAACACAAAAATAACCAGGCGGAGTCGTTATCGGTTCGCAATCACGGGTACAATTTCTGACGATAAGATAAGGCAGTATCCCAAGTTGAATTGCGAAGCATCTATAGCCGAACTTCACACTCTCGTCAAAAAGCTGAATAAGTTTGCGCATATCAGTCCCGGCACATTCGATCTGACAGTTGAACAAACCACGGACTTTCTCGAACAGGTCGAGGAAGCCGTTAGGCAGTATGCGAAAACACTGACGACCACTAAAAGTCAGATTCGAGAGATTATGTGGACTATTGTCGACGGCTCGGTGAACCAACATGTTCTTGACGCGATACCGGGCGAATTTCATAATCTTCCTGGTCATACATTGGTAGAAAATATTCACCTTGAGCATCTCCAAGACTTCGACACGAGCACAATGTTTCCTACGCTCACTGGATCAGGGATCGCAGAAATTGAGTCAAACTATTGTCATGGTGACGACGACATGAGCTCGGCGGATGCTTATCCCATAGATTTTGAAGTGAGTATTGATCCGGAAACGTTCGAAGTTACTGTCGAGTCCGTCTCCGTTGACACATCTTCATTTTACGAATAGAACAAGCGAACGACAAGATTCTGCAGTCCAAAATTCCACCGCTTGAGTTGGAGTTTCGAAAGAGAGCAAGGCGGTGGATCTGGAGCTTTCCGCGCTGCTGGATGAGGCTGCGCCGGAGTGGAAGGAAGCGGAGGGAGGTCTTTGCTGAGGGCTATCTCTCGGCGGTGAAGCTGCGCCGTGCTTTGCGGGCGGAGTTGCGGCAAGGCACGGAGACTGCTGAGCGACCATTGCACCGCAGTCCGGAGCTGCGTAAGATTTTCAAACAGGGCGCGGTGCTTGCGTCGGCGGATGGCGGAAGCCTGCGACCCGCGCATCTGCTGGTGGCCTTGATCGAGGGTGGAGATCCTGTGTTTCCGGCGGTTTTGACGAAGCTGGGGTTCGATTCGTTCGATGTGCTGCAAGAATTGAGACAGAAGCTTTCAAGACCCAAGGCGCAAGAGAAGAGGAAGGAAGCCAAGCCGATGGAGGACGAGGGGGTAAAAGCTGAATCCGCCGCGGCGGACTGAAAACTGAAATGCTGAAATAGGAGACGAAGAGTAAGAGGTGCGACGAAGGGGCGGGCGAGGTGCCTTTTGAACTACAGCCGCGTCATTCACCGGCAGCGAGCGCAACTTGTTCCACCAGTGCGGGTGAAACGTAAAGACCGGCGGCAATCATCTGCTCAAAAATAGGTCGGCAGGCAGGTATGAGCCCACGCTTTTTTGCGAGAGCCACGAAACTGAGGGAGCCACGCATCGGGATGCCGAAGACCATTGCGCAGCGACGGGCAGCAGCGTCATCCAACACCGCTTCATGGCTGGGATTGGCCCGGGCCATGGAGATCACGGCAGTCTCGCCCGCACCCAGATCCCATGCGATCAAGTCACTCGTCAGGGCAGTGTCCGTGACAATGCATGCCGCACCTTCTGCTGTTGCGAGCCATTGGAGTGCGGGGTCGGTGGGCGAACCGGCAGCCACTTCGCAGGCCACGGATTCGGGCACAGCGATGCGCCCCATTTGAGGCAACCAGCCAAGCTGGCCGGATTTTCCAAGCAGAATCAGCGGTGATGCGTCAATGATCCAGTGCTCAGTCACGGGCAAGTTCCTCGGCGAGTTCTTCGTGAGTCGCCTGCACAGCGGAGACGTGGAATCTACCGCAACCCAACAGAAACTCCTCGCGCGAGACACCCGCGAGAGTTGCGGCCTTGGATTGGGAGACCATACCCGCTTCATACCACTTCAGGGCAGCGGCAAGCCTCAATTCACGGGCAAACTGAGCTGGCGACAAGCGCAACGCGCTGAACGCGGCTTCAGGTATGTCCATTTCAATGTGCATGTTTGCACCCTAGCTCAGACAGACCCAGATGTCACCAGCATTCTGGGTAGTGGCTGGAGGCGAAATTCCTGGGAGGAATCCTAGGAGCCCACGCCGGAAGAGGCGGTGGTAATTCTGATCGCGCTGCGCGAGCGTTTGCAGGAGCACCATGGGGTGGTGCTGGACGATGATGCGCTGAAAGCGGCGGTGGAGTGGTCGGTGAGGTATCTGCCGGATTTCAGGTTGCCGGATAAGGCGCTGGATCTGGTGGATCAGGCTTGTGCGGCGGCTAGGTTTTGGACGCTTTCTCCGCAGGTGTTGGAGAATCCCGGCGGGACGCCGGAATCACGGCCTGCCGCGAGACGCGGCAGCTACGTGGGCAGAGAGGAGATTGCGGCGGTGGTTGCGGCGCGGTGTGGGATTCCGGTGGGCACGCTGACGGCGGATGAAGGGGAGCGTCTGAAGCGCCTGGAAGAACTGCTTTCCGGGCGGGTGAAGGGGCAGCCGGAAGCCATCGCCGCTGTGGCCGATGCGGTGCGACTGGCACGTGCCGGACTAAAGAAACCCGAGCGTCCGGCGGGGGTATTTCTGTTTGTGGGGCCATCCGGCACCGGCAAGACGGAGCTGGCGAAGGCACTGGCGGAGTTTTTGTTTCACGACGAGCGGCGCATGATCCGCTTCGATATGTCCGAGTTCATGGAAGAGCACAGCGTTTCCAAGCTCATCGGCTCGCCACCGGGTTACGTCGGCCACGACGAGGGCGGCCAACTGACGGACGCGATCCGCACGCACCCTTACAGCGTGGTGCTTTTCGATGAGATCGAGAAAGCGCATCCTCGGGTGCTGGATTTGTTTCTGCAAATCTTCGATGAGGGAACGCTCACCGACAGCCAGGGAAGGAAGTGCAGCTTCCGGGAGTCGATGATTATTTTGACGAGCAATCTTGGTGCTGGTGGAGGGACGGCGAAGCCGTTCATCGGCTTCACACCGGGTGGAGCCCCCGAAGTTTCGCCTGATCAAGACGTCATTCAGCGGGCGGAAAATGCCATCCGCAAGCACCTGCGGCCAGAGCTGGTGAACCGGCTAACGAAGATCGTGCATTTCAATCCGCTGGGAATGGATTCTGCGAGATTGATCGTAGGGAAGCTGGTTGACCAACTGAATGCGAGGATTTCGGATCGGGGAGTGAAGGTGGAGCTTGATGAAAGTGCGCTGGAACTAATCCTGCGCGAAGGTTTCAGCCCGGAATACGGAGCAAGAAATCTGGAACGTGTGATGGATCGTTTGCTTGGCAATCTTGTCGCTGATGAACTTCTAAACGGTAAGATCATGGCTGGACAAACGATTCGTTTCGGAACAATCGGAGAGGAAATTCAACTTTTACAATCTCATGCTCTCTGAAGCCAAATCGTATCAGACACGTTGGCGGACACGAATGCAGACCGTTTACGATCTCTCACCAAAACACACCCATACGGGACGCAAGGATCGTGGGTTTCCTGTGTTCCAGTCAGACTAAGCTAGTATCCAATGGATAGCCGCTGGTAAGAAATACTAAAAACAAGGGGTCTTTCGTGGAGGACCAGGCGTGGAGGCGGCGTTTTAGTGAGGAGCAGGCGGAAGCGATTTCTGCTTCGGCACGTGCTTCTTCGGAGCTGATGACAGCGAGGCCGGGATACCCGGCGCGGAGGTAGGTGGTGAGGTTCATATGGAGTTATTCGTTAAATGTTATTGGTTATTGGTTATTGGTTATTCGTTAAATGTTATTGGTTATTGGTTATTGGTTATTGGGGAAGAGGCTGCGGCTGGAGGTTGGTTTTTTCCCAGCGCAGGCATTCGGTTCGGGATGGGTGGGAGAACATGACGGTGCCGTTGTCGGCGTCGTGGACGTCCCATTGTTGTTTGGAATCACAGAAACGGATGTCCGTGGCTCGGACGACTTGGAGTCGCCCGAGCGCACGGAGATCAATCGCTTCGGTGTAGAGGCAGTCGATGTGACCACCGGGGGTGAAGCGAAGGGTTTGGCTCATGGTTATGAGTCGCCCCCTCCGATTTGTTGCTGGTTCTGATGGCTGTTTGTCTGCCGCCAGAAGTCTGGCTTGCGAGTGCGCTCACGGGGTTTCCCGAGTGCTTCTTCGATCGCCTTGGTAGCGGCTTCGCAGCCGTTGCCTTTGAAGCCTTCGGCCTCGACGGTGATTTCCCCAGTTGGGGAAACTTTCACATGGATGCGGCGGCTCATAGCGAACCTCCTTCCAGGGTGAGCAGGACGTAGCCATCGGCTTCGATCCTGCGTGTGCTGCGGAGTCCGCGTGAACGGGCTTCGCGGATGGTCTTGTGGACGCCGTAGGATTGGAGCAGGCGGCCGTAGCCGATTCCGACTTCCTTGGCGACGTGTCCGTCCCACCAGTCGGTGGTCAGGCCGTAGCTGCCGTCGTTTTCTTTCGAAGGTTCAACGGCGATATCATACGGCCCCTTGAGCTGGATGACGTGGGGGGCGGTGCGGGTCATACCGGCATAGCCCCGGCATTTTGCATCCTTGAGGAGCTGGAAGCCCATCTCGACGGATGCGTCGAGGAGTGCTTCGAGATCCCGGATCTGGGTCTGTATCGTGGTGAAGTGTGACATGTTTAATTTTGGTTTGGTTTGGTTGATGGATCCGGCTTCGCGTTGCTATGCCGGGACAAGATGCACCAAGGGCGGCTCCTGATTTGGAGCCGCCCTTCGTGCGGGTTCGGGGGGATGTTGGTTGGGGTGGGTAGTAGGCTTGGTAGGTGTTGGTAGTGGCTTTAGGAGTGGTGTTGGTAGTTTTGGTGGTGGTTTAAATATCAGGCTGGTGAGGTCTAGGCAGGCTGGTTGTGTGGGGAATGTAGGCTGGTGGGGAAAGGGATTGATTGTAGGGAAAATGACGGGTATGCTACTGACGTGACTGTTGCCATCAGAGCCATCTATGAGGGAGGCAAACTCCGGCCTCTTGAGCCTTTGGAGTTGGCTGAAAACGCAGTGGTTCATATCTCGGTTGAAACCGGAGAGGACGATACTGAGCGCAAGGAGTGGCTGTCGCAGGGACAGCGGTCGCTGATGGGTGTTTGGGACAACGACGCGGACGACGTTTACAATGCCCTGCTCACGCAATGATCTAGTCTTGCTGCCGATTCCGTTCACGGATCTGAGCAGCTCGAAGGTGAGACCCGCGATTGTCGTGGGTCTCGGCAGTTGGCCAGGCGACCTGTTTGTGGTGCCGGTGACATCACAGCTGGCGAATGCGGATCTGACGCTTAGCCGGTGGGCTGAGGCCGGGCTGAATGTTCCCAGCGGCATCAAGGGACAGATTTGCACCGTTGAGGAAAAGCTGGTGCGCAGGGTGGTCGGACGCATCGCGGATGAAGACCGGGATGCTCTAGATACACTCCTGAGAGGTTGGCTGGAACTTTGAGACGAACCTCCCACCGCCATACATGCTGCCGGTGGGAGGGTTTTGGTGATGTCTCGTTCAGCTCACGGCTGCGAGCCTGCGTCCGCCCTGTTGGCCGAAACGTGAGATCACGTCGCGGGCATCGGTGCGGGCGAGTTGCACGGCGTTTTCACGCAGGCGGCTGAGGCCGTCGGTGAGGCTGCTCATCGCGCCGCTGTCGTTGCGGTAATCCTCGGCACTGCGGCTGAGGAGATCCCGGCGGAAGCGTTCGAGTGTTTGCTCAAGCTGCTGGTCGCCGGCGAAGTTCAGCGTCCTGAAGGAATCGATGAACGTGGTGAGTCGGTTCAGGGTACGCTGGTGCACGCCGTGTTCCGATCCGTCGATGGTGGCGAGGACTTCGCTGGCAAGCCGGGCGGTCTCATCACGCAGGGACGCGACACTCTCACGGATGAATCCGTCGAGGTCGGACTGGAGGCGGCGGGATGCGTCATCGGCGATGCGACGACGATCTTCTGCCACTTCCATTTGCTCCATGCCCTCCGCAACCTCCAGCCTGATGCTGTCGGGTGCGGCGATCTGGAACAGGCGTGTCTCGAAGGCGAAACGCTTGGCGATTTCTCCGGCGGGCGGGAACGATTGCTCGATGGTTGCGATCAGTCGTTCGGCGCTGCCGTTGAGGTGCTGTGCGGCTTCGCGCCACTCGGCCATCGCGTTGTCACGCAGCGGACTGTAACCCGCTACGAAATCGAGCGTGGCCTCGCGGAACTCGTCGCGGAGTTTGTCGAGCTTGTCGGTGAGATCACCGAGGCGCGGGTTGGGGACGAAGCGTCCGATTCCTCCTAGGAACGGGAAGCTGGAGCTATCGACGGTTGCCTGTACGCGTGACTCGATCAGGGCGAATGCCGAGAGCGCGTCGCGCGGGATGAGGCGCTTGTGACCGAGCTGGATGAGCCGGTCGGAAACGTGCGCGGGATCAAGTCCGAGGTCTTCGGCATTGAGGCGCTTACAACCCCGCCAGTAACGGACGGAGGTTGATACGAGAACTCCCCGGCGGCAGATGCCATCGAGGAGCGTTTGGTTTTGGGGCTGGTTGTTTGGATTCATATTTTACTTTTTCTGGTTGGTTGTCCGGTTTCGCTTTCTACGCCGGGACAAGTTTGGTTTGTGTTTTTCAGGGAAAAGGAAACGCCCGCCCTGCCAGTGAGGCGGAGCGGGCGTTGGGTTATGGTTCCGGCCACTGGAGCCGGTGATTTTAGTGACTGCGAGCTAGCAGCCAGATTGCTGCGGCGACCCCCGCTGCGATGAGCACCCAAGGGTGGCCACCCGCCAGTTCGAGAACGAGGCCGACTACACCGAGCACGACAAGGACTTCAAGCACGGGACGCGGGCGCACGATTTCTCCTCCTTCTTCTGTGACGAGTTGGTGGCGATACTTGCTGCAGGTCGAGCACCCGGCCGGGGTTTACCGGGTAGTGATCGTAGGTCTGTGGTGGCAGCGCCTGTTGAGTGGAGATGTGGGGTCTCACGGGATTTAAACCCCACGGCTTTCGTAGCCACACAAGTCCTGTAACCGCGCCGCAGGTAAGCACGATGAACCCGACCATGCGGATCGTCTGTAGCAAGGGCTTGCGCTCGGCTAATGCCTGACGCTCGGTGGAGACGCGCTTCGCTACTTCTTTTTCGATCCTGGCCACTTCGGCTGCTTTCGCTGCCTTGGCGGCAGCCTTGTCGTCACGGCATCCGGTCAGGATCAGGAGGGGCAGCAGTAGGATGATACAATATCTCATGCGGCCGCCCTCCCTTCCTCGAACGACATGGCAGGTAGCCACGCTCGGCACTCATTTTTGAACTGGCACCAAGAGCAGTGCATACCGGGCTGGGGGTGGAACCGGTCTTCGGCGATGCCCTGCACGGCGGTTTCCAGCAGGGAGATCACCCGGAGCTTCCGGTGGGTGTCCGCTGGTGGGGATGAAACCCGGATGACCTGAGGCGTCTTGGTTTTCACAAGGAACACCAGGTCGAGCGACGGCGGAGTTTCCCCCGTCGCCGCCTCCATGAGCAGCTGGTAGCTGACGAGCTGGATCTCATGATCAAAGGCCGCGTTGGCAGGGTCGGGCTTCGCTGCGGCGGACTTGAAATCCACTGCCGTGAAGTTGCCCTCGACCAGATCCATCGCCCCGGTGAGAGGGACGGACAGCCCGGGGATGTTCTCCTTAAGCAGGACTTCGACTGCGCGCGGCTTTTCCTTCATCGCCTCCGGGGAGTCGAGGTAGGCGGCAATCACGCGGAGACCGTCTTGGCGGACTTTCTCCCTGTCTTTGTCGTCCTTGAACTTCACCGGCCCCTCGTCGCGTTCGAGATCGCTGAATGCTTTCTCGTAGGCTGCGGCTGTGGTTTCCGGTGAGTCGTCCCTTCCCCTCCACCTTGCAAGATGGAAGGACTGGAGCGCGGCGTGGACGGCTTTGCCCAAGTGGAGGGCTGGCGGCGTCTTTTTCCTGATGCAGGCGACCCGCTCAAAGTAGAACTTGAGCGAGCAACCGAGGTAGGCTTTCGCCGCCGAGGGGCTGATGTGCTGGGGTAGCGTCTGCGCCCATGGTGTCAGTCCTGAGCTGAACGCCGGTTCGGTTGGGGTGGCGGTTGCGATCATGCAGCCCTCCTTCCATTGGCTCCACGATATGCGGAGTTATTCCGGCGGTTGTCGGAACGCTGCTTGCCACCGTGGGTGTCGAGCAATTCGTCGATCAGACCGGAGGCTTCCACCTTGTTGAGGAGGAGCACACCCTTGCCGAAGCGCTGACGGGCGAGGTGATCGACCTCGTCTTTATCAAGGGAATGCTCATCGACGAGTTTCAGGATCAGCTCCTTCTGCTTGTCGGAACATTTCCAGCGGTCGCCGTTTTGGGCATGACCGTTGGAGCTGTGGTTGGGGTTTATAGTTTCCGGGGCGTCGTCCATACCGTAGCCGGTTGGAGGGACGAATCCGGTATGGAGGATCTGCTCATCGACGTTGGTCTGGAGCAGCTGATAGATGCGTGCCGATTGCTCGGCGACGTCATCGGTGGTCATCAGCTCAGTCTCGACGGAGACGGAGAACTGGTGGCTGGAGTAGCCCGGGAGTCCCAGGCGTTTGCTGTAGTTTGCGATTAGTTTGATAGCCATGGCTGGTTTGTTTGTTTGGGGTTAGCGGTTGGAAATGAAAGACCCGACCATTTGGCCGGGTCTTTCTCGGGACGAACTGGGAACGCAGATCACAGCGATCGAGCGTTCTTGTTCATTACCATATAACCCCGAAACGGGGTTCGTTTCACGAGCCAGCGATGTCACGAACGCGCCCCCAACTTTCCGTGCAGCCCTACCGCTCAGTCCGCTGGCCTAACGGGAAACCGACCATCACCGTCCATTTATTTTCCAGCATCAGGCTCACGGCTCTGGGAGGCTGCGAGGTTTGCCAGACCCCATAGCTGGAGGGCGTCGGCGTGTCCGTGTTTCCGGAGGCTTTCGGTGAGCTCGTCTATGGTTGTTTTGTCGTGGAGATCCACATTGTGTTTGATCAGATCCATGAGGCTTATCAGGAGAGTGTTTTTGCCTTTCCGAAGTGACTGGGAGCATCCCACCTCCAGGATGGTGAGCGCCAGCTGGAGGAGAAGCTTTGGAGCCATTGGCAGGGCGTTTCGGAAATCGTAGTCCCCTATCACAAGTGGGTCGAGCTGCCCCACTGGATCCCAGGTTCCGCCATCCGTGCCGGGAATCGGATCTTGGGCGGGCGGGTCGCTGAGAAGCCAGGATTCGGAGACACCGGTGCGCTCGGATATGCGCCGGGCGAGGTTCTTCGAGAGCGGCACGACACGGTTCTCGACGTTTCGCAGTAGGCTCTCGGAGCGGCTGATCCATCGGGCGAAGTTCCGCGCTTTGGAGAGTTCGTTCCATTCGCTGTTGGAAAACCCTGCGAAGGATTGGCGAACCCGCTTGACCGGATGGGTGGAAGAGGTGGTTTTGATGAGTTCATCATCAAACGCCTGTCTTATCAAAATCAAGGTATTTCCAGGAAAGTATTCAATTTAGACATTTAATTGTTGTTTCTCCTCATTCGAGGAAGTAAGGATTACGTATGTTCGATTTAGACAGCTACCAGGCCTCTGCTTTCGAGAACCTCGATACAGCCGAGAGGTTGAAACGATTGAAGGTGGTGTATCAGGCAAACGGTTTGTTGCCCTGCGATCCCCCTCCTCGACGTGGGAAAGGTAGGCTTACGCTGGAACGGATGGCCAAGCCGCGAGAAGAGATCTTCCCCGAACCGATTGTGCATTTTTCGGCAGGAGCCGAGGAAGAGCCGGTAGGTGAGTTTGCCGCATGTCCCCTATCCCAGTTGATAAGGTCTTGGGCGACCCGCTACGATGTGGATGAGGATCTTGCGTTGCTGCTGTGCGCCAGTACGGCAGCACATACCGCAGGCCCGCTGCTTCATTTTGAGGGAGGAACCCGGTATGAGCATGAGACCCCGGCACCGACGGTTTTTGCAGCTGCTGAAGATGAAGGGTTTTACCGTGCGATCCAGGCGGCCACCCAATCTCTCTATCCGATCCAGCGGGAGCTATTGGAGAAATACGGTGAGGCAGCGAAGACTTACATCCTCAACAAGAAGGCGCAGGTAAAAAGGGACGATTTGGAAGATCCGATCGGCCATTTTCGCAGGTTACTCCAAGCCCAAAACGGGTTTACTTCTAAAGATCCGACCCGTGACATGAATATAGATCAACAACAGAGTGGCCCGGTGCGCTTCCTGTTGGAGGGGGCACTGCCTGCCAGGCCATTTGAGTTATTGAAGGAGTGCCACCTTTACAACGCGATGTCCGTGGGGGAGATCGAAGAGCTGCCGCGCTCGCCCCGATGCCGCTATGAGCGGATTAGCAGGATCGCCGCGTTGATGAACGGCTATCGCGCGAGCAAAGTTGCGATCCGCGGATTCATGCGACTACCCTCTGAAGGCATCGAATCGATCATGAGTGAGCATCTCTATCTCTTGTGCTATGCGCTGCCCATGGAAAGTCCAGGCCAGCCCTTGGCAGTTCCGAAGATGAGGGAGGCGGGAGAGGCGGAGGAGTTCGACCGCCTCCACCGGATGGCCTTGCGCAGAGTGCTAGAGATGCGTTTCGGACGGGCGGAGTGTGGGGCTGAATTCCGCAGCGAGGAGGCCAAGCTGCGTTTCCAGGCTTTGAGGGAGACCTACCGGGCGCAGTCCCGTGGTGTGTCACACATATTGCCCGCGTCTGTTATCCTGCCAGACCTTTTCGTCTGGTATCTGCTTCAACTCGGGAAATCGGATTGGCTGAAAATCGACGAGATTGAAATCGCCGAATACGCCATCGCAGTCGCCCGGCGGCTGAGGCGGAGATCCGCCGCTTACTACGATAGGCATGTCGCAGTCCTGAGGGCGCGCAAGCGTGTGGTAATGGCCGGAAAACTTGTGGCAAGAATGTCGCGATTGGCAAAGCCATGCAAACGCAGAGATCTGGCACGGGGGCTCGATAAACAAAAGATGGTCGTGATTGACCCGCTTATCGATTCGTTGATCGACCTCGGGGTTTTCACCACGGCCAATGGGTGGCTTCGCTTGGGTAAGGCCAGCGTGGATGCTGCGCTCAATGTGGAGGATTTCATGGAGCCCCTGACAGACGTACCGTATTCGCTCACCCGCTGGCTTGATACGAGGGAAGGCAGCGCACAGGGCGCGACGGAAACCCCTACCCATCCCCAAGATTCCCCTACAATATGAAAACAAAAACTCCCAAAAACCCAGAGAGCAAAGCAGCAACCTTGCACCCGGTGATCGAACTCACCAACAATGAGGATGATGCGGCAAAGGTGTCCCGCTTGGTATCCCGCCTTGGAGGAGGTCGTGAGGACGATACCCCGGAAGAAGCGGCGATGCGGTTAGGGACAATGGCATTGATGCTCTCGGACATTGCAGCGGCACAACTCGTGGCGAAGGTCGGTGAAACTGAGATCGAGCTGGGGATAGGATTTGCCGTTGAGGGAGGCATCCTTTCCTCGGACATCGCGGAGTCCGTGATCGCCCCAGTTTTCCGCGACCAGGAACTGTGGGAGCGGAACCTGCTACACGAAGTCGATGCTTCGAAACAAATCAGCAACCTCGATCCCAGATCACCAGAGTCACCCAGCCACTACGACTTCCAAATGCTTCCTATAGAGATGGCGCGTAAGGCTTTCAAGAATCTCCAGGGTGAGGAGCACGCAGCTACGGTTAGTCGTACCACTCCCCTAAAAGTGGAACCAGCCCGCAAGGCTGCCAAGGATGACGGCAACGGAGGACAGGTCGAAGTGAAACAAGATCGCACCCGACGAGCCGAGAACATCGTGATGCAGCACCGCCGTTTCACCAGTTTCCGCGAGGTGCTGAACTACCGGGTGTTTATCGCAGATGGAACCACCGCTACCGGCCTGGAGCAAAGGGTGTTGCGCGCGCACTTGGGGCGGTTCCTGCTTCATGCGCGGATTGATTCGTATGAATCCATGGCGCGTATTGGGAAGACGATCGAAGGGTTCCGTGGCCACCGGAACTTCACCAGGGGCAAGGCGACAATGACGCTCCGTGTCGATCCCGTGCTCTGTGTTGGGGCGGGCGTTTTGAACGAGGCGATCCTGCGGGGCACACATCGCGCCGCCGGGTTCACTCGCCTGCTGTGGCTTGTCGAATCCACCGTGGGCTGTGAACTACCCGATACCGGAAAATCCACCGGCGATCCGAACAGCCAGGAAAGGGATTACAGGGGAGCCGTCAAAAACGAGCTCAAGCGTAGGATCAACTTCACCAACACCGACACGCACGCCCTGCCCGCCCTGGAGGGATGTCTCTCAGGCTGGAAGCTGTTTCTCAAGGGCATGGAGAAGCATTGCCCCGGCATCAGGGGCGCAGCGGGCAATCTGCCTATCGCGCTGTGCTATGGGCTGGAGGCGATGAGCGAGCATACCTGTAAGGAGAACGGCGAAGAGGTTGTTGCCTTCGCAAAATGGCTGGTGATGCGGATGGTCAACCGCGTGGCCGCCGCCTCCTATCAGAGACAGCATGGCAGGATTGAACAGTTGGCAGCCAGACTCGCCGAAAAACTTTCTGCCGATGGCCCACTGACCCAGCGTCAGCTGATTCGGAAATCTTCGAAGCTGAAGGCGGACGATTGTCGGCAGGCACTCTCCTGGCTCGCCGAACGCGGGTTGGTTGCGCTGGACGGTGATCGTTGGGGAATACTCCGCGATCCGGCATTGATCCGCGCATCGCTGGCTGTGATTTGAAGCCGGAGCCGCTGACAGCGCTGACGTGTCAGTCAGAGTGACGACACGGTTTTCCATTATGTTTCAAGGGATGCAACGTTGTCAGCGGTGTCAACGTGTCATTCCTAAAATACAAGAGGCTCGACCAAATATGAGAAGCTTCACCGCAGATCACTGACAAAAGTATCAAAGGCAGATCGCCCAAACTACCTCTTCGCACCCGCCAGTGGCACAGGCAGCCGAGGGGTTCCCAATCGACCATGCCTCGAATCCTTCTGGAGATTCCGGTGAGATTCCCAAGCGTTCTGCGGGCATCGAAGTCCGCCACCGCCAGTCGCACCCTCCCGCGTATCACCGAAATGGGGAAAAGTCAGGCTCGACATGCGTCCGAGCGAAAGCAGAGACTTCCAATAGTCATGGAAATCGCGGTAACCGGGATCTCTTCGCCTCCGCCCCAAACTCCAACAGATAGTACTCCAATCGACACCATATGAAAAATCCAATGAAGGGTATGATATTTACAGCTGCCGGAATCCTGCTGGTTGCTTTGACGGTTCTAGTGACCCTGAAGCTCATCGACGACGACGACGGTGGCAGGACGACGACGTCACCACCACCACTGGTAGTAATCAAAGACGGTGGCACAGTATCCAAAGAGAGCATGGAAAAAGCGGGAGTTGAGACCACCGAGACAAAACCGGTGGATACCGAGCGCCTACGGGCTACTTATCAGGTGGGGAAAACCTACATCAGCACGGTCAAGGCCGGGTTGACTTCAAAAGCCTCATACAAGGATTGGGGTATCACGAGTGCCATGACGATCAATTATGCCTCCGAGTTCCAGATCAGCCGTTACGTGGTGGCAAATGACGGCAAGAAAATGACGGTCGATGTCCAGGTTGACCGGGCTCAAAACATCACGGTTTTCACCTCTCTTGATGGGGTTAGCATCGACTTGGGATTCGTGGCTCAAGGAATCATGGAAATCGGCGGTGCCTGGGCTGGGCTTCCCCCCGGATCAAGCGAGGTAGCGAGGGGAACGGTAGAAAAGTTGCTCAATCTTGACAGCGTGAAGAATTATTCCAGCGACATCATGACGGATGAACAGGCCAAGGTTTTCGCCTTTGTGGATGAAATGCAGGGCAAAAAAGCCCGTATCGTTTTTGAAAACGGAAAAGGTGTGGTTTCCATCACAGCCGTCGGGTGTTCCTTGTCGTCAGACGAGCAACTTTTCCTTGAGGGGCTTTCGATGTGCTCGGACATCACTACGATGGAGAAACTCGACTGCAAACCGGGGGACACCTGGGTAGTAGCCGGCAAGGACTTCATTCCTATCCTCGACCCATCGATGGCCTCCAAAGTCGGAGGTTCCGTTACCGTCGCAAGGGGGCAGGACATAGACGGTGGCGAGGCACCCGAGGCACTACTGGAGATCAAGGGCGGGGTTCTGAAATTCAATGATCGATTCCAGGGGGAGAATAACAAAATCCACGAGCACGGCTCATGGGCGCCCAAGGGCAGACTGATCTTCAACTTCGGGGACAAGATCATCACCGAGGCGGAAATGTCAGGTTCAGTGGAATTCGTGCAAGAGTCCGTCGATCACGTCCTATTCGAAATGAAGAGCGTAACCCGCCCTGTTTTCCAGATCCAGTATTCGGCCTGGATTCTTGACGGAGACAAACTCAAGGAGACGCCCAAAATAAAAAGAACCGCCAAAGAGGGCACACTCGATGCGCTCCGCCGACGTATGCCTGTCCCACGATAGCTCCATCCCTTGGTTCCATGGAGGCACTGATTCTTGATCTGAAACCTTGCGGATCCGACCGTCCCTTGGATGTAGGGCGCGATCATGGGAACGATTTGGAAATCCCTGATAATTCGGTGTCCCGGCGGCATGCTTCCCTCACAATCCATAGCGATGGCAAGGTCGAGGTCAGGGACACCGGCAGCACCCACGGAACCTACGTAAACAACGCCCGCGTTCAGGTGTCCCTCCTGAAAAACGGTGACATCGTCCGGTTCGGAAACAGTTGCCCATTCCGGTTCGACTCCATGCAGCTCACGGCAAGTCCCGAACTCGTCGGCATGTCGCTTCGCTTCGAGGGGGTTTCCCTTGTCCTAGGCGAACGCACCATCCTCAGGCATGTCTCCGCTGAAATCCGTCCCGACGAATTTGTTGGAATCATCGGCCCCAGCGGTTCTGGGAAGAGCACTCTGCTCGCCAGCCTCACAGGTGTTTACGAGCATCTCGGGGGGCGGATCTTCTATGATGGCGACAAGGAACTGCAGTCGAACCAATACCTGCTGGAGAAAATAGGAGTAGTTCCCCAGAAAGACCTCATATTTGAGGAGCTTACCGTTCGCGAGAATCTCGTTTTCTCAGGCCAAATCAAGAAGCCGAAGGCGGGTAGCGCGGAGCTTGATGGATTGGTTGCCGACGCCTTGGAAGCAGTCGGTATGACGGAACATGCCACCAAACAGGTTTCCGCGCTATCCGGTGGCCAAAGGAAACGGGTCAACGTAGCAATCGAACTCCTCCAGCGGCCACGCCTCCTGCTGCTCGACGAACCGACCAGCGGCCTGGATCCTGTCATGGAAGCCCGGTTATTTGACAAACTTAAAAGCCTCAGCCGACACGGAATGACCGTGATCTGTGTGGCGCACACGAAGGATTTCCGGTTTTTCGACAAGCTGATATGTCTTCGAGTCCCTGGGGATGGGGATGCATCTTCGATCGCATTCGCAGGGGATCCTGAGGAATATGAAAAATTGGGACTTGCCTCCGCGAAGCCCGGCAATGGCAGCACAGGCGGGCTAGCTGCGCGGACAGGGTCGCGCCACCCCCCTCTTCCCAAGCTCCGCGACGGGGCTGACCCCGAGCATTTTCTGCCCCAGGCGATGACCATACTCCGCAGGACGGTAACATGCCTCGGGCGTGACCATCATTCGGTCTATCTCTCGCTGGCATTGCCGCTTACCGTGGCTGCCTTGATCGTCTTTTCCCAGAAAGAGCAATCAAGCCCCGGACACATCTGCTTCTTCATGATCATCACTGCGTTTTGGCTGGGAATGACGGCGGGTGTCCGCGAGATCGTCAAGGAACAGAAGCTCTACATAAGGGACAAGCTCTCAGGCCTGGCTCCAGGTGCTTACTTCATAGGAAAATCCTGTTACGCCGCATTGCTGGCCACCGCCCAGGCGGCACTGCTTTTTCTCTCAGTCGCGATTTTCTTCGGTGTCACCAAGGTTGCGACCCAAGCAGGCGGGCTTCAACAGGTCAGCGAGAAGCTCGGTTTCGTTTCGGTGGTGGCTTCCTTCATCCCCTTGATTGTCGCAGCGGTCGGGGGTGCATTGGCTGGGATCATGGTTTCCACCTTCACCCGGACGGAGCGGGCGGCGGTTGCCACGTTGCCTCTGATCCTTCTTCCGCAAATCCTCCTCAGCCGGATCGCTTACGGGGAGATCGGTGGCAGTCCGCTTGCCGAGCCTCCCTTCGGATCGGTGATGAGCGTGCCGGGCGATGGACTGCTCGATGGCCTGCTATATTTTGTCTCCCTGGGATTCATCACACGGCCTTGCGCGACGGCGATGACGATGTGTTTCGGGGGAGGCGGCCGCGTGGACGGATGGCCTACGATGGTTGCCGCCGAGTGGATCTACATGCTCATCGTTGTCGCCCTGTATTTCCTTGTCGCAGCGATCGGGTTTCTGCGTGTGGAGATAAAATGGCGGGACTGGCGCTGAAATGTATGTCACAAAGTCCTGAGCATTCATGAGCGACAGCAAGAGCACAACGGGCGGAAACGGACTCGTCCTGTCGGTCAGGGACAAGACGGGGCGGGAGGAGTTGCGCGTTCAGTTACAGAAAATGAATATTGGCTCCGGCGAGGCGGATACGATATCCGCCGAGGGGGTTAGCCAAGCACACGCCTCCATTGTCAGAAACCCTATCGTTACAGGCGGCTACCGTGTGAAGGTGAACCACCCGGGATCATTCATCTTTGACGAGACCACACAGGCGGATGTCACGGGACTCGATCTTGAAGCCGGCGTTTCATTCCGGGTCGGAGGCACCACCATCCATTGCGCCGGGGAAGCTCCCCGCAATCCGGAATCCGATGATTGGGCAACAGGCTGCCCGTTCTGTTCTGCAACGATGGATTCCCAGGTGGACTCCGATTGCCCGTCGTGCGGTAGGCATCTGAAATTCGAGGAACACAAGGCTTGGTCAGGCTGGGTTCCGGAAAAGATCGGCCCATACCAGGTTAAGAAGTTCGTAGGCTGCGGCGGCATGGGTGTGGTGCTTCGCGGTATGGACGATGCCGATTTGCCGATAGCTATCAAGCTGATCCGCAGTCGTTTTCCGAATCCGAACGCATTGGCCAAATTCGACGACGAAATCGCCATCATCAAGAAAATGCCAGCCCATCCGAACATCGTCAGCTATCGGGGGCATGGTAGCGAGGAAGAGCGGTTGAGGTGGCTTGCTATGGAGTGGATCGAAGGGGAAACCCTGGACGAGCGGATTTCCAAAGCGGAAGGCCACATCCTCCCCATTGCGGAGATTTCCTCGATCATGCGTCAGTTGGTGAGCGGACTAGAACACCTCCACAGCAATGCGATCGTCCACCGGGACTTGAAGCCGGGGAACATCTTCGTAAAGCCCGATGCAGGGGTGAAGATATGCGATTTCGGGATCGCACGGGCAATCGATGCCAACACCGTGCTTTTGACCACAGCCAACGCTTCGGGAACCCCGTTTTACTCGTCACCCGAGCAGCGCGCCGGCCAACGAATTGATGTAGCGAGCGACATCTATTCGCTAGGACTTGTCTGGCAGGAAATGCTCACCGGACACAATACAGGCGGCTTGCTTACGACCTCCCGGAAGGATTGTCCGGCGGCGTGGAAGGAAATTATTCGGCAAATGTTGGAGATAACGCCAGACCAGCGACCCGGATTAACGGACATTGGCGCGGCAATAAGGATGCAGATAGAATTGTCTTCGAATGAAAAGCCGGTGGATCATGGTGAAAATCTTTTCTTACACTGGTGTATGCAATTCGTTAGTCGTGGGAAACGTTTTTTTGTTTGGGCGAAACCACGTACCATGGTGCTGGCACGTGGGACATGGCAGCAAATGACGGAGGCTCCCGGAATCGTCCGAACAAAGAAACGCCAAGAGATCAGAGCTTGGGTTGCAGTCTCCATTTTATTTGTGGCCTCCTGCATCTTTTTGAGAAAAATGGGTTGGCTCGGTCCAGAAGAATATGGACGAGGTGTTATGGTGATGCTCATGACATTCTTTGGGCTATTACCTCCCATTTGGATGGATTTCAGAAGCAGGAGAAATAAATTTTCAGATCTCGTATATCGTTTATTTATCTACACCATAATGTTCCTAGCGTTATTCGCGATGTGTTGGTGTACATCAAAATTGGATAGAATGCCAAAGCTATCGAAGATCAAACATGAATCTCAGCGTATCACTGATGCTGGTGAAGAGCGCACTTTCGCAATCGCACCGGGGGTGAACATGACCTTCTGCTGGATTCCGCCTGGAGAGTTCCTGATGGGCAGCCCGAAGGATGAACCAGGAAGATTTGCGGATGAATCCCAGAGCCGGGTCGTAATTTCGGATGGTTTCTGGATGGGGAAGACAGAGGTGACACAGGCACAGTGGAAAGAAGTTATTGGCCGGCACAAGAGCAAAAATCCTGGAAAGCTTATGCCGGTAGAAAACGTGAGTTGGACACAAGCGAAAGGGTTCGTAACCAAACTCAACAGTATGGGTGTAAAACCTGAAGGTTGGAGGTTCGCGTTACCGACAGTGGAGCAATGGGAGTATGCCTGTCGCGCGGGAACAACTACTGCTGGTAGTGTAAATCTTTGTCTGTAAGTCCACGAAGCCCCAGTCCGCCGCAGAGACGGTTGATGGAGCGTAGCGGAATCAACCGTCTCTGCGGCGGCGCCTCCTCCCCTCCGGGGTTG
>Ga0222650_1000782_pt1 | contig 21353 bp, 16 predicted proteins | sample AntAcemetagen367_FD_179820 | JGI IMG/M metagenome (GOLD analysis project Ga0222650, IMG submission 179820) | Saline water microbial communities from Ace Lake, Antarctica - #367 | ecosystem: Environmental > Aquatic > Non-marine Saline and Alkaline > Saline | place: Antarctica: Ace Lake... | reverse complement strand
AAAAAGACCACCGAAACCGGCCCCAAATACAACAAGACAGCGAAGGACATCTTCTTCGGCGCTGGCGAAGACATCAAAATCAAATCCAAGATCGCCTCAGCTGACGGCAAGGAATTCTCCCGCGCCCGCCTCGCCGCCCTCGTCTTCACTCCTGCTGATGATGAAACCCGCAAGCTTGTCGCTGCGTTTTCAGAACCTATCATTCCCCTCATAAGTCATACCTATGACATCAAGCTCCACATCAAACTTCCCGACCTCCAACAGCCACGCCAGCCAGATGGCGACGGCTCCATCGCCATCACCGGCACAAACACCCAATGGCAACCCGTCACCCTCACCCTCGATGGTCCCTTCGCCAACGAGCTTGACCAAAAGCCCAACCCCTTCCGCGACTACTCCCTCGTCGTCACCTTCTCCCACAGTTCCGGTGGCTTTGAATACCACGTCCCGGGATACTTCGCGGCCGATGGCAAGGCCGGTGAAACCTCCGCCAAATCCGGCACGAAATGGCGCGCTCATTTCTCGCCCGACGAACCCGGCGAATGGACCTACAGCACCACCTTCCTCACCGGTGACGACGTCGCCCTTCTCCCCACCAGCAAGTTCCCCGACGCCCCCGTTGAGACCTTCAAAAAATTCAACACCTCTGGAAAAATCACGATCAAGCCCGCCCCCGCCGACGCCCCCGGATTCTACGCCGAGGGCCGCCTCACCTACGTCAATAAATCCTACCTCCAATTCGCGGGCTCCAAGCGCTACTTCCTCAAGGTCGGCGCCGACGCCCCCGAGACCCTCCTCGGCTACGCCGACTTCGATGACACCACCGCCTCGACCAAAAAAGTCCCCTTGAAAACCTACGCCCCTCACCTGCAGGACTGGAAAAAAGGCGACCCCGTCTGGAAGGGCAACAAAGGGAAAGGCCTCATCGGTGCCCTCAACTACCTCTCGTGGAAAGGGATGAACGCCTTCTCCTTCCTCCCCTACAACGCCGGCGGCGATGGCGACAACGTCTGGCCCTTCGTCTCCCGCAACCAGAAATTCCACTACGATTGCTCCAAGCTCGACCAATGGAATATCGTCTTTACCCACGCCCAAGCCAAGGGCCTCTTCCTCCACTTCAAACTTCAGGAAACCGAAAACGATGACAACAACCGCGGCGGTCACAACGGTAACAAAATGCGCGACGTCCCGACCTCGCTTGATGGCGGTGACCTCGGCCCCGAGCGCAAACTCTACTGCCGCGAACTCGTGGCCCGCTTTGGTCACCACCTCGCCCTCAATTGGAACCTCGGTGAGGAAAACACCCAGACCACCAAGCAGCAAATGGCCATGGCCCTCCGCCTCCGCGATCTCGATCCTTACGACCACCACCTCGTCGTCCACACCTACCCCAACATGCAGGACAAGGTCTATAATCCCCTGCTCGGCGCCGAAGCCTTCAGCGGCGTCTCCCTCCAAAACTCCCACCTCAAGGACGTGCACTGGCAGACCGTCAAATGGAACCGCGCCTCCATCAAAGCCGGGCGACCCTGGGGCGTCGCTTTTGACGAACCCGGCGATGCCCAATACGGCATGCCGCCCGATTCCAACTACCCCGGAATGCCCCAAGACTACGATGGTCCTTCCGTTGAAGAAACCCGCAAGTGGGTCCTCTGGGGCAACCTCCTCGGCGGCGGCTGGGGCGTCGAATACTACTTCGGCTACAAGCTCCCGCAGAACGACCTCGTTTGCCAGGACTGGCGCTCCCGCGACCAATCCTGGGACTACGCCCGCATCGCCCTCGAGTTCTTCCGCGACCAGAAAATTCCCTTCTGGGAAATGACCCCGCAACCCGAAGCCGTCGGCAATCCCGAAAAAGGAAACGAGACCTACTGCCTCGCCGGTGCTGACCTCTACCTCCTCGCCTTCCCCGATGGCGGAATGTGCGACCTCGACCTCCCCAAGGGCAAAGCCGTCACCTCCATCCAGTGGTTCAACCCCCGCAACGGGCGAATTCAGGAGCCCACGGGAACCGAAAGCGCCACCATCACCTGTCCCGACAAAAAGGACTGGGTCGCCATCGTCCGCACCAAGTAGCCTAAAGTTTCCCAACCTTTCCCAACCTTTCCCAACCTTTCCCAACCTTTCCCAACCTTTCCCAACCTTTCCCGTCCACGCCCGCCCCGCGAGAAAACGGGAGCCGAAGGCACTTCCTTAAAAGAGGGTCTCGTGTTTGATCGCCTGTTCTCCAGCCCCGAAAACACGCCTGATGAAGTGCCCTTCGGGTCCAAACCCCTAATTTCACGCCCCAATCGTCACCCTCGAAGAGGCCACTTCCCCGCAGGCCGCCGCTCGGGGCCGCAGCGTAAGAACGGGGTAGCAGACAGATTCAATATGAAGCGACCCGTATGACTCACCCCCGCCAAGCTTTCTAGCTTACAGGTGTGAACTCCACCTAAAGGAAACTTCCCTTTCGATTCTAGTCAGACTGAGTCACCTCCAAAAAGCAAGACAGTGCTTCCTCCGGCCCCAAAACAGTTCCACAACACAGACCCAGCAAAGGAAGCAGTGTTCTCATAAGCAATTCCGAATCCCCTTTTCCGAGCAGAAAGTCATCTTTCTTTCCCTCCACTGCTCGTGCAAGAAGTCAAAGCTTTGTCCATGAGCTGGCAAATCACCTCCCGATCTCGGTTCGCATGTTTCCTTGTCACCCTCTGACCGGAAACCTAGTCTCCCCGCCAAGGCTCATCCCGAGCCCTCCACAATCGCAACACATTCAATGACATGCTAACCGTCGTCTCTTTCATTCTCTTCACTGCCTTCGCCGCCGGATTGACGTGGTGGCTCACCCGCAAAGACGAACGGGCCAGCGCCGACGGCTTCTTCCTAGGAGGCCGCAGCCTCACCTTCCCCATCATCGCAGGCTCCCTCCTGCTCACCAATCTCTCCACCGAACAAATGGTGGGCTTGAACGGGTCGGCCTTCAAAAACGGATTCAGCGTGATGGCCTGGGAAGTCGTCTCCGTCATCGCCTTGGTCCTAATGGCCACCTTCTTCCTCCCGAAGTTCCTGCGCGCCGGCATCACCACCGTCCCCCAGTTCCTCGAGCAGCGCTACGACAAGCGCACTCAGACCCTCGCGAACTCGATCTTCCTGGCAGCCTACGCCCTTCTTCTCATTCCGATCATTCTCTACAGCGGAGCCAAGGGCCTGATCAACATCATGGACCTCAAAAACATGACTGGGATTGAAAACGACTATACCATTCTCCAAGTCGCCTGCATCGGCATCGGCATTGCAGGGATGATCTACTCACGCTTTGGCGGACTGCGCACCCTCGCCGTCCTAGATACCATCAATGGAATCGGTCTCCTGATCGGCGGCTTTCTAATCGCATGGTTTGCCCTCGGGCACCTTGGCGGTGACGCCGGAGTCTCCGGCGGATGGGACACTCTCAGAAATACCCATCCCGAGCGTATGGACTCCACTGGAGAAGGCGGGTCGGAAGTTCCTTTCGCAACCCTCTTCACTGGAGTCGCACTCCTCAACCTCTTCTACTGGTGCACCAACCAGCAAATCATCCAACGCACCTTTGGCGCCAGCTCGCTCGCTGAGGGCCAAAAAGGAGTCCTCCTCACCGGTGCGCTCAAGCTTCTCGGACCAGTCTACCTCGTCATTCCCGGCATCATCGCCTACCACATTTTCTTTGGTCAGGATGTTGGCAATGACGACGCCTATGGAAAACTCGTCAAACTCGTTCTTCCAGCCCACCTCACCGGCTTCTTTGCCGCCGTCATGGTTGGTGCGATTCTTAGCTCCTTCAATGCCGCCCTAAACTCGACCTCGGCCCTCTTCTCAATCGGTCTCTACAAGCACAAGATCAATCCCGGTGCAAGCGAGGCTCAAACGGTGAAAACCGCGAAACTCTTCGTCACCGTCATCGCCATCGCCGCCATCATCGGAGCGCCTCTTCTCTCGAAGACTGGAAGTCTCTTCAGCTACCTCCAGACGATGAATGCCATCTACTTCATTCCGATCTTCGCCGTCGTCGTGATGGGAATGCTCAACAAGCGCGTTCCTTCCGTCTCCGCCTTTGTCAGTATGCTCGTGGGCCTCGTGATTCTCATCACCACCCTCATCGTCTACCCAGCCACTGCCGATCAAATACTTAACCCTGAAACTGGCGAAATGGTGAACCAGAGCTTCGCTGACGTCACCGGCTTCAGTAACTTCCACCTCATGGGCATCACCTTTGCCCTCTTAATTGGAATCATGTTTGTCGCGTCGAAGGTCGCACCTCGTGCCACAGCTTGGAAAATGGAGACTCATACTCCCATCGATATGACCCCATGGAAGGGCGCTCCCATCGCAAGTGTGGTCCTCATCGCCCTCGTTCTCATTCTCTACGTGTCCTTTCACCAGTAGCAGGCCACCTTCTTTCCTCTCTCAAAAAGCCCCGCCACTTCTCGGTGCGCGGGGCTTTTTAAGAGACCCCCTTGCCGAAGCTCCAGCGAATCGCTAGAACACCACCTAAGCCCCATGCTCGAATCCAATCAAACTCTCACCGACCTCGCTGATGAGGCCCGCGCCAGTCTCAAGGCCATCTTCGATGTGGAGAGCACTCTTGCCGCCGCCGCCCCGGGTCGCGTCAACCTCATCGGCGAGCACATCGACTACTGCGATGGCTTCGTCCTCCCTCTCGCCATCGAGCGTTACATCGTCATCGCGGCCCGGCCCAATAAATCCTCGACCGCCCGCATCGCCACCCCCAACCAGGAAACCGCCGAAATCGACCTCACCAAGAGTCAAGAAATCTGCGAACCCAGGTGGACCAACTACCTTCGTGGCGTCATCCAGGGATTCAAAGATCTCAACTACCAAATCCCCGGCTTCGATGCCTACATCGTCTCATCCGTGCCACTCGGAGCAGGCCTCTCCTCCTCCGCCGCCCTCGAATGCGCCTTCGCCACTCTCCTCGAGGGCCTCGTCGACACCGTTCTCCCCACCGCCGAAAAGGCCCTCCTGGCCCAAAAAGCCGAACACGATTTCGCCCGTGTCCCCTGCGGGATCATGGACCAATTCGCCTCCGCCTTCGGTACCAAAGACCAACTTATCCTCATCGACTGCCGCACCGGCGAACTTGAAATGGTTCCCTTCTCCGACCCCACCCTCTCCATCATCGTCGCCAATACGAACGTCTGCCATGACCTCTCCGATGGCGGCTACGGTGCCCGACGCAAGGACACCGTAGACGGGCTGACCCTCATCGGGAAATCCAGCTGGCGCGACGTCACGATGGATGAAGTCTACGCTAAACAAGCGGAAATGGGCGACCGCATCTTCCGCCGCTCCCGCCACGTCGTCACCGAAATCGACCGCACCATCGAAGCAGTCGAAGCCTTCAAAAACGGAGACTTCTCTAACATCGGCACCCTCATGGAAGGCTCTCATCGCTCCCTGCGCGATGACTTCGAGGTCTCCTGTGATGAACTCGACCTCATGGTCGCCCTTGCCCAAGAGATCGGCTTCGAAGGCGGGGTCCTCGGCGCCCGCATGACCGGCGGAGGCTTCGGCGGCTCCACCGTGACCCTTTGCCGCACCGCCGATGTCCAAAAAATCGCGGCCCAAATACACGAACGCTACCTGGCCCAAACTGGCATCACCCCTCTCCTCTTCGCCACCCGCCCCTCCGTAGGAGCCCACCTTCTGTAGCATGAAGTCCCGCATCCTCAACCAAGATCTTAACAGAAACCACGAAACGAATCATCGCAACATCACCACCAACCTTCCCAAAATTGATCACTGTCATTTCCAAACTCTCTCCGAATCTGACCAGGCATTTCTCCTGTGTAGCCAGAACATCCTTCACCCGTTTCACTAGTGATTTCCTGCTAATTCCGTAGGCATCTGCCCATCTTTTCGGAGCTTTCTCCTCTTCCTTCCAATGAACAAAACTTTCCATTTCGCATCAGGATCGTAGGTCGCTTTAAACTCCCCTAGGAATGGCCAAGTGTGCTTGTCAGACATCGACAAGGTATCGGTCGCCTCAAGGGGCATCCAGCAGCCAATCGTGGCATTATAGACGCTTCCAGAGTCGTCGACCGTGCCTTCGTCAGGAATGAGCCCTCTCGCGACCTTGACCTTCACAGGCTGCCAGGCGGAAGAAATAACGCTTTACCATTCCGCCAAAAAATCGCCACCCCTTCTCCGCCCCCTTCAGAAACGAGCCACAAAAAAGCGATCCTGATTAAAATCCTCCAGCGCTCCCATCAGCTAATCCCCATCCCAGGAGTAAAATCCTAACTTCAACTTGGGAAACTCCTTTTCAACAATCGACCGATACCCCTTCTCACTATCAAGAGAATCGTGGCAATGAATAATCTCATCTGCTAACAAAGCTGATGACACCAGCACCGAAAACAGGAAACCATCAAAATTTATTTTGATGGTAACACTCACGCAAAGACCGAACCGAATCAACATGTCACATTCTAAAGCATCCCAAAAAACTCTGCGCCTCCGCGCCTCTGCGTGAGATCTACCCTCTTAACCAAGCCCTCCGCTGCCCGGGCGTGAGACATCTCCCCAACCAAGCCCTACGGCTTCAACAACACCTTCAAAAGCCCCTCTTTTCCCTCGCGCGATCGCCGAAAATAATCTGCTCCGTCCTCCAACGAAGCCACTGCTGAGATCAGCGGCCTCACCTGAATTTCCCCGCTCGCGATCGCCTCCAGCGCCTCCGTGCATTCCCCCGCCGCCGCGCATGATCCCAGCAGCGAGATCTCCCGCGTCACCACCCATTGCAAGGCCAGCGGCACTTCCGCCACGACATTGCCGACCAAGCCAACCCGCCCGCCCTTGCGGACCGACTTTACCGCCTTTTCCAAGGTGGGCGCCGCACCCACCACCTCCATCGCGAGATCAAATTCACTTCCACAATCTTCCTCCGGCGTAAACGCACCTGTCGCCCCCAGCTCCAAGGCCAGATCCAAGCGCTTGCGATCCACATCCACCGCGACCACCTCACCAGCACCGGCCCGCTTCAGCGCCTGAATCACAAGCAAGCCAATCAATCCCGATCCCACCACAAGGGCTCGTTCCCCCGGCTTCACCTTCACCAAATTCACGGCATGCAAGGCCACCGCTAGCGGCTCCGTAAAGGCCGCCTCCTCAAATCCCAATCCTTCCGGAATCCGCTCCAAAATCCGCGCCGGCACCACGACCCATTCCGCAAAAGCTCCATCCCGCTTAAACTCCTGACAAGACACCCCCATCACCTGACGCTCGTGGCACAAATTGGTTTCACCCCGCTGACAATGCTCACACTTCCCACAATAAACCATCGAGTCAAAGGAGACCCGGTCCCCCTCGCTCCAGCCCGTCACGTCCGCACCCATCTCCGCAATTACCCCGCTCGCCTCGTGCCCCATGATCATAGGCGGAATACGACGTCCACTGCTGTTATCCATCCCGTGCACATCACTTCCGCAAATCCCGCAACAGGCCACCTTGATCAAAACCTCATCCGCTTGCGGAACCGGCTTTGGCTTTTCGGAAACGACAAACTGTGACGGCGCAATAAGCTCAAGAACTTTCATGGGCGCAGCATGCCCTTTCACTTCATCGGCAGGCAAATCTTTACGACAAGATCTTCCTCGTCCTCCACCTCGTAGATCTCAAAAGGCGGAAACTTCTTCGAATGCCGAAACTGCTTGGACCGCCCATGCTTCATGCCTGCCGCCCAACCATTCCCAAGGTGCCGATACGCTCCTCGATGCCGCACGACATACACCTCCATCCCCGGGGGCCTCACCAATTCCATCCCATCCGGAATCACCCCCGGAGTCGCCTCAAGCTTCACCCCGATCAAGTAAGTCATCGAACCCTTCACGAGGTCCCATTCGTAATACACCGTGAACCCCTCGCCTTCCGGATAGTGCTTCCGTACCGACTTGAAATTCTCGCCCATCTCCTCCTCAAAATCATCAAGACCCGCGGTGCACCTGATCCCCACCCCCACAAAACTCGGAGACGGCTCACGTCCCGAAAACTCAAGATGCGAGGGCACCGCACCCTTTTCCGCCAAATCCCTGAGCATCAATAACCCCCTCTCATAACCCCTCCCGATGAAGGCCTTCATCGATTTCTTCCTCCAGAAAAGGAAAAACGGCAACGAGCTCTCCATCGTCCAAGTCACCTCGGTTCCCCCCCCCTTTCTCGAAAAGGTCATCGTCACCTCCGCCTGCGACTTGAACCGCTTCGAAAAGTTCAAATCGTAAGTCAGCGCCTCGTTTTCAACCGTCCCAGTCACCTCCATCCGCCCCGACCCGCAAATCTCCCCTTCCCACGAATACCAATCATCCTGCACCTGCAGCTGGCATTCCTGATCCGCAATCAACCAAGGCGACCACTTCGGCCAACTCCGAAAATTGCGCACGATCCCAAACACCTTCTCCACCGGACAGTCAATGACCTGCGATCTCGAAATCGAAAATTTTGGCATGACATTTCTCTATCAAAGTTTCCCAGCAAAGAACACTTCCACTTGCGAATTTTCAATCCGCGATTCTCTTTATCAATGAAAAAACTTCTCGCTCTCCTCCTCCTAACCTCGCCTGCGTTCCTTGCCGAAGAGGCTGTTCCGGAAAAAACTGCATACGTGGCCGAAGCGCCACTTCCTGTCGGTTGGCCCGCCCCTGGCCCGTACGACGAAGTCACCACGAAAACCTACCCGAAATACCGCGCCGCTGTCACCGACGGCTCGACCGGGATGTCCTTCTGGACTCTTTTCAGCCATATCAAAAAGAAAGATATCCCGATGACTTCCCCCGTCGAAATGAAAATGGAGAAGAAGGGCGACACGATGGAAAAAGTCAACATGGCCTTCCTTTACCAGACGACCAAAGTCGGCAATGTCGGTGCCGATGGTCAAAAAGTCTCCGTCAAGGACATCGAGATATCAAAAACCCTCAGCTACGCTTGGATGGGGAACGATTCCAAAGAACAGATCGAAAAAGCCCAAAAAGCGATCGAAGCCGAACTCACCACGAAAGGCCTCAAAGCCGAATCCTTCCGCATGCTCGGCTACAACGGCCCCGGCACCCCGCGCAAGAAGCACACCTACGAGCTTCAGGCGATCCTCCCTTCCAAGTCGTTCTGATCCTGGTTTCAGGACCGCAGGAATGCCATCAAGTCGCTCATCGCTTGGAGATTGAGGGCCCCTTCCAAGCCCTCCGGCATGAGGGATTTCCCCGAACCCATGACCGCCTTGATATTTTGTCGAAGGATGGTCTCCTCGACCCCCTCGGCACGGCGCAGGGTGAGACTGGATGGTGATTCGCTGACGATCTGACCGGTCGTCGTTCTCCCATCGTTCAGGGTCACGAAATACTGGATGAAGTTGGCAAGGACCTCTCGATTGGGATCAAGGATTTGCACTAGGATCGACTCTGGAGAATGGGATCTGACAGTCGTTAACGTCGGTCCGACTTCGTGGCCGATTTCTCCCATTTTATGGCACGCCATGCAGTTCTTCAGGAAAATCCCGCGCCCCCTCCCAGCGTCGCCAGTTAGTTTCAAAGCCGCTTGATAGCTTTCCACGACCTGCGCCCGCGGGTTCGCCTTCGCCGAGAAAAGGGCCGCAGCCGCCTTCTTCAAGATTGGCTTGTCGTGTTTCAGCAGGCGCGCTCGATGGGCCAAGGGGATCTGCCCCGCCGCCACTTTCTCCCTTTTGACAGCATCAAGTAATGGCCCAATCCAAGCCTCCCGACTCAGCAAAACCTCAATAACCTCCGTTCGTGTCGAGGGTGAAAGTCCCGGAAGGGCCTTGATGAGAACATCCCCGGATTCGCTCTTGGCGAAGCTCGAAAGTGTTTTCAATGCGGTAAGTTGCACCTCTGGTGCCTGGGACGAATCGAGCATTCGATAGAGATCACCCGAAGCATCATGCCAGGAAGCGTTACCCAACATCCTCACCGCTTCCACCTTCATTGAAACCGTGGCCTCCTTGCTCGTAAGAATCCCTTTCGCTTTTTCTGCCAGCTTTTTGGCGAGGTCCTTTGCTTCGGAAGAGTGCCCCAAACTGGCACCGGATTTTTTCAAGCTCTCTCCGAGGCTCGAGATCATACCGGACACCGGAAAATCAGGTCCAAGGGTCTCTAAAAACGCAAGGAGAGATGCCACCTCTTCTCGCTCATTTCGGGCTCCGATGATCGCCACCAAGGGAGCAAAAAGGGAACTCTGCTGGGTGGCACTCTGAATCCTCTGAAAGACCGAGAACGCGAGGCGGGGATGAGCACTGAGAACAGCCATCCGCACCCAGGGATCACCTTCATCCCGAACGGCAATTCCAGCCAGAGCGCCGGCCACATCCTCTCCTTCGAGGTCACCCAGGGTGAAGGCGACCTGATATCGAACGCGGATATTGTCATCTCCCGCCAAAGAAATGACCTGCGCTTTAAGCCCATTTAATTCCGAACGATAGAGACGAAGACCATGCTCTCTGATCTCCGGAGATTGATCGGAGAACGCACACACAAGGTCACTTTCCTCCAGCTCCCCAAGGCCCGCAATGGCATGTAAGGCATGAAGGCGGGTCAGCGAGAACTCACTTGTTTTCAAAAGCGCCCGAAGTCCGGGAAGGACCGCCTGGTCTCCCCTTTCAAAGAGTAATCGGCTCGCGGTATCGCGCCACCAGCCCTTGGGATTTTCCAGAATTGCCACAAGTTCTTGGGTGGTCGCTTTCCCCAATCTCGGAGGAGGGGGTGGTTGGAAACCTGTCGGCGCGAGACGGTAAATCCGCCCATATTCATGCCCAGATCGAAAATCAACCATCGCGAGAATCTCGGGCGTCATCGAATCCGGGGTCTCTATCGTTTCGCGATACATATCGACGATGTGAAAAGTCCCGTCGGGGGCATTGACGAGATTTGTGGGGCGAAACCAGTTGTCGGAAGTGCGGAGAAACTCGCTCTCTTTTTCAACCCGTACGCTGGTGAAGGTCACTCCAGCGGGTTGCAGGACGCGACGATGGATCAGGTTCCCCTGCACATCGCCCACAAAGAGATTGCCCTGAAATTCCTTCGGATAAAGGGAGCCTCGATAGATGTTCACCCCGGAACACCCGCTAAAGACATCATGAGCCACCGAAGGTGCCGCATACTTGCGAGCATCGGCGAGTCGTAGCTTCGTGCGCGCCAGACGCCAGGCTTCAATCTCACTCATACGATAGATCCTGTCCCCCTTCCAGATCGCGGTCGTGGTGGTCGAAACCGGAAGATAGGGATTCCTTTCCAGATATCTCGAGGGAAGCACGACATGCACAGCCGGCTTGGAATTCTGGCTGAGAAAGCGATTCCCCCAATTGTCCATGGCATTGCCAAATTGCTCGGATCCCGAAAGGGCCTGAAACTCGCATGTGCGGGGGTGAAACCGAAAATCCCGCCCCCGGATCGAAACCGCTTTGGCCTCCTTATTCTGGCAACTTTGGATGTCGCCGCCGCTATTCGAACCCGCGCCATAGATCCAGGAATCGAGCCCCCAAAAGAGATTATTGGCGGTTCCTTCATCGTTCCGAAAGCCAAAGCCGGTGAAGATTTTTTCGCGAACGTCCGCAATCCCATCGTCATTGGTATCCTTGAGATACCAGAGATCGGGAGCAGCCACGACGTAGACGCCGCCATCCCAACAGCAAATCCCGGTCGGCCAAGCGAGGTCTTTGGCAAAGATTTGGCTGGTCTCGTAGTGGCCGTCGCCATCGCGATCACGGAGCAAACGTATCACTCCATCCGGGCCCTCACTTGTGCCTCCATGGGAAGGAAACTTCAAATACTCGGCGGCATACATCAAGCCGTTTTCGTCATACGTCACCACGATCGGTTCCCGGATCTGAGGTTCGCTTGCGACCAACTGAACTTCGAATCCCGGTAAGGTTTCGAAAGCGGCCATCGCGTCCTTGGGTGACTTCGGAGCGACGCGACCTTGTTTCTTGGCCGGGACATCACCGAGGAGCGTCTTCATTGCCGCAGTGAGAACTTTCTCAGACCCCGGCCCCACCGCACTGGCACTCGGGCTCGTTTCATACCCTCCCTGGGAGTAGGCCACTTCGGTGCCAATATATCCGGGGCCATACTCCCCGTAGGCCGCCATTGCCACCTTCAGATCCGGACGCATCGCCTTGGCCGCAAGTTGGTATTCGACGAATAATTCCCCGGGCATATGCAGAATCCGGGAATGGCCCACCGAAAGGCAGGAAACATCAATCTGATTCCCAGCCTTCCAATGACGCAGGTAAGCCACTTGATCGACCTTGGAAAAATATCCTCGGGCCGGATCTTTCCGAAGAGCCTCCAGAAACGCTTTCTCATCCTTGAGATGACCGGCCAGGGGCAGGCGCACTTTCTCAACCGTAAAGCTGATCGCGTCGGCCGTGAGCGGATGCTTTTCCGTTGCCCGCCACGCTTTGAACATCCCCGCAGCCATACGGTTGGCCAAAATCATGCGGTTCTCTTTGTTACCATCATTATACTTTCCCGCACCCAGGTTCCCGCCCGCGCCATTGAAGTGCACATGCAGAGCCTCCGGAACTCCCTGCCCCCGCATGAAACGGGCAATCCCCGGAAAATCAGGACTGGGAGTGCCCGTCCGATAGTAGCTCTGAGGATGACAGGCGTAGTAACTCATAACCGCCACCGGGACCTCTTCATTCCAAAACGATAACAAGGAAACCTCGGGGTCAATGACGCCCTCGGGTTCGGCCCGAAGCGCCGGATCTTTCGTGGCGGTGTAGCGCACTGCCCTCACTTTGCCATCGGGACCAAGAAGGCGACGATTGGAGGCCACCTTTTCGACCTCCGCCTCGCCCCATCCATAGTGCGTCACCCGCTGTGCCCTGGGAATGGCGGCCTTGATAGCCTCGGAAGCCCTCTTGATGACTTGCCGGTGAAAGTCGCCCTGGGTGCGCTCATAACCTTTTAGGCCCAATTCTTTGACGAGCTTCTCGGCCGTAAAATCACAGCCCGGAGCATCGTGTTGATGAAGGGCATGCAGAGTCACCCGGCTTCGGCTCGTTCCCGCCGCCGCCGCCAGTTGATCACGGAAAGCTTCATATCCTTCATTGGCCACGCCAATCCAGTCGATGGCACAAATGACGATCGGCTCCCCCGCTCCGAGGATGACAATCCCCCGACACCGCAGCGACAACTCGGGGGTTTTCGTTACGGTCGTATAAGCCATTGCGGAGCCGATCGGAGGGGTGACATCGATATCAAAAGTAGCGACGCGAAGAGCCTCCTCTTTTTTTCCGGCACCAGCGGCAAGAAAAATAAGGACCAGTAAGGACGAGATTAGGAGAGGAAATTTCAAAATGACGATTTTCAGAATTCCCGATGATTTAGCCTGATTTACAATCAGATGCACGCTTCGAATCAGAGTGGCCTCGGCCCGCCTTAATCTCTTCAGGGAGGATTTTGGTGGGGCCCCGTAAAAAAGCCACCTTCGAGGCTTCAAGCGATCCCGCCTTCGAAGTAAGATCTCAGCATCACCATGATGCTCACCGACCCCGTCAACATTCACTTCCAGTGTCCGCCCACCGACCCGCTTGGACGGGAACATATCATCGGAAAACTCCGCTTCCTCCCCGACGAAGTAGAGCTTTCCTGGCACTTAAAAGGCAACGTTTTTACGGGTGGCAAAAGCGAGATGAGCGCCATCATCATCCCCTACGGTGAAATCGAGCACGTCGAACTCGTCAAGAAGTGGTGGAAAATTCGAAAACTCATCTTCCGCGTCTCCGACCCCAAACTCCTCCGCGAAATCCCCGTCGCCGAAATGGGCAAGATCGTCATGGAGATCGACGACCGCTCCCGCGAGGAGGCCCAGAAGCTGGGAGGCCTCATCGACTTCAAACGCTCCGTCTTCCTCCTGAATGCCCAAGAAGAGCGTCTCAAAGCGATGCGCGACGAGTAGGTCACCTCTTTCCTGCACCCCACCTGACGCCACCCCATTCTCCGCCATCCACGCGTGAGCCCTTTCCGTGACACCCATTCGTGAAAATCCCTGCGACCCGTGGTTTCCCCTTCTCCCTGGAGCATCCCACCCAAAAAAGAGATTCTCCAAAAGCTCCAAAACCTTTAAAGAAGAGGAATGAAGACCGGACTCGCCCTCTCCCTCATCCTCTCCCTCATCCTTTCTCTCAGCGCTCTTTCCAAAGAAACGTGGCCCCGCTTCCGCGGAGAAAACGGCAGCGGCGTCTCGCTCGCCAAGATCCCCACCACGCTTGGAAAAGACAATCTCGTCTGGTCCGCCAAGCTCCCCGGACCCGGTTCCAGCTCCCCCGTCATCTGGGAGGACAAACTCTTCATCACCAGTGAGAACCGCGGGCAAAAAATCGTCAGCCTAGTCTGCCTCGATGCCGCAACCGGTAAATCGAACTGGAGCAAAGCCCTCAACGTCGGCGACTACCACCTCCACCGTTTTAACAACACCGCCGCCGCCAGCGCCACCGTCAACGAGAAAGCCGTCGTCGTCAGTTGGTTCAATGGCAGAGCCGCAAAAGCCATGCTCACCGCCTTCGACCATGCCGGAGGCAAGCTTTGGGACTTTGAAATTGGAGCCGTCAAAACCCAGCACGGATTCAACCTTCACCCCGTCATCCACGGCGACCGCGTCATCATCGCACACCTCCACATGGAAGAAGGATACGTCGCCGCGCTGTCCCTGAAAGAGGGCAAAACTCTCTGGAAAACTCCCTACCCCGGCGATAAAACCAGCTACGTCACCCCCTACATTCGCACCACTGCTGAAGGCCGGGAAATCATCGTCGCCAGCCAAGCCTCCGGCGTTTTTGGAATCGATTACGAAACCGGCAAGGAAAACTGGTCACTCCCCGGCACCATGAAACAACGCACCATTGTCTCACCCATCGACGTCCTCGCCGGATCCGGAGCCGACGACTGCCTCATCGCCGTCGGTTGTAAAAGTGGCGTCTACTTCACCGTCCGCCCACCCGCCCAAAAAGGTGACGCCGCCGAGATCGTCTGGCATATGAAGGGCAAAACACCCTACGTTCCCACCCCAGTCTCAAACGGAAAGATCCTCTACGTTCTCTCAGACGGAGGCTCGCTCACAGCTCTCGATGCCAAGACCGGCGAAGAAAAATGGACCCAGCTAATGCAGGCCAACTTTTACGCCTCACCCATCATCGCCGACGGCAAGCTCTATGCCCTGACCCGCGAAGGTGAAATGATCATCGCCGACCTATCCGGCGGCTACAAGGAACTCTCGCGCTGCCCGCTCTCACTCGGACCCGAAGCAAAATGGGCGGACGCCACCCCCGCCCTCGCCCACCGGAAAATCTACGTTCGCCTTGGCGCACGCATCGATTGCTTCGGCCCCAAATAAGTCATTGCCATTTGAGCCGATCTGAGGTGGAGGCCTTAAGCCGCGCCTTCTTTTCTCAAAAAGACGAGCGTGGCATCATCCGAATCCTTTTTCGAAAATCGATACCCCGCAGTCTTAAATCCCCGCAACTCAGCCGGGTCCGTCACCCCCTTGCGCACGATAAAATCAGCCATCATCCCCCGCGCTTTTTTCGCATAAAACGAAATGATTTTGTAAGTCCCGTTTTTCTCATCCTTGAAAACCGGTGTGATCAACTCCCCGTCCAACTCCTTCTTCTTCACTGCCGAAAAATACTCATTGGAAGCCAAGTTCACGACACGGTCGGACCCCGACTTTTTCAAGTCACCATTCAACGACTTCGTCAACGAATGACCCCAAAACTCATACAAATTCTTGCCCCGCCCGGTCGCTAATTTCGTCCCCATTTCCAGCCGATAAGGCTGCATCAAATCCAACGGTCGCAGCACCCCATAAAGCCCCGAAAGAATCCGCACCCGCTTCTGCGCGGTCTCAAAATCCTCCTTGCTCCAGTCGGCTAATGCCATCCCCTGGTAAACATCCCCCGTAAAAGCCAGAATCGCGGCCCGCGCATTCTCCTTCGTGAAATCCGCCTCCCAACTCGCAAAACGCTCGTGGTTTAACTGCGCTAGCTTCTCGCTGATCGACATCAATTCCCCCACTTGTCCTTCCGAAAGCCTCCGCAGCAGCGAGATCAACTCGGCTGAGTCATCACTAAAACGAGGCTTCGTCGCCCGCTTCGTCAAAAGCGGCGACTCGTAATCTAGCGACTTAGCAGGAGAGAGCAAAATGATCATCTTCCGCGACTTTGCCTCCGACTCTCAAAATTGCAACCCACGACAAGTCGACAAGGATACCCCAGATGAACCATAATCGATGAATGCCAAATTTCTTTTGAGCCCACTGTCGCACCGTGCTAAGACTCCCACCCCTATTTTTAGGTCTAAACTATTTGGAACCGATGGCTACAAACTCAACGACGCCCTCGAAGAAGAAATCGAAGCCATCATCCTCGGTGAACACCCGTCCTCCACCAAGATCCGCCTCGGCAAAGCCGTCCGCATCGATGACGCCACCGGCCGCGACATCGAGTTCGCCAAAGCCTCCATCGCCTAACAAAAACATCCCGTTTGTAGCACGGGCGTCCCGCCTGTTCCCCGCACCAAGCAAGTCTCATCCCCTCATCCTCAACAACCTCATGTGGCCTTTATCCAACACTAAATCAGCCCTCTTCGTCGCCGGAAAAACCCTCGCCGAATGGGAAACACTCCTCGGTAAAACCTTCGATATAAAACACCCTTGGGACCTCCTCGATCTCAACGCCGAACTCATCGCCACCCTCACCAACTGGCCCGGCCACCCCACCATCCAACTCGGCGACGACGCCAAAGTCATCGTTGGCGAAGGCACCAAAATTCTCCCCGGCGTCTTCATCGAAGGCCCTATCATCATCGGCACAAACTGCAAGATCGGCCCTAACTGCTACCTCCGCGGCTCCACCTCGATTGGCAACAACTGCCACGTCGGCCAAGCCGTCGAAATCAAAAACGCCGTCCTCGCTGATGGTGCCTCCGTCGGCCACCTCAGCTATCTTGGCGACTCCTACCTCGGAGCCAAGGCCAACTTCGGAGCCGGCACCATCACCTCAAACCTCCGCCATGATGGCTCCAACCACCGCTCCACCGTCGCGGGCCAACTCGTCGACACCGGTCGCCGCAAATTCGGCGCGATCATCGGCGACGGCGTCCACACCGGCATCAACACCTCTATCTACCCCGGCCGCAAACTCGGCCGTAACACCACCACCCTCCCCGGAGCCATCGTCTCCAAAGACCTCCATTAAGGCTTAAGAAATGGGCCTAAGGCTAAACTCCTAAACCAAAGTCTCAATCCCTCTGCTTCTTGAATTAGGCCTTCACCCTTAAACCATACCCCTTAAAAACGATGTTCGGAATTGTAGCATACACCGGCTCCCGTCCGGCCCTCCCAGTCCTCCTCTCCGGTCTCAAACATCTCGAATACCGCGGCTATGATTCCACCGGCATCGCCGTCGAAACTTCCGTCGCCATCGCCAAAAACTCACCGCCGCTGGCTATACCTTCCTTTCCGACACCGACACCGAAGTCCTCGCCCTCTGCAACGATGGCCCCGGTAAAGAGAAAACCCTCGGAAACGTCGCCGAGTGCCAGGCCCGCCACTCCCGTGTCCTCGGCATCGTCACCGCAGGAGACACCGAGGCCATCGCTATCGTCGATGACCACATCACCGTTCCCGCCTGCCCACTCCACACCGCCGTCGTCCCCAGCACTGTCGCCCTCCAACTCCTTAGCTACCACATCGACAGACTCAAAGACTGCCCCATCGACCAACCCCGCAATCTCGTCAAGTCAGTCACGGTGGAGTATTAAAAAGCATGGAGATTGGTGTTCACGCCCCTTTTTTAGCAGCCTTTGAGATCCCGCCAGTTTGGGCAACTCCGAAGCAAAAAACGCAAACCCAGGATCATAGTGGCAGCTCTTCCTTCTTCCCCAAAAACTTGGGGTCAGTCTTCAAGATATTCACATCAAGCCACATTTTGACCCGTGCCAGCTTTTCGCGGGATTCGGTCTTTCGCGCCGCCGGACCGGTCACGCTTTGGGCATTGAGACCCACGACCTCCAAACCAATTGATTCGGCAAGATAAGCCGCACGCTCGTTGTGAAATTTTTGTGAAATGAGGACGACTTTTTCGATCCCAAAAATCTCCTTGGCCCGCACCACCGAATCGAGGGTGCGCAGCCCAGCGTAGTCGCACACGATTTTCTCCGCAGGCACTCCCGCCGCCACCAAGGCATTCTTCATATCCTCCGGTTCATTGTGATCGTGGGAATGGTTGTCACCTGAAACAATGAAGCACTTCACCTTGCCGGTTTTCCAGAGCGCCACCGCGGCTTCGATCCGATACTTAAAGTAGAGATTCTCGCGACCCTGAAAAGTCTTGTTGCAACCGAAGACCAGCGCCACCGGAGTCTCAGGAACCTCCGCGGCCTCGTTGAATAACTTTCCTTCTGCGGCCTTCTCAGCAGCGCGATCCGCCCAAACGATCAGAGACACGCTACCGATTAGCCCCAGAAACGCCAGGATGAAACCCCCACGAATCATCTTCCCAATCTTGCCCTTCAGAAACTTCACGGCTTAAAGCTCAAAGCCAAACACCCAACTGTCAACGCTGCTTGTCCTGATTCCCGACAGCTCCCCTTCACGTAATGGTATCCCTGAGAGTAGGTCACTCCCGCAAGCAGGACGATCCCAGCGAACACCCACCTCGACCGTTCATGAAACACCTTATAAATTAACGAACATCTCCAAGTCTACTGACATCATTGCCTCTTTTGTCAGAAAGTCTCGCAGTAAAGGTGTCAGATGATTTAAATAATAGCCTCGATTGCCCCCCAAAACTACGGCGTCAACTGCTTCACTCGGTAAAATGTTTTTTCGGCTTCACCTGCAGAAGTGGCAAAACTCGTTGTCTCACCTTCTGAATTGATATTGTCATCCAGTTCAAGCCATGATTTCAAATCAAGCGAAGATTCCACGGAGAAGCGCGCCCCCTCAGCGGACGCCCACAACCTAAAAGTCTAAGTCGATCATGAAGTCCTGCTGGTAACCGCTAGGAGTCTCAGAAAGGACAAACTTCGCACTTCCTGCCCCCTCGGTGATATACGACGCATTCACATTGACCGTGGCAGCCCCAGTCACCCGCGCCCCCACCGACTCCAGCGAATCGAGGCCCTCTTCGAACGAATCGAGCACCGTCACTTCCGTCACGCCGCCTTCAGGCTGCGTGTCCAGAAGACGAATGTTATCGACATAAATATCGAGTGGAAAGGTGGAGTTCCCATTGAAAATGAATCGCACAAACGTTTGGTCGTCATTGTCTCCCTCAAGAGCCAACAAGAATCCCTCCGGCAATCCGGCGCCAAGATCGTAAGTCAATGTCACCGCTTGATTCCCTCCTCCCCATTCGATTTGGACGCCCGCACCATGCCCACCAAAATTGAGCGGATTGTTTGACCAGCTAACATCAGATTCTAGCTTGTCCCAAGTGATATCGTAGAGCAAGTAGTAGCGCCCTACTTCTAAAGATTCCTCCAATTCTGCAACGATGCCCTCAAGGATTGCGGTCGCTTCTGGAGTGAGTAGAACACTGAAGTCTTGCTTCCAGCCACTGAGCGTCTCAAAACTCACTTTGAGTGCTTTTTCACCGTGAGTGATTTGATTATAATCATTGGTCTCAGACTGCACAAAAGACGTGATCCTACGATCACCTTCCGCAGCAAAATGCGAGACATTCTCCACACCTTCCTCAAACGACTCTAAAACAGTCACCGTCTCAGCTTCGGCGATTCCGGCCGTAGCCAACGCGGCTGCGACGGATACGATTTTGCTAGTAGTCCCTTTCATCATCCACCACGAATAACAATCTGACAGAAAACGATCAAGAAGGAATCTTGAGAAGTGAGAGGAATCAGAAATTACCGAGATCCGCTCAAATACTATGAGAGGTCGTCGAAGAATGCCGCATTCTCTCGTTCGTTCAAGATCTCGTCCTTCGGGTGGTCAGCAGCCCCTAAATCTCCCTGCGGAGTGTCGAAGGGATTTTCGTAGATGAAATCTTCATGAGTGACGCGTAGGATATTTACAAACCGCATCGGACACAGCCGGGAACGACGAAAAGAAACAGGAGCGACCGTCTGGGCTAAGGGACGCAGACCAGAAAGAGGGTGCAACGACCGCCGCCAAATACAGCGCAGAGAGCAGCTGAGACAATCGACCTTTTTCGGTATGCCAGGCGTATACACTCGGAATAGTGGAGATTTAAATGACAATACTAGCAAAGAATGGTTTACTTCCTGCGATATAAATCTTGAAAATCGCATCGCTGGCAATAAAACAGCCGACGCCGCTATCTTGGAATTCGATGTATTTTCCGTCAATGGGCAATTGGAGATGGAGTTTCAATTCGGGTCTGAGGAATATGATGAATATGTATTTGATACCGCCGCTCCTGATTGCTATAATGACGCCTTTATGATCACAATTGACGACAAGGTCCTTTCGCTCCTTCCTGACTGCTCTGATATTGTGGCGGTAAATTCAGTTCATTCATTTATTCCTGCTAATATAAGTTGTACGGGGAACGAGATCCCAGCCCTGGATGAGCATTTATATTTGGATGACGACCTGGACATTTTACCAACTTTACTACCTGAAAGTTGGGTTAATCAAGTTGACTCTGACGGGATGACGATACGTTTAAGAATCCATGCTTTTGTTGAACCGAACACATCCCATCGAATCAAGATCGCCATTGCTGATGTGGAGGACTCAAGATGGGATTCTACCTTGTTCGTAAAAGAGGGGTCAGTCCGTTCTGTTGTCCCAACCCAGTGAGAATGCTAAACCTAAAATTAATGAAATTTCAATTCTCTTTTTACTGCCTTTTTATGGGGTCGCTTCCACTTTCTGCTGCTACACTAGTGATCGACACTTTCGATAAAGGGCCTTTTGACCTTATTGTTGACGATATGGTCGCCAATTCGGCGGTGGATTTTTTTGAACTCGAAAGTCCTTTTGGATCTGAAAGATATAGCTACAATTAGCAGTCGCAACGTGGCCACAGGTTCGATATTGACTAGTAGTCTCGACGATATCTCTGGTTCTCTTTCGTTTGCTACTGATGGCTCTGCCACTCTTCCTCTACGCCCGCTGGCATTGCGCCTCGTCTACGGCCGAGGTGGGCCCTTTAACCTCCTTGGTCATGATGCTATCGAACTTGATTTGAGTTTGGTCGTAAGCGTCTTAAAATTGGGCATCTGATCCGAGCTAGATATTTGGCTGAAGCTGCGGTATTTTAGGCTGTTTTTAGTTCGCTTGCGGCGTTCTTGGCCGCAGCGATGGCTGCCGGAGTCAGCTCG
>Ga0222650_1000780_pt1 | contig 21391 bp, 11 predicted proteins | sample AntAcemetagen367_FD_179820 | JGI IMG/M metagenome (GOLD analysis project Ga0222650, IMG submission 179820) | Saline water microbial communities from Ace Lake, Antarctica - #367 | ecosystem: Environmental > Aquatic > Non-marine Saline and Alkaline > Saline | place: Antarctica: Ace Lake... | reverse complement strand
CAGGAGACTTTCTTCGATGGGATGGATTCTTTGCCATCCGGCGAATCTACGCGGGCATGAGCACGACCACCACGGGGCCAATTTATTGACGCTTACGGTGGTTTGCATAGTTCACTCGCGAAGTTGCAGACGGAGTGACATGGTTAATGAATGGAGTCCGCCTTTCGTCTCCGAACCACCAATATTACTCACTGCACATAAATCTTCGCGAATCTCAGGGGGGCATGAAAAGTCTCATCATCAGCCCCGAGCGGTGAGTAGGAGGTGGTTTCCCCATCCCCGGTTCCGGCTCGTTTTCGATAGAGATTGAAATACCACGGCAGGCTCGTGCCTCTACCGGATTCGAGTAAGTCCTGTCTCGATTGGATCGGCTGGCTTCCCACGATCTGGTGGAGCGGATCTTCCTCCGAGGAGGTCACTGGCAACTTGAGCTCCACCGACCAGAAGTCCTCCCCGATATGAGTCGCCACTTCCGCCTGTGCAGACCAGTCATACCAATTCGCTTTCGACACGCCTCGATCAATGTTGACCATGGCACCGGCGGGATTGAGGACGATTTGATAGTAGGAATGCCTGTCGGTTTCGATGAGTAGCTCGAGATGTTCGCCCTGCCAGATCGCGGGATCGTTGTTCTCGCGGGAACCGATCACGGGTGCTTCGCCCTTTGGTAATTCACACCGGATGCCGAAGTAGAGATGACCATTCATCCACCGAACCTGAAAGCGAGTCTGCAACTCTGGTTTTTTCGCTGTCGCGCGAAGGCCTTTCAACGGGCGAGGATAGTTGTAGGCCGTCCAGAAAGGTTCGTCGAGTTTGCCATCCAAGGTGAAGGTATCACGAGCATCGCGCCACTTGCTGCTACCCATGTCGATGATGCGATACTGAGGCAGCCCTTCGGGGCGTTTCACGTCCATTTGAGCAGCGCGAGCACGCAAGGGAATCAAGAATTCATCGACGAGGGCAATGCGCTGCCCGTAGACACTTTCCGGTGGCGCGGCTTCATGCGCTTTGGAGAAAAGATCGAGCGCTTTACGGGCGACTTCTGAATCGGAAGCAAGACGGGCGAACTCCAATTCACAATGCTCAATAAACGCCTTCATCTCTGCAGCGGCGGGACCGTAAAAGGTTTTGTAGTACTCCGCGAGAAGGATATCCACGTCCTGATCGGCATCCCACCAGAAACGGGAAATGGTATAAGGGTTGAGATGAGACATGCCCGGGTGGTGCAAGCCACCTTTGCCGTTGGAAAGCCAGACATCCTCCCGCCACACATCCTCGTCACTCTCCTGAATTCCACGCGCGACGACGTGAGGCCAGTACTGAGGGCGGAAGGCGCCCCGGTCCGTAAACGGTGAGTAATTCAAGGTCACCGATAAAGGGTTCTCCGACTTTGCCAGCCATTGACTGCGAAGCGCTGAAGTCTCGCGATGAAATGCGTCATCCATTTCACGAATCGGCCGACCGTTGGTGATTTGCACCCAGACATTCTCCGGTAGCTGGTCGATGGAAAGCGGCGGGAGTCGATAAGCGCTGTAGGCCCCGCAAAATACTTTCCGGTCAGGGTGCGTCTTGATCAGTTCATTAGCGACACGAACGACAAAATTCCAAACGTAGTCCGAGGACATTCCTGACGCCCCCCGGTCGAGTGTCATCTGAGGACGACAGCGATCGCATTGGCAATGGTTGAAACCATCGTGCGGCATGACGGATATGATCGGTGCATCGTAGTGATCAAAATTAAGCCGCGCAAAGGCCACCGTCTCGCGGAAGAACCCTTCCGAGGAAAGGCAAGCATTGGCTGTCTTGCTCTGCGTGTCGCGCTTTCCGTTCGCCATCTGCGAAAAGTATTCCGGATGAGCGGCCCGCTGCTCCGGGTGTTCGGTCAGGTCTCGCAGGCCATGATGCAATACTCCATACTGAGCGTTAGCGCCGATCCGGAGATACCACAGGCTATCGTCAATTACTTGAGAACTGAGCAAGGGGCGACTGATCGCCCGGACTTCAAATTCCGGCTTATCCGTCCGGTCGGACACGGGTAATGCTATGCTCGCCATTTCCGGCAGAATTTCTCCCAGTTCGCCCGGCATATACCAACGCACTCCGAGATCGCGAAGAAAGGCATACACCGCATTCAGCGAACCACGATGATCAAAAGTCCAAATATCGAGCTTTTTGTTGTAGTCTCGGAAAAGGGAAGAGCCAATAGGTGACTTCCAGGGGTGACCTGCCAGTTCCTCCCAAATTGCCTGCCGGTTTCGCGCCCAATCATTGTGATGCCGCGCCCAGGGCTCACGGGGCTGAAAGTCGAGATCATTTCCCACCAGAGCCAACCAATTGGAACCGGAAACGATACGGTAGGCGTCGCGGGGTAAACCGTCTGCATTCACGCCTGCCTGAAGAGCCGCTTCGCTCATGCCCACGAAAATAGAGGTAGCACTTTCCTTCGTCGGCTCGTTCACAATTTGCAGTCGAGCCCCGCTGATTTTCTCAATGTAGGTCTGCAGCTCGGTTGCGCCCAGCCGGGCAGATCGGGTCGGATCCGCCGCGATGACGATTTCGGCGCCGGGCTTGCCGTTCTCAACGATCCAGGGTTCCGCATGAACCTTCTGTAAAAACGCGGAGACGAAAAAGAAGAGAAGCAGAATATTTTTCATCGAAGAAAACGAAGATTACTGAACAAAGATAAACTGCCGCGTATTGAGCAGTGCCCAGACGATGCCTTCATAAGCATCATCGCCTTTGGCTTCGATCTCGGCTTTTGCAATATCCATTTCACGGTCGGTCGGCTCACGAGTCAGCATGGCCTGGAAAATCATCTCGATCTTCTCTTCGGGTGTTCCCGCTTCGTGGACGCGGCTTCCGAAGACAGCATATTGGTTGGTCAAGGCCTCAACAATGGACCCGTTGAGCAAACTGAGTGCCTGAGGAACGGAGGCATTATTCGCTGCGTTCTCGATCACCTCGCGATCAGACTGGCCAAATTCACGAAGGAAGTGCCCGAGAGGAGCTGGTGATGGCAACTCAGAGGCACGGGCCATTTCTGCAACCAGCTTGGTGTAGTTTCTCATTTCGCCGACTTGCTCGGACTTGAATCGCTTGGCTGCATATCCTTGGCTTTTCCTCCATTTCTCCATTTGGCTTGCGTCAAGACCTTGAGGTGGCTCAGGCATTGTATACTGCTTTATCACCACCTTTGGCAGCTCGGTCAGAACGAGGTCATCTCCTTTCGACATTCCCTCGCCAGCCATCATCGCTCCGCCGGCGACCGACATCTCCGACATCCCGACTGCGGCCATCAGAGCATCGGGATCGACGTCTTTACCGACATTTTGGAAGGCGAGTTCCTGAATCATTGAACGCTCTTCGCGATCAATTTGCTTCAGCTCGCCGTTAAGCTGGCTAACCTTTGATCCGTTCTTCGCGTTGCGGGCGACTGATATTTCTTTGCCAAGTTCCTCCCGCCTGACAACCATGTCTCTAATGCGCACCCCGATTTCATCTACCATCGCGATGTATTCTTCAGTCGGTTGCTCTTCAAGAGCGATATACATTTTTCGGTATCGCTCGATACTGGATAGTTGCGATTTCAAACGCGGACGGTAGCTATCGGCTTCGGGCAATGCGAGGCCGACGATGGAGTCCCAGAGTTGCTCAGCTGTCATGCGGCGGAAGACGGGTCCCGGGAAGTGGTAGGGCATCCCCATGACCATCTCGCCATTCCAGACCGCACTTTGGTAGGTGCGCGTGTTATAGAGAACATCCATGTAAGCGCGCGTGTCGTATTTGACCTCACGCATCAGCTCCGTGACATATTCCAGTAGTTCAGGATTGGCGACGTAGGTCTGCTCGGTCAAATCATCAACCGGCTCGAAAAGTCCATGACCAAAGACACGCTTCCAGAGTCGGTTCGCGATCACTTTGGTAAAAGTGGGGTTGTCCGGCGAGGTCAGCCATTTCGCATAGGCTTCGATCGAGGACCCATCGATAGTTCCAGGATCGATATTGGCTCCGAACATGGTTCCAGCGGAGACCGCTTCGTTCGGTTTTGCATCATCGTATTGATAGTCGTGAGGCAGCTGTAGCTCTTTCTCCTTTTCATCCGTAGAGTAGTTACGAAGTGACTGGGCTACCCGGAGCATTCCATACTGAACCGCTCTATTCTGTTTCTGGGTTTCCTCATAGACAGCCATGCTCTTTTCAGCCACATGACGGAATTCCGTATCGGTCATTTTCAGGCGATTGAGAGAATTTGTGTAATTCTTGCTCTTCGTATATCTCTCAAGGCTGGCTGGCGTGGTGAATTCCGGAAAAGGAGCGTCTTTATACCCGGCTTTTTCCAGCATCGCCTTATGAAGATCGGTGCGCCTTTCCCGCCGAAGCGTGTTAAAAGCATTGCGATTTTCTGAATCATACAAGAGCGCATCCATTCCGTAGGAAAAAGCCGCCATTTTGATGTAGTCCATCTGGGTCCACTTATCGAACGGGTGGTCGTGGCACTGGGCGCACTCAAGACGCGTTCCCAGGAAAATCCGCACGGTGTTGGACATATTGTCGAGAGGCATGCCGCGGTCTCTTAAGTAATAGCCGACCGCACCGTTGTCCCAGATCATACCGGTAGCGGTGACCAGTTCGGAGACCATTTCGTCGTAAGGACGATTATTTTCGACAGAATCTTTTATCCAGAGCTGGTAAGCCGCTTCGCCCTGGATCGCATTGTAACCGAGCAAATTATTGATCCGCAGTACATCAGCCCAGAAATTATAGGAGTGGCTGACATGGCCAGCGCTCTCCAGCAAAGCCGTGATCAACTGCTCGCGTTTCCGCTCATAAGTTGACCCCAGAAAATTCTCCGACTCCTCGATCGTTGGGATGCGACCTGCGATATCGAGATATGCGCGCCTCACGAACGTGGTATCTTCAATTTCCGCTCCCCGCTTCATGTCGTGCTTTTTGAGCCCGGTCAGAACCAGTTCGTCGATTTTCCTGATCGCAGCCTGTTGATCAAATTTTTCAGCCGCAAATCCAATGGAAAGTGACAGCGCCGAAACGGCGAAGGTGGCAAATAGCTTTTTCATAAACCTTTTAGAGTATTACTCAAACTAACCCCGATTTCTTGTTTTGGCCGAACGCCTTCGCGTGACCACTTCAAGGCCCGATAGGGTTCACTCCTCAATCAAACCCTGGTAGCTCACCTCCACGGGAACGGGCATTTTTGCACCGGAGTTTTTCAGCCACAGCAGCAATTCATCCGTCAAATCGCGAACGATTTCCGGTTTTGAAGCCGAAAGATCAATTTCCTCACTTAGATCAGATTTTAGATCATACAATTCAGATGAATCATCATCGTAAAACCGAATCAATTTGTAATTACCCTTCCGAATCGCTCCACCGAGACGATTTTTTTGTGAAAAGCATAGTTCGGATAGTGAAAGAACAGAGACTCACGTTTTATCAGCAGTCCCCGTTAAAAGCGGAACGAGGCTTTCGCCATCTAGCGGAACATCGACGATAGGATCGAGCCCTGCGACCTCGAGTAAAGTTGGGAAAACATCGGTGCTGACAATTGGTGTTGCTCCGGGGTCAGGGCTCGATCGGAACGAAGTCGGTGTCATCACCAATGAACACCATCCAGTCCTCGCCCGAGACAATGCGGTAGGCGCCGTAGCGAAGACCATCGGCCCAGACTCCCAGCCCGTCCGTATGTGAACTCGCCCCAACGTAAAGTTTGACCGGAAAGTCCCCCGAAGGCTCCGAGACGATGGGTAATTCCGCGCCCGAGATCTTCTTGAGGGTTGTCTGCAATTCCCTCGCCGCCAACCGTTGCGTCCGGGTCGGCGTTTCCGAAATAATAAGCTCTGCCCGGGCCTCCCCATTTTCGACCAGGAAAGGTTCGGCGGAAGCGGACGGCGGAAGCAAGAGGCCAAGCGCGCAAACGGCCATCAGAATTTCATTTCTCATCGGGATCATAGAGAAGGCTAATTCTGGGCGAGGTCGCGCACCAGCGGATTCGGCGCGGGAATCGCGTGATCGAGATGCAGGGAATGCAAACGGGGACAGTACCGAATGGAACTGTGTTGACTGGCGCATCTGGAGAGTGACAACGGTTGTCGCAACGCTGGTTGGCGGAACGGATGGGCTTGAAATCACCGGCAAATGCCAGTCATGTGGTACGACGGTTTGAAGCGATGGATGACTGCGAGTTGGTAAACGGAATATTGAAATGGAGAGGCTTGAAACATGTCGATTGACCCATTTTTTCTAACGATTGACCCCTTTTTCTAACCCTCTGCTGCCACCACCCGATCCACCCTTCGACATCGAAAAACGCCGAGGGTCGGAGGCGTTTTGGACGCAGGCGAAGCCGGAGACCGCAGGGAGAGACCGCCAGGCGGGGCGGGCGAATCAAACGATGGAACCCGAAGCATTGCCACTCGGCTGGGAAATTCGGTGGCCGACCCCGCCGGAAGAACATCTACCGCCTCCAGACGAATGGTGGCATCAGAACGATTCTGAGGAATGGCGAAATCCGGAATTGCCCCTCGAAGATGGCAAAATCCTGGTGTTAGACTCCGAACCACTGCCTCCCGAGGAGTTTCCAGTGTTTTCGGTTGGCTGATTGGCGATTAGTTCAGAAAACGTAAAGCCTCCTCAAGGAGGTCGCTGGACGCTCGTGCCTGGCATCAAGGAAAAACGAAAGGAAAGCCATGCAGAACGTTCGCTGTCTTGACTTTCCACCTCAAAAACCTGATTCTTTGGTCGAAATGAAGTCAAAATCAGAATTTTCACCCTTTCTCCCCCTGCACCCCCTCAATCCCGGCCGGACTGACGCCTCGATAAAAATCCTTGAATAAGCAAATTCCTATCAATAACTCTGCAAGATCGCTCGCGAAACCGTCGAAACTGAGAAGGAAGTCCTCACCGAGCAGGAGCAGAAGGGAGCCCGAGCCGCCCTCACCGAACTCTTCCTCGACCTCAAGACCGACCAGACACCCGCCGTCGTCGAACGCATCGTCAACGACATCGACGAGATCGTGAAGTTCGTCCGATTCGATGGCTGGCAGGATTCCACCCCCGGTCAGAAAGAAGTGCAGAAGGCGTTGCGGAAGTCCTTATTGAAATACAAACTTCATAAGGACCAGGAGCTGTTCGACCGGGCTTACGGGTATATCCGGGAGTATTATTGACTTGAAGTTACTTTCGTGAGGTAAAAGCTCGAAATGCCATTGAACTTGACATATAAGGTCGGTTGGGATGCTATCTATGGTAGCGGAAGGCGAGCTTGACCTCACGAATCCCAGCTAATCGCGCTATGATCGGGACAATAATATTTAAGATTTTTCATTTGGCTCGAAGCCCGATCATTTTGGCGGTGTTCTTGGGATCGATCGCAATTTATCTGTTCACTAATCGAGAGTCATACACGAGCTCGTCTAATGATGTTGTAAGAAGTGCAGAAGAGGCGCTTGAGGATATGAAGAAGTTCGATCCCGAAGTGGCTAGGATCGTTTCAGAAGTCGATGACAAGCGGCAGCAGCGTGCATTGAGCGTCGCCGCTCTCAGTGCATCTGGACGTGATAGCAGGTCGACTCTTGCCGGAATGGCCCGGGAGACGGCCGCTACGGGTGAATTGCCCTACCGCGCGAGGCTTGCCGCCCTCGCACTAAACGAGACGGTGATGACTGATCTGGAAACGAAAGCCTATCTCCAGTCTCACGCAATGGCATGCCAAACTTTGGAGTTGGCGGGAGGCTTCAAGTCCAGCCACGAGTATGTAACCCTGCTGGAACAGGCTCGGCGCAATCCTTCTGTCTGGCCCCTAGTCAAGGATGATCCCCTCGGGCTCGTAATTTGGTCCGAATCAGACAACATTGAGGGGCTGAAATTCTATCACCGAAATCGTGAGTGGTTAGCGGACCCATTGGCGGCTCTCGATCTCTCGGGAGCGGAAGACGGTGGGACTGTCGGTCAGGTGATCGATCACTTGATGCGCCATGAGGAGAGTTTGAAAAAAGCCATCGTCGAGGGTGAGATCGGCGTTTATGGAGTCGCAGTGATGATGACTCATGGTGGGCTGGTCGAAACCTGCAGAGCCAGCTATGGCATTCACCCAGCGGAGACCATTTCGGTAATCGTAATGAATCGCGACATTCTTTTGGAAGAGGAGGGAGACAACAAATGGATAGGCGAAAGAGCGAGTTGGCTGGCTCAGATCGAAAAACATCATCCGACCGTGTGGTTTGCAGCCGGTATGTCTCCCTTTGCTCTGCGCCTTCACCGCGATGCGCCTCACGTTTCGGACTCATTGCTGGAAAAGCATGGCGCTGAGGATGTTCCTGCGTTGATTTACCAGCATTTTACAAACACCGAAGAGGTTGCTGCTGCTGCTTCCGCGCTCGACACTTTTGGTGACCTCGCCATCTATGTGTTCGCCCGTTACGAGGATCCCGAATTCATAAGCAAGCTTGGCAAGTACCTCACCGACGAGGAAATTGGAATCCGAATCATTCCCTTCATTCTTCGATTTGAGGACGACGCTTTCTCCCGAATCGAGGAGGACAAGGATTGGTTGGACCGCTATTTTGCGCCGGACGGATCTCCGCGGGAAGGCAAACTCGATTGGATTCAGTATCTCCCAGGTGGGTCTGCCGTCCATGTTGCAACCACCTGGGCTCAAGGATATCCCTGTGAGTGGTCTGAACTCGGATGGGCTGCATTTGATGTTGCGGAGATCGCCCTCGTAATTGCCACATTCGGCACGTCGAAAACAGTTACCACTGCGGCGAAGGCGGGAGCCGTCGCCGCACGGGCATCCCGAACTGGTCAGGTCGCGAAGGTTGCGACCCGTGCGACGCGTGTGCAGGAGTGGTCCAAAAGCCTTGGGGCTTTTAGAGCAGCTACAAGCTCTTTGGCACGGAGGATGCCGCGATTGGCTCGAGTATCGGCGAACATCGCTGCTGTCGGAAGGACTCTCGCAACGCCGATCTGGGGCGTATACAAATTATCTAGAGCTACCGTTCAGGTTGTGTGGAGGGGGGCAACGGGAACGCTGAATGCGTGGAAATCTCTGTCTCCGGCTGGTCGCAGTTGGATTAAAAGAGGACTGTTGGGTGCTTCTCTTTTCATCACGATCACCCAGCGAACACTCCCGAACATGGATGAAATTGGCAAAGGAATCGGAGAGATGCTCGGGCAAGCTGCGGCAGGAGTGGTTGCGCTCGCGGGGGAAGCACTAGTTAATGCGATACTAACCTTCTTAGAAGCTGAAACTGGCAGTTCTCCGTTGCTCCAGATTGCGATCTTCTGGGTCTTAATCATCACTCTCGCGATCGCTTCGGTGTGGTTTCTGGCGAAAGGGGTTCGATCCTTTCCTAGAGCCAGATTTGCCTCTCTCTGACCTGCCATGTCCAGCTCGATCGTTTCCATTTTTATTCTCGGCTGTAGAGGTGCGGGAAAGACATCTTTTCTCTCCGGGCTAAGCTTGCTCAGTAGGCCCGGCTTCGATGGACCGTTTTCCATGGTGACCAATGATGGTCTAACCGCGGCTAAGGTAAGGGATCTGCGAGAGCTTGCAGAACGTCGACAGTGGCCAGCGGGAACATCGACGCTGACACCTCTCGATTTTGACCTGACGTTCTCAGGTCGAAGTTTCCGCCTGAGTATCTTGGACTACCCAGGAGAAGATTTGCTTCGGGCGATGGAAACAATGGACTTTGAGTCCAAGGAATTGATTTACGAGCATATTTGCAAGGCGGATTGTCTACTCATTATCACCGATCCGACCCAGGATCTGAACACGGAGTTAAACCCAGATGTGAAGGCGACGAGACGCAGACAGGATGCTCTAGCGCAGGCCATTGGACTCTTAGTTAAGGAGCGCGAAACGCGCGAGTTGCCCGCGCCGCTTGTCGGCGTTGTCGTCACCAAGTCGGATCTTTTAGAGGCAAACAGGGGGTGTGACAAGAAATCGGTTTTCAATGCCAATAGGGGCCTCATTAAGAAGCTGCAAGCCTATGCGCGGAACAGAGGCACCATTCCGCTATTTACAGTCTCCGCCTGCGGAGCGATTTCCAGCGAAGATGTTAGTGCGGACCCATCTACCGAATACCCAGTGGACCCCAAACCTCATGGCTACGAGAAGCTTTTTGTCTGGATCTCTACACAGACGTCACTGAAGAGAGAGTTAAGGAAATACAAGACGCATCTTCTCTACGCTCTGGCTTTGCTTTTCATGGTCTTTGTAGCGGGCGTCTTCTTCGTAGTGCAGAAGAATCAAGGTAACCGGGAGCTCATGAATGCTATCAGAAGTTCTCCAGTTATCGAATTGCATCCTCTACTAGAAGCCCGGGACACATTGTCTTCCGAAGCACAGAAGAATTTGGATGAAAGGCTCGATAGAGTATTTTCCACTATGGACTCTCAGTTCGCCGCGGCTACATCCGCAGATGATTTGAAACGGCTTCAAGGAGAAGTCTCGGTATCTCGGGATCTTCCCTTCAACGCCAGAAAGGGCGATTTTGAGAACCTTCTCGACTCCATCGAGCGTCGAATGGAGGATGCTCTCTTCCGCGCTATTGAGTCGGCTGTAAGATCTCAAAGCCCGGATGAGGCACTTGAGTTGATCGTGGACTACAGGAATGAGTTTCCAAAAGGAGCTCATCAAGCGGAAGTCGACTCCTTCGCAAATCAGTTGCGGGATCAAAAGGAAAAATTGATGCGTGATAGAGCTCGGTCGGTGCGGATTTCGACTCGGGATTCTCTCGCTCGAAAAGTCGCCGCTACGCGAGAGTATCTTAAGTCCTTCCCCGATAGCCCTGAGCGTTCGGTCATGGAACAAGCGCTAAAGATTTCAGGTAGACTCTCATCTGCTGACGAAGTTCGTCTCGTCTTTCGAGGGTGTGGTTTCAGCGGAACTGAGGAAAGAAGGCACGAGGTTAAATGGATTCTGGACCGAAAAATTCTAGAAGGACTCACGTTCACATGCGACGAGAAACGAAATAGAAGCACTTTCGAGCAGAAGCTTGAGGTCCCATTCGCTCAATGGAACGGAATTCACATTCAGTTATGGGATCTGAAGAACCGCAACGAGATAATGGCGAATGGGCGGCTGAATGTTCTGAGGGACCTACAGGATTTCGACGGTGGCGAGTTCATGATGACACCGGCAGCAGACGATGCTTGGATTAACGTGAAGGCTTGGCTCAAAATCGACATTGAACTTCGTTCTTCAGGATCCGGTGGATGGAGCAAGGTTGGAAAGCCGGAGATTGACGCCTATTCCAAATATATTTATCCTGGTGACAACTGGTGAGATGCAGGGAGGTGATGCGCAGATTTTCTATGGCCTCGGGCCAGAGGGATACTCAGTAATTTCCGAGACGGGCGAAATCAGTGATCGATCGAGGCTTATCCTCGTTGATTTTTGCAAATCTGTTTCTTGGCGTCCCGAAAAACTGGATTTCCCGGATCAAACTTGTATCGCTGTAGTACCGGATGAAGAGTTCATTTGGCTTTGTCAACTCAAGGAGGGAGAGAGAGATAAATTCGATCGAGGGCTCTCATTTTCTGTGACGGCGTCGAGATACAGGCGATCGGATAGAGCTTTTACGGAGGAGTTGAGAAGATTGACCAACTTGCAGGATGCAGAAAATGAGACGGAGGATTTTAATCCTCAGGTCGATCTGGATGGAGCCGTTGTCCTCAATCATCCAGAGCTTTTAAGTTTTACGGGTGTTTCCATAGCCACCGAAGGACAAGGTGCTAGATCCGAATTTTCGGATAGGCATAGGGACGAAGCCGAGATGTGCGATCGTGACAAGAACGAGACTACCGATGAAATGAAGAAGCAACGTGCCGAAGTAGGCTCACACCCCGGAAGACTCTTGAAAAATGTCTTTCTTTTATCAGTTGGGGTAGTGATTGGAGGCAGCTTAACATGGTGGTGGGGAGCGATACCGAAAGATGTCAGAATCTCGGAGCTGGAGGATTCACTGAGAGTTACGTTTCTCTCGGATGGTCCCATCGACGGGACCGGAATCCGGGATGCGTATCAAGACTTCAAGGATTCGGAATCTGACCTCCACCAGAGAGTGGACGCTTGGGAAAGTGTTGCACGCGAATTGCACTTGGATGCCAGAAATCCGCAGCAGTTTGTGGAGGCGTTCAGGGCGGCGGCTGAAGAGAATTCTAGATTGCTGGAAGAGATTGAGCGTGCTAGAGAGGGACTGTCCAAAGAAGATTTAAGAGCGCTGGACCTTATGAGAGGATCAAAAGAGCTTTCGGATGCATTGGAAGCAAACGAGATTGCGGTGAAGGATTTGCAGGATCTCCTCGACAATTTGACCTCGAAATCGCCCCTCAAAACTTTGAAAGAGAAATTAGCTCCTGAGCGATAATGAGATGTTCGCCCGCTACTCTGAGGCTGCGCGTCAGCTAAAAAAAAGCCCCACCCTACCGGGTGCGACTTTTCTCTCAATGTTCCGGTCAGCTCAAGCCGACCAGACCATCGAACAACCCGTGCAGGGCCTGGGTGCGATTCATGATCACGTTGGGGTTTGTCCCTTTCATGATCTCAGTCGCGGCATTGAACAAGGACCACGCCGTCCGGGGACGGAAGTCCTCGTAGGTGGGCTCTCGCCATTCCTTCAGCACGGCTGGTATCTGGCTGGGCGTGATCGCCTGACAGTCCACCGCCTTGATCACGAGGTCGTGAGCCTGAGGATGGGTGACGCGACGATCCCGATACCGGGAGATACGTTTGCACCCCCTCAATCCCGGCCGGACTGACGCCTCGATAAAAATCCTTGAATAAGCAAATTCCTATCAATAAGGAAAGCTGCCGCACTCCTGTGTCCGGAACCCCCTATTTTTCGACCATTTCAGAGCGGTCCAGTAAATTCATGGCTCACAGCCTTGACCCCAGCTTGTTTTCATGGCCAAATCTCTCCATGAAGACAAGATTTCACCCTTTCTCCCCCTGCACCCCCTCAATCCCAGCAGGACCGACGCGCCGATAAGCAACCCTTGAAAAAGCGAATTCCTGTCAGTTCAAGCGCACCGTGCTGCTGGGTGATTTCGAAAAAGCGCTTGCTGAAGTCGGGGCGAAGAAAGTCGACATCACCAAGGTGTTGCCGCCGAAGATCGACTGGATTCTCCCTCAAACCGCGCGCGGAAGCAAGGTGGCGGAAGAGTTCACGGTGCGGGCGGAGATTTCCTCGCCCGATGCCGGGTTGGAAGAGGTCAAGCTCCTCGTCAACGGCAAGGCGATCGACGCCGATCTCCGCGTTTCCGGGAACCAACTGACCTACGAGAAAACAGTGGAATTGCTGCCAGGAGAAAATCGTTTGGCGATTTTCGCGCGGAATGGGAACTCGGGTCACACGAGCGAGGAGCGGGTCGTGACGGTGCGCGGCGTGGCGGCACCGGCAATCGGCGGAGGTCGGGGACAGGACGCTCCGGCGGCGGTGGATTCGCTCGATGAATTGCTGAAGCCGAACCTGTATGTGCTCGCGGTCGGCGTGAGCGAATACGAGGATGCTTCCATCCCCGCCCTGCAATACTGCGACGACGACGCCACCGCCATTGCCGATTTTTTCCAAAAACAAAGCGGCGGGATCTTCGGAAAGACGGAGGTGAAATTGCTCGTCAACGAGGAGGCCACCGAAGACGGCATTCAGAAATCGCTCGACTGGTTGGAGGACAATGCGACGCAAAAAGATTTCGTGGTCCTCTTTCTTGCCGCTCACGGACTCAACGACGAGAAGGGCAATTTCTACCTTCTGCCGACCGACGGCGATCCGGAGAATCTGCGGAGGACGGGAGTGGCGTGGGACGATTTCGGGGAGATCCTCGGCAACCTGCCCAGCCGGGTTCTCATGTTTCTCGACACCTGCCATTCGGGACAATTGGGAACGAATTTGTTCACCCTCGCCAAAGCCGAAGGAACGCGAAGCCGCTCGGCGGGAGGACTCAAGTCGGCCTTCGACCCCAGCGAGGCGATCCGAGAGCTGACAAGCGAGGAGAACGGCGTCGTCATTATGGCCGCTTCGACCGGCGACGAGGAAAGTTTGGAAAACGACGAATGGGGCCACGGTGCTTTCACCTTCGCCTTGCTGGAAGGACTCGGGGGAAAAGCGGATGTCAATGGAGACGCGGTCATTCACCTGCGGGAGCTGGACTTTTTTATCAGCGATCGGGTCAAGGAGTTGACTGAAGGAGTGCAGCACCCCACGACGGTGAAGCCGAGTTCGATTTCGAGGTTGCCGGTGGCGGCGGTGAAGTGAGAGGTCAGGGGGAAGAAGCCAGGAGTCAGGAGTCAGAGGTCAATGGGGAGCGATGGAGTGCGGAAACCTGGTTCCGCTTTGGATCGAATTCGGTTTGGTGAACATCGTCACGTAAGGCGTTGAAATCACATTGCGGGTTGGGCTTTGGGCGGCTTTGGGTTGGTGATTTCGGGGACGGAATCTGCGTGCGATCCAAAGCGGAACCAAGTCCCCGCACTCGGATAAGAGAAAGAAAAAAGCCATTTTTACAATCAGATCCGCTGGTAAAACGATTCTAAGCTTGATAGAATCCAATCGCATGATGAACCACCCACCGTTTGCCCGCTTATTCCTTTCAACCTTACGCGTTGCGCGTTCGATGTTCAAAGTTCTCCTCCTCGCCGCCCTAGGTTTTCTTCTTCACCCGACCGCCTCCATCGGCGAGGAGGAGCCCCCGCGTCTCATCATCGATCCGCGGGGGCCGTCAGGGACGGTCAAAGAACTACTATTCACTCCAGATGGTACTACTTTGATCTCGCTGGGTAACGACAAAGCAATCCGATTTTGGGACGTGGCCAGCGGGGAGTTGCGGAAGACTTTGCGCCTTCAAATTGGAGATGGTCCCAATGGCCAATTTTTTGCAGGAGCGATGTCGCCGGACGGACGATTGCTTGCCGTGGGAGGATACCCGACTCTTTGGGGAATCCGCCTCATTGATCTTAACACTGGGGAGGTGGCGGCGGTATTGCGGGGACACACCAATGTTATCCTCTCCTTGGCATTTTCGGATGACGGGCGCTGGTTGGCATCGGGAAGTGCGGACGATTCGGTGCGAGTGTGGGATCTTGGGGCTGGGTTACCGAAGAAGGAGAACGTGGAAATCGGGGATTCGCAAGTCTTGCAGGGACATGGGGCCAACGTTTATGCTTTGGATTTTGCGAAGGGTGGCGAGCGGCTAGTGTCAGGGGCCGACGACCACAAGCTGATATTGTGGAAGCGAGAGGGCGAGGGAAGATTTTCGCACTTCAAGACACTTGAAAAACACAGTGCCGAGGTGCTTTCCGCCGCTTTTTCGCCGGATGGAAAGTCTCTCGTCTCGGGAGGGAAAGATGACCGACTCATTCTTTGGGACGGGGAAACCGGGGCCTTTCGAAATTCCTTGGAGGAGGATATGGAACATGACGCGTGGACGATCGCCTATTCACCTGACGGACGTTTTGTCCTCGCTTCCTCTCAGGGGTTCTTAAGAGGCTACACCGCTGTCTACGAGGTGAAAGGCAGAGAATGCATCACACGCTTCGGGCAGCACAACAATTCGGTTTTTTCCTCGGCGTGGCATCCGACCGAGGATTTGGTGGCGACGGCCGGCGGTGACGACAAAGATATATTTCTATGGCGGCCCCGGAGCGGGGAAGTGGTCCATCATCTACGAGGAGGCGGCAGAACCGGATGGGTGGTGGCGTTCGGCGAAGGAGGCGGGGCGAAGGTGGCCTTTGGGCAAACCAACCTTCCGGATGACACCTATTGGGATGATCCTCTCCAGCGGACCTTCGATTTTAGTACACTCGCCCTTGCGGATTTGTCCGAAACCGAAGGTGATCCAAAGAGTTTCCGACGATATATTCATAGTCGCGAAGGTAAGGAATTACGAGAAAAGGATGATTTCAGCATCGAAACCGGCAGCGGAATCATCACCAATAATCCGAAAACGGAAGGCAATCTCTACCATTATTCATTCACCCCATCCGGCGATGTTATCGTGGCATCAAGGGGGACTCTACAACTACACCGACCTACCGGAGAAATAATTGGCAAGTTCATCGGCCACGAGGGTCCCGTATGGGCCGCCTCCCCCTCGTCGGACGGTCGCTACCTCGCCTCGGCCTCCAGCGATCAGACCGTCCGTCTTTGGAATCTACAGACCGGCGATCTGCTCGCCAGCCTCTTCGTCGCCCGCGACGGGGAATGGGTCTGCTGGACGTCGGACGGCTATTTCGCAGCCTCACCCGACGGCGGGAAATACATCGGCTGGCATTTCAACAAGGGAATCGACAAGGTTGCGGGTTATCTCTCGGGCGAACAGCTTTATGAACATTTTTATCGTCCCGACATCGTAAAACGCGCCATCGCCGAAAATCGTCCCTCGTCGGAAATAGTGGCGGAACTCGGTTTGAAATTCGATCTCCAGACGGCCTTGCGCGGCGCTCCGAGTGTCGCCATCGCCGAGCCCGCCCCGAACAGCACTTCTCCGAACCGCAGACAGCGCGTCATGGTCGAAGGAATCGACAACGGTGGCGGTGTCGCGGAAATCCGGCTCTTCAACGCCGACAAGCGGATCCCGCCGGATGGTCCCGGCAGTTTTCGCGGCGGCAAGTGGGTCGTGCCGTTCACCGTATCGCTCGCCCGCGGTGAAAACGAAATCCGTGCGGTGTCTGTCAATCCCGAAGGAATCGAATCGGCACCTGAAACGATCCGGGTTAAATTCGCGGGAGAAACCGCGACCTCGCGTCTCCATCTCGTCGCGGTCGGTTTGAACGAATACAAAAATCCCCGCTTCGCCCTCGACTATTGCCGCCCCGATGTCGACGCTTTCGCCACCTCTTTCGTGGAAGGATCGGATACGCTCTTTAGCGAAGTCTTTGTCCACAAACTCTTCGATGCCGAAGCGACTCGCGCCGCCATCGAAACGAAAATGAAGGAGATCGCTTCGCAAGCGACGCCGGAAGATGTCTTTGTTTTCGTTTTCGCCGGACACGGAGTCATGAGCGAGGGCAGCGAGGGCATTTCCCCCGAGTTCCACCTTGTCCTCCACGATGTGACGCAAATGTATGGGGACGACGAAGCGTTGGCCAAACAAGCGCTCTCCGGTTCGGTCCTCGAGGAATTGACCGCGGCGATTCCAGCCCGGAAGCAACTCATGGTGTTGGATAGCTGTCAGTCGGGTGGACTGGTCGACACCTTCGCCTTGCGGGGAGTGGCCGAGGAAAAAGCCATTGCCCAACTCTCCCGCGCCACGGGGATGCATGTGCTCGCTTCGACCCGGACCGAGCAATTCGCGACCGAAACCAAGGAACTGGGTCACGGCTTGTTCACATACGCCTTGCTCGAAGCATTGGGCGGAAAAGGCGATGGTAACGGCGACGGCCGAATCACCGTGAAAGAAGTCGAAGCTTTCCTCAATACTCGAGTCCCCGAGCTAAGCGAGGAATTCACTGGCGCGGCTCAGTATCCCAACAGTTTCGGGCGAGGTCAGGATTTCCCCATTGGATTGGTGAGGTGAGAGGTGAAGCGGGTCGGGATGGAGTGTGGAGAATTGGTTCCGCCGGAGTGCGGAAACCTAGTTCCGCTTTGGATCGAATTCTGTTTGGTGAGAATCGTCACGTAAGGCGTTGAAATCACTTTGCGGATCGATCTGCGGGCGAATGTGGTTTGGTGGATTTCGGGAGCGGAACCTGCGTGCGATCCAAAGGTGCGTCAATCCGCCGCACTCCGAGAGGCGCTACCGCGTTTCTACCTGTAACATCTCGTTCCAAGTCTTCCGTATTTTCACTTTCCGGAAAAGCCACAGCAAAATCAACACGCCGGTCAAATACACCCACCACCATTTCGTCGCTTCGGTGAAGATGAGGTGGGCGAGGGCTTCTTCCGCTTCCTCGCTTGCCTGCGCGCCATCACCACTCGAAAGCTTTTCACGGAGGAAGAGGGTTTGCATTCCGTAGGCCCATGTCAGGATGCCGTAGGTCAAGTTCATCGACATCCCGCGGAAGCTGAGAACGGTGGCTCGGTTTTCGGCGTTGGTGACTCGGTTTAAATAATTCGAGAGGAAAAAGTGAAGCAGGCGCATCGCGAACCAGAGCGCGGGGAGAAAGAGGACGGACCAGAATCTGATTGGAAACGCGAGGCTGAAGATTCCGATGAAGACGAGCACGGTCAGGAATCGGAAATTGAAATCGGGCGAGCGACCGAGGATGAGTTTTCCCCCGACGACGGCCGCGAGAATACCGGCGAAGGACCCGACCACGCTAATGATCCCCATTTGAAACGGATCGAATCCGATGACTTCGAGCCAGAGGGAGCCGACGGTATAGTAGAGCCGGATGATGCTGTCGAAGGAAAGGCCGATCAGCAGGAGCATCAGTGCGGCGGGAGTGTGGAGAACCCAGCTTCCGGCGCGGAAGGTCCGCGAAAAGCTGTCGCGGATCGATTGGCCCAGCGGTTTCTTGGTAGGAATATCGGGATGCGGAGGTTCCTTCATCCGCAGGGCGGTGACGAAGGCGGCGAAGGACATACCGAGGGTGAGAAGAATGGGAATCTTCAGGGTGTGAAATTGGGTGACCTCCCGCTCGATGCCGATCCAGCCGAGAATCTTCCCGACGATCTCCGGATCGTAGAGGGACGCCCCTATCATGGTGACGACGATAAAACTGACGGCCTGCCATTTCATCAATCTGCACCCCCTCAATCCCAGCAGGACCGACGCGCCGATAAGCAACCCTTGAAAAAGCGAATTCCTGTCAGTTAACCGTCGGAAATCTCTGCACCCCCTCAATCCCAGCAGGACCGACGCGCCGATAAGCAACCCTTGAAAAAGCGAATTCCTGTCAGTTGGACCACCTTCACGCTCGAAGATTTGAAGCAGATGGTTCCACAAAGTGACGCCGGAGACTTTCTCCTCGACGTTCCGCAAATTTTCTACACCGCCGGCGACCGCGAGCTCATGGAGGTGATGGAAGGCATCCCTGTCGAGACGACCGCCCAGCTCATGGAAGAAACCTTGAACAACCCGGAGAACACCCGGCTCAAAGCCTTCCGCCTTTTCATCGAGTGTTGCGCTGCGGACGCCCGCCCTCTCTCGATTCCGATCGATTTCGGAAAGGCACCACCCGGCTACACTGAGATGGGCTGGTATCGCATCTACGGCAAGCTTCACTATGTTCAGGAAGCCGGGGAAATGCTTCCCATCATCCGCGTCGAGACCGTCGAAGAAACGGCCGAGCCAATGGACGGCCTTCTTTTCTAGAAATGTTTGAGCAATTTGCGCCGACGGCGGTCTCATGATAAGGTAAATAGTTCCTTTCAAACGGGGGTGTACTGGTTTCGACTGATTGTTTGAAGGGCAGACTGCGTGTCGAGGTTGATCGGCTGGCCTCGTAAAAAGCCGTTCAAAAAACAAATGCAAATAACGAACCTGAACTTGCGCTGGCGGCCTAATTAGGCCTCCCGGGATTTGGCCGACGCCGGCTGAGCTGAATCCCGCTAACTTAGTCGGCTTAGTTTCCTGACGGGTGTCCGGTCAGAGCGATGAAAGGTTACAGGGCAACCGGAGAGAACGGATTCTGTCGATCGAAGCCGCCTCTTCTAAATTAAAAGATCGACTATGCATGTAGAAGTTTGTCTAACTGGCATTTAGGACAGGGGTTCAACTCCCCTCACCTCCACTTCCTTTGTAATCAACGAGTTGCAAAGGAAGCGAACCCCAAGTAAGAACACAAGTAAGAACAAGTCCGGCGAAATCCACCGTTGTTCACTGTAATACGGGCTATTGATCAAAAGGCAGATTTTGCCGCGCCTGCCACTCTCTCACCTTCCGAATTCGCTTTTTGGGATCGCGATAGTAAACCAGCTTCGCCGCCGCCTTGTTCTGCCTCTTGATCTCTCGAAACCGCTCGGGGGTCACAAGATACGGATACCGCTTCCCGTTTTTCGCTCTTGTCCATTGGACGAATACCTTGCCCGTTTGCGGGTCAATATCCCCGCGCTTCAATTGCTCTCTACCCATGCCCTAGCGGGCAAGTCAAACCGAGCGCGATTTTTTGAGGTGGGAAGTCGTTTCTAGGAATTTCCCACAGAAACGCGCTATACTTGACGTGTGTAACCCGTAGCGAGAGAGGACGATAAAAGATTCCTTAGAACAAGCTGGTGTGATGATGATGCAATCACTCGTCAACTTTTGATTCTAGGACTCTAAACTTCCTTACCGTCGCCATTGAGCCAAGCGTCGTTTCATATTGAAATGTTCCGTCGGGAATAACCATTGCAACAAGCACATCATCATCAACGACTGTTTCAATTTCCCCCGTGAGAAAAACTAAATCTCCGGTAGAGGGTGGAACGAAATTTGATCCGCCGCCAGAAATTGAGTTCATTGCACGCGCGAGAGAACCAGCAACGCCGCCGCGTCTATACTCATTCGCGAGAATCCCTTCTCCAGTAACTACGGAGAAGACCTTGAATGTTTGCTTTTCCGCCGACTCCATCAACTTAGTATCCGCCTTCTTTTGTGCAGCCGCGTCTCGCTGAGCCATAAGGGCGCTCTGCCTAGCGGATTGAGCCGCCGCCGTCGCCTCGCGTTGTTGAGCTGCCTTCTTTTGGTCATATCCATATTGCACCTGAACATCGACTGGCAGTTTCGCAAAGTCGATACGCGCGACGCCTCCTGAGTGCATTAATACAATTCCCGACGCTTCGACTCGGGTGACTTTCCCTTCGTATGTCTTTCCGTCGGTGGTTGTGATTGTGACTTTCTCTTCTGCTATGGAGAGAGACGCCGTTAACATGACAATAAAAAGAATTCGCTTCATTGGATTCAGGCTAGAAAAAAAATTCATACGCGTCAATACAAAAACATACTTCTCTGACTCAATATCATCAGCGGCGGCCATTTCGCCAGTTGCAGCGTGCCAAACGAAAAACGCCCCGCCGATTTCTCGACGAGACGCTTCAAACTATGATCGAGCGGAAATGCATAATCAGCTCAGCTATGAAACGGTGTCAACCTTTCGAGTGAAGCACAAAAAAAACGCCGATCCTTTCAGACCGGCGCTTCGTTATTTTCGACGTATCAATCAAAAATATTAGGCTGAAGAAACGATTCGCGAGGCGTTTTCAACCACGCCAATCTCGGCACCATAAAGAATCGTAAATGAGATTTTTTGCTCACCGTCTTCCTCGCTGTAAAACTTTCGAATCTGAATGGGAAGGCCGCTATTCTCATCAATGATCGTTCTCACTTGTCCCGCGTATGTTTGCGGGTCTGGTTCTGCAATTTCACGGGCAACGACAACAAGTGATTGCGGCGTGCAAGCAAGGGCCGTGACGTTCTCAGAGTTCGAAGGGATCGTTCCATTGTATTC
>Ga0222650_1000775_pt1 | contig 21544 bp, 10 predicted proteins | sample AntAcemetagen367_FD_179820 | JGI IMG/M metagenome (GOLD analysis project Ga0222650, IMG submission 179820) | Saline water microbial communities from Ace Lake, Antarctica - #367 | ecosystem: Environmental > Aquatic > Non-marine Saline and Alkaline > Saline | place: Antarctica: Ace Lake... | reverse complement strand
CACCGCCACCCCAGCCACCGCCACCGCCACCCCAGGCGGACTGAACTACGACGGGTGAGAGGCTATTGTAGACCCACTGTTCGTAGCGTTTTTTGTCGTCCTGGCCTTCGGACTGGCGATCAGGCGATCCCCAGGCGAGAAAGACGGCGGCAGGGCTCATGCCGTTTTCAATCTTGCCCACTTCGACAAGGGATTGCTGGGAGATGTTCAGCGCGCGGAAGATTTTAGGGTTCTTTTCAATCCGGGTGGTCGGAGTGTTGGAACCGCAACTCACCGCGAGAAAGGCGAAGAGAGAAAGTAAGAGGATTTTCATTGTTGGAAACTTAGATGCCGTGGCGAGGTGAAGCAAATGATTTTGAAATTTGCGAGAGGGTTCGAGGGCCAAGGAACTTTGGCACGAACACGCCCTTAGACGATGAGGAGGAGTTCGCGAAGGAGCTTGGCGGCGAGGCAGGAGGAGACTTCGGTGGGATCGAGGGTGGGAGCGAGTTCGACGAGGTCGAAGGCGATGAGGGTGTGGTCCTTGAGGACCTTGAGAAGGGATTCGCAGGTGGGCCAGTCGATGCCGCCGGCTTCGGGGGTGCCGGTGCCGGGGACGAGGGAGGGATCGAAGAGGTCGATATCGAAGGTGAGGTAGATGGGGGGATTGCCAAAGCGCGCGAGAGCGGAGCAGAGGGCGTCGGCGGTGGGGGCGACGAGGCGTTTGTGTCGGCGCATTTCCTGAAACTCCTCGCGGGTGCCGGAGCGGATGCCGAGTTGGAGGAGGCGGTCGAGGGGGAGAAAATCGAGGGTGCGGCGCATGGCGCAGGCGTGGGAGTTGGGCGAGCCATTCCACTCGTGGCGGAGGTCGGCGTGGGCGTCGAATTGGAGGACGAGGAGGTCGGGGTATTTTTCGAAAGCGGCGCGGATGGGGCCGGGGGAGATGGCATGTTCGCCGCCGATGATGGCGGGAATGGCATTGGCCGCGAGGATTTCGCAGGTGGCTTGGTAGGCGGCTGCGATGACCGGTTCGGGAGCACCGTGGGGAAGGTCGAGGTTGCCGAGGTCAGAGAAGGTGAGGTCTGCGAGATCGCGGTCGAGAGCTGGGGAATAGGTTTCGATCCCGGCGTCGCTGACGGAGCGGAGGCCATCGGGTCCGCGGCGGGAGCCGGGGCGGAAGGAGGTGGTACCATCGTAGCCGATACCGAGAATGGCGGGGTGGCCGGGGAGGAGTTGGTTCGATGATGAACCGATGAAGGGAGCGGCGTTGGGAGGGAGGAGATTCATGGTGTTGAGATCGTAGAAGTAGATGAAGAATGAGGTTCGCCTTCAGCGAACGGGGAGACCAGATTGAAAACTCCGGGCCATGCCCGGGGTTGGTATGAGATTGACCGTTGGCCAAGGAGATGGGCTTGAATCTCAGAGGTTGGAGCCCGCAAGCCCAGAGAGCCCGCGTCTAGCCAAGGCGGTTTTTGAAGTCCTGGTAGTCGAATTCTCGGACCATTTCGACGGGGCCTCCGTCGCGCATGATGGAGATGGAGGGGAGGGGGACTCCGTTGAAGGTCGTGTTTTTGACCATGGTGTAGTGGGCCATGTCGTGGAAGACGATCTGGTCGCCAATTTGGAGCTCGCGGTCGAAGGAATAGTCGCCGATGACGTCTCCACTGAGGCAGGTGGGGCCCCCGAAGCGGTAGCTGTATTTTTTTTCGCCGGGTTGGCCGGATCCTTCGACGTCGGGACGGTAGGGCATTTCTAAAATATCGGGCATGTGGGTGGTGGCGGAGACATCGAGGACGGCGATTTGCATGCTGTTTTCGACGATGTCGATGACGCTTCCGATGAGGACGCCAGCACCGGAGGAGATGGCTTCGCCGGGCTCGAGGAAGATTTGGAGCTGTGGGTAGCGGGCCTGAGTTTCCTTGATGAGGTGGATGAGCCGGGGGACGTCGTAGTGGTCCGAGGTGATGAGGTGGCCGCCGCCCATGTTGAGCCATTTCATCTTGCGTAGGTATTTGTCGAACTTGGCGAAGACGTGCGCAAGGGTGCGTTCGAGGGCGTCTGCGCCCTGTTCGCAGAGGGTGTGGAAGTGGAGGCCCTCGATGCCTTCGAGATCGTCATCGTTCATGAGGGAGGCGAGGATGCCGAAGCGGGAGCCGGGGGCGCAGGGATTGTAGATTTCGGCGCAGGCCTCAGCGTATTCGGGGTTGATGCGGAGGCCGGCGGAGATCTTGCGGTCGGCGCAGAGGACCTGTTCGCGATACTGTTGCCACTGGGTGAGGGAATTGAAGACGATATGATCGGCGATTTGGACGAGCTCGGCCATTTCGGCTGGCTTGTAGGCGGGGGAGAAGACGTGGACGTCGCCACCGAAGTCTTGGGCACCGAGGCGGGCTTCGAAGAGTCCGCTCGCGGTGGTTCCGGCGAGGTAGTTGCGGAGAATGGGGTAAATTGCGGTGCAGGAGAAGGCCTTTTGGGCGAGGAGGATTTTAGCGCCGGTTTTGTCCTGAACGTGCTTGAGAATGCTGCCGTTATGGTGGAAGGCGCGTTGATCGAGGACGTAGGACGGCGTCGTGAAACCGCTTTCGCGAAACGCTTTCGCAATTTGCGGGATGGCGGTGGCGCCTTTGCGGCAGGATGGAATTGGGGCTTTTACGACAAGGGGGCGCGGCGCGCCGGAAGAAGATGGATTCATTTTAAGATCTGGAATTGGGGCTGTTTCAGGAAACAAGAAGCAGAAACGATTTCTGCAGTGGATCGATGGTCGGGCATCCGGATTGGGATGAGGGGACCAGGAAGGCACGACACAAGCTCTCAAGGCGGCCAGTGGTGTCTTGGTGTTTCGGGAGGGGCGCAGAGTGGGTCGGGAGACCCTTACTGCGCCTACAGACTCAATTCTTGATCAACTTCAAGGACATGCCACGGGAGGCCCCAGGCATTTAAGTCGTCCATGAAGGGATCAGGATCCAGCTGCTCCAAATTCCATACTCCAGGACGCAGCCACGCTCCGGAGATGAGTTGTCGGGCCCCGATCATGGCGGGGACTCCAGCGGTGTAGCTGATCGCCTGGCTCTTTACTTCGGCAAAGCATTCCTGGTGATCTGAAATATTATAGATGAACTTGCTTTCCTCCTCGCCGGTCTCTTGAGAGGTTCCGGTGATGAGGCAGCCGATGCAAGTCTTGCCCTTGGTGAGCGGGCCAAGAGAGGCCGGGTCGGGGAGGACTTTCTGGAGAAACTGAAGGGGTGAGATCTGCACACCACCGATCGTCATGGGCTCGATGGCGGTCATGCCAACGTTTTCGAGCACGGTGAGGTGGTTGATGTAGTTGTCGGAAAAGGTCATCCAGAAGCGCATGCGCTCGAGGCCGGGGAGGTTCTTGACGAGGCTCTCCATTTCCTCGTGGTGGAGGAGGTAGATTTTTTTGGTGCCGATTTCGTCGTGAGGGAAGTCGAAGTCGGTGCTGATCGAGAGTGCGGGCGTTTCCAGCCATTCCCCTTTTTCCCAATAGCGGCCCGGGGCGGTGATCTCGCGGATGTTGATCTCGGGCGAAAAATTGGTGGCGAAGGGGAGTCCGTGGTCGCCGGCGTTGGCATCGATGATATCAACGGTGCGGATTTCAGAGAAGAAGTGCTTCAGAGCGTAGGCACAAAAGACGTTGGTCACTCCGGGATCGAAGCCGGAGCCGAGGATGGCGGTAAGGCCGGCTTGCTCAAAGCGCTCGCGGAAGGCCCACTGGTGCTTGTATTCGAAGTGGGGGTTCTCAGGCGATTCATAGTTCGCGGTGTCGAGATAATGCACGCCAGCGGCGAGGCAGGCCTCCATGAGCGTCAGGTCCTGGTAGGGAAGGGCGATGTTGAGGAGGTAGTTGGCCCCAATCTCGCGGAGGAAGGCGGTCGTTTCCTCGACGTTGTCGGCGTCGATCTGTGCGGTTTTGATTTCGACACCGGTGGCGGTCTTGATGTCAGCGGCGATGGTATCGCATTTGGCGAGGGTGCGGCTCGCAAGCCAAATTTCGCCAAAGGTATCGGCGTCCTGGGCACATTTTTGCGCCACGACATTTCCAACTCCCCCTGCGCCGATGATCACCGTTTTTTTCATTTAAATCAGACGACAGGAATTGCGTCTATTTTCAGGGAATGTCAAAAAAATTCCTTTTGTAAGGACATTTTGATTTTTGATTGGTGAGTCGCAAAATCGAGGTGATGCTCCGCCCATGTCCCTTGAAATTGAATATTGCCAACAATGAAACTACCGACCCGAAGCTGACCGTGTGTCGGCTGAGATTGAAAAGGCGACCGGCCAGAAGGCGACCTTGATTGGAGGGGCTGGGGGGATTTTTGAGATCCGTCGCGGGGGTGAGGTAATTTGGAAGAAGGAGCGTAGCGGGCACTTCCCCCTCCCCGGGGAAGCCAGTGGGCTCTTTTAGTTGCCTCCTTTTTCTTTCGGGATGGTGCCATAGCCGTTAAGATGTCCCGCGACCGAATGACGATTCCTAAACTCAAGACCTCACTTTGTTTCTTCCTCTCCCTTGCGGGGGCGAGCGCTGATATCGACTACAATCGCGATATCCGGCCCATCCTCTCGGCGAATTGTCTTGCCTGCCACGGGCCAGACGAGGAGTCGCGGGAGGCAAAACTGAGACTCGATACCGCTGAGGGTGCGCAGAAGGCGCTGAAGTCAAAAGACGATCCTGAATTGATCCACCGGATCGAAACTGATGATAAGGACGATCTCATGCCTCCCCCCGATTCGGGGCATCAACTCACCGGAGCGCAAAAGGAACTGATCAAGAAGTGGGTCGCTGCCGGTGCGCCCTATGATGAACATTGGGCGTTTGAAATTCCAAAGAAAGCGGAAGTTCCGGAAGAGGGTCACCCGATTGACTATTTTATCTCAAAGCGCCTGAAGAAAGAAGGCCTTGAACTCTCTGAGCCAGGAGACCGCTACGCGCTGATCCGGAGGGTCTCGCTCGATTTGACGGGCTTGCCGCCCACCCTCGAAGACGCGGAGAAATTTCGGACGACGGGCGATCTTGGTCGCGTGGTCGATCGTCTGCTGGCGTCGCAAGACTTTGGTGAGCACTGGGCTCGGATGTGGCTCGACCTAGCGCGCTACGCCGACACCAAGGGCTATGAAAGGGACCGCCCACGTGCCATTTGGCGCTATCGGGATTGGGTCATTGAGGCCCTGAATGCCGATATGCCTTATGATCAGTTTACGGTAGCGCAGTTGGCAGGCGATCTCTTGCCAAATGCCACCAAGGAACAAATTTTGGCGACCGCGTTTCATCGCAACACGATGGAGAATGACGAAGGCGGAACGGATGATGAAGAATTTCGGGTGGCGGCTGTGAAGGATCGGGTCGACACCACGGTGCAAGTCTGGATGGGACTTACGATGGGGTGTGCAAAGTGTCACACTCACAAGTATGACCCGCTAAGTATCGAAGATTATTATTCTTTTTACGCCTTCTTTAATCAGACCGAGGATGCCGATCGAGGAGCCCCGGTTGCGGCGACACCGACTCGTGAACAGCGTGAAAAAATCAGGAGCTTGGAGGCGGAGGCGAAGATGCTTTCCACGCAATTGAAGTTAAAGCCGGAGGGCTTTGAAGAGGCCTTGAGGTTATTAACAGCGGAAGTGCGAAGAGAACTGGAGCAAGTTCGAGCTGCGATCCCGACGACTCCCATCATGCGAGAACTCGCTCCGAATCGTCAACGGGTGACCAAGATTCATCAGCGTGGCAACTTCCTCGATCAGGGTGAGGAAGTGACCGCCCGGTTGCCGGTGGTGTTTGCGGGGCTTCCCGAGGGTGAGTCGGCGAATCGACTTGGCGTGGCGCGTTGGTTGACCAGTCCGGAGAATCCGCTCGCCGGTCGCGTCATGGTGAATCGAATTTGGGCGCGTCTTTTTGGGATCGGGATTGTCGAAACCGAGGAGGACTTTGGGATGCAGGGAGCGGTCCCGGAGCATCCCGAATTACTCGATTGGCTCGCGGTCGACTATCGGGAGAAGGGATGGTCCTTGAAGAAGCTTCTTAAAACGATTGTGATGTCGAAGTCCTACCAGCAGAGCTCAAAAATTACGCCCGGTCGGCTCGCTGCGGATCCCCGTAATCGCTTGCTTTCACGCGGTCCACGATTCCGCCTGAGTGCTGAAATGGTTCGCGATCAAGCTCTCATGGCGTCCGGTCTCTTGACCCGGAAAATCGGTGGGCCTTCGGTGATGCCACCTCAGCCAAGCGGAGTTTGGAAGTCCACTTATAGCGGAGACAAGTGGAAAAATGCCACCGGCCCCGATCGTTACCGTCGCGGCGTTTATACCTACCTCAAGCGGACTAGTCCCTATCCTTCCATGACAACCTTTGATGCCGGTTCGGGTGAGGTTTGTCAAATTCGCCGGGTGCGAACGAATACGCCGCTCCAAGCTCTCGTGACCCTGAATGATACCGTCTTCGTGGAGACAGCGGGTGCGCTGGCACAACGCATGACGGATCTTTCCCACGGCTTTCGCCTGGTTTTGATCCGACCACCTTCGGCCAAGGAACTGGCTCGGTTGAGCGAGCTTCACGAGAGCATGACGAGACACTATGAAAGCGACCCGGCGGCCGCGAAGGAGCTTCTGGCCGCGGCGGGACTGGCAGACGGCGAGGCCGCGATGGTCGCGGTTGCCAATGTTCTCCTCAACCTCGACGAAACCCTCACCAAGCCATGAATCTTCACCACGAAAAAGTGCGCGCCCAGACGCGTCGCCATTTTTTCGGCCAAGCCGGGATGGGATTTGGAGCGATCGCTCTCAATCAACTTCTGGCTGCCGAAAAGCAGCCCGGGATGAAAATCCCAGCAAAAGCCAAGTCGATCATCTATCTTCATATGGCGGGCTCGCCTTCCCAGATTGATCTTTTTGAAAACAAGCCGGCTCTCGCCAAGTTCCACGGCAAGGATTGTCCCGCGGAGTATCTCAAAGGGAAACGTTTCGCTTTCATTAAAGGGACCCCGAAGATGATGGGGCCCGTCTTTGACTATAAGCAACGCGGTCAAAGCGGGCAGTGGGTGAGTGATTTGTTGCCGGGGCTGAGCTCGGTGATCGATGATGTCTGCGTCATTCGTTCGATGCACACCGACCAATTTAATCACTCCCCGGCGCAGCTTCTCCTCCAGACTGGTAATCCGCTTCTCGGGTATCCCTCGATGGGTTCGTGGGTGAATTACGGGCTTGGGACCGAGAACAAAAATCTCCCTGGATTCGTGGTGCTCGCTTCGGGTGGGAAGACTCCGAGTGCGGGGAAATCACTCTGGGGATCGGGCTTTCTCCCGACTCTTTATCAGGGCGTGCAATGTCGCACTGATGGCGGAGACCCCATTCTCTATCTTTCTGATCCAAAAGGAATGAGTCGGGCGGTCCGGCGCAAGACACTCGATGCTTTGAAGGACCTTAACGAGTTTCAGCACGAGCACGTCGGCGATCCTGAAACGCTCTCGCGAATCTCGCAATATGAGCTGGCCTATCGCATGCAGATGTCGGTTCCAGAGGTCATGGATATCAGCAAGGAGCCGCAACATGTTCTCGATTTGTATGGAGCCAAACCGGGTCATGTTTCTAATGTTGAGACCGCCGCTGATCCTCGCCGACTTTACAAAGGGGACGATCCGACCTTTGCCAATAACTGTGTGCTTGCGAGGCGACTTGTTGAGAACGGCGTTCGCTTTGTGCAGCTTTACGATTGGGGGTGGGACCATCATGGATCGTCACCGGGCGAGTCCATCGACGAAACCCTCCCCATTAAATGCCAGCAAATTGATCGCGCGGTTGCGGGGCTCATTAAGGATTTGAAACAACGTGGTCTCTTTGAAGAAACCCTCATCGTTTGGGGTGGGGAATTCGGCCGCACTCCCATGATGCAGAACAACGTCAACGCGACCCTCAAACCAGGCTTCTATGGTCGTGACCACCACCCGCACGCCTTTACGATGTGGATGGCGGGAGCCGGGATCAAGCCGGGTGCGTATGGTCAAACTGATGATATCGGCTATTATATTGGCGAAAACCCGGTCGGAATCCGTGACATGCAAGCGACGATTCTTCACCTCCTCGGTCTCGATCCCCACCGCTTCAGCTTCGCCTATCAAGGTCTCGATCAACGCCTGATCGGACCCACTGATGACGGGCAGGTGGTGAAGGGGATTCTTGCTTAGGAACGGCGATGATCTTATTTATTTCGGAGTCGTTCCTTCGCCGAAGTTATTTCTTCCTCCTCGTTGGGGCCTTCAAAGAGGCGAGGTAGGCGACAAGATCGCGAACTTCGGTTTTTGTCAGGATGGCAGCCATGGGAGGCATGGTGGAAACGGGACGGGTCATTTCGGTGATCTCTGCGCGTGAATAGGTCTTCTTTTCGCCGTTGACGAGGTCGGTGATGGTGACCTCTTTTGGGTCTTCCTTGCTCAAGGTCCCGGCCACGATGGACTTGTCCTTGAAGGTGAGGGAAACGGTTCCGTAACCCGGGGCAATCTGAGCGCCGGGATTGACGAGAGATTCGACGAGGTAGGCGGAATCGTGTAGGCTCCCGACGCCCTGAAGGTTGGGCCCGGCAACGCCGCCTTTTTCGCGGTTGCTTTGGCCTTTGTGACAACGGGTGCATTGCGCGGCACCATGATTATAGAAGAGCGCCCGGCCTTGGTTCAGGTCGCCGCCGGACCTTGTCACCGCATAGGCCGCGAAGGGATTACCGGGGTCGAGGCTTGAATGGTAAGCGGCGAGAGCTTTGACAATTTCCGGCTCGGTGCGCTTTGCCGCCGCTTCGAGGAGATCAAGGTGAAGGCCGGGTGGCTGTGCCTTGAGGTCTTGCAGACTGGTGAAGATGATGGCGGCGGCATCGCGCTGCGTGATGGTGGCGAGGATGGCAAAGGCTTGTTGTTGATCGTAGATTCGATCTGAAGCGAGAATCTTGCGGGCTTGGTCGATGGCGGCGGCGGGATCTCTTTCAGCGAGAGCCGCGAGGCTGCGGACCCGGATTTCGCGATCGCGATCATTGAGAGTTTTGTCGAGGGCTTGCAGAAGCTCTGGGGTCTTTTCCTTACGTAAGGTTTCGAGCGCGGCGAGCCGGATGGTGACCGCGTTTTGTGGGTTCGTAAAGTGAGAGAGGAGGACCGCGGGGGCAATCTTGAGGCCGAAGGATTCAGTGGTGCTGATGACCTCGGCGAGGAGGTCGCCGGTGGAATTTTCTAAAAGAGCGTTGAGCGTCCTGGCGATCTCCGGGCGATACGCTTGCAGCGAACGCTTATTGTTTAGAGGACGGTTCTTGCCGGTGGTGGGATCGGCGGCGGGAGGAGTCTCCCAACGTTGGAGCACGAAGAGGGCTTCCATGCGGACGTTGCCAGAGGCGGTTGTGTCTGAGGCGATGTCTAAGATGCGTCGGACGTTCTCGGTTCCTCCGGCCCGGTAGATGGAATTGATGATGCGGTAGTCGATCATGGGAGTGGATTTTCCGAGCCAAGTGGTGAGTCCGGCGAGGGCAGGGCGGGCTCCTTCGATGTAGCCGTCGTTGATGGCCTGGATGGTCTCGATGACGATGGCGTCTTCCGAGTCGGCGAGGAACTCGGCGATTCCTTTGTGTTTCAGACGTCGAAGAGTGAGAACTGCTCCGAGGCGAACGGCGGCGGATTCATCGGCGTGAAGTGCCAGGATGGCATCCGCTGATCCGCTCGCTTTGACGATGAGTTCAAGAGCGTGGACGGCACCGTGTCGAAGGTAGGGATCACTGTCGGTGTTCTCCTTCAAGAGCGAGACCAAGTCGGGGATGTCTTCGGCGTTTCCGGCTTTGCCGAGAGCGATCGCGGCGAGCATGCGGGTGTTGAGATTTTCGTCGGTCAGGAGAGCGGCGAGAGCTTTGCGATGGGCCGCGGGGTGGGCCTCGCCGAGAGCTTGGGCAGCTTGTCCACGGATGCGCCAATTTGCGTCAGTCGTCAGCTTAGCGAGAGCTTGGGCGGACGGGACATCCTTTTTAAGGCGAGCCAGTTGGCCGAGGCCCCAGACTCCGTGGAGGCGGGTGAAGAGTGTTTTATCCGTTGCCGTCGCGGCGATGAGGAGTGGGCCATTTTCAAGAGATTTCGCGAGGGTGAATTGTGCCCTCTGGCGAACGCGGAGGTCGGGGTGTTCGAGCAGCTTGCTGAGGTCTTGTGGAGAAAGGGTGTCGAAACCTTTGGCGAAAGTTTTGCGGACTTCGGAGATGACGGGCTTGGCGAGTTCGTCGGGATTTTCGAAAACGTAAATCGCGCCGAGGTCGTAGGTGTTCCAGCTACCGGTGAAGTCGCTGACGTAAACGCGGCCGTCGTAGCCGAACTCCATGTCGGTATTGAGAAGTCCCTGGATGAAGGTTTCATCTTTGGCCACGGAGTAGGATGCTCCGGAGGGGGCCATTTCAAAGGCGATGACGCCGCTCTTGCCTCCGCGGTAGTCGCAGATGAAGAAATTGTTGTCCCACTTTGCGGCAAGTCCGGTGCCGGGATTGTAGGTCAGGCCGGAGGGGCCGGTGCTGATGTGGCCGACGGGTGGGAGGTAGGCTCTGGGGCGGTTGGTGCCGTAGTGGTCCCAGCCACTCTCGACCATCCAGGGGATGGCGTGGCGGCGGTTGATATCGATGGCATGGCGGAAGTTACGGAGGTTTTGATTGCCGCGATTCCAGCCGGAGTTGGCACCTTCGACCATATAAAGGACGCGCGCTTTGTCTCCCATGTCGGCATTGTTATCGACCGAGAAGGCCGAGCCGTATTGGTCGAAGGCAATTTCTTTGGGATTGCGGAGACCGGAGTGGACGACTTCGAGACCGCTGCCATCGGGTTCCATGCGGAAGATCGCTCCGGCGTATTGGTCGTAAAGGTGACGACCATCGGCTCTTTTGAGATTGTAGCCCCGGTCGCCGATGGTGAAGTAGATGCGCCCGTCGGGTCCGAAGGCGAAGCCGTTAAGATCGTGGCCACTGAGGCTCACGCTGATACCGTAACCTTCCTGAAGGGATTTTCGGGTGTCGGCCTTGAGATCACCATCAGTGTCCTCGAGCATCCAGACGTGGGGAATGCAGGCGAAGTAGACCTTGCCATTGGCGGCCATGATGCCGGCGGCGGTGCCATCGAGGGGATCATTGAAACCATCGGCGAAGAGTTGGGCGTGGTCCAACTTCCCGTCGCCATCGCGGTCTTCGAGCACGCGGATCTTGTCGGAGTATTGGGTGTAGTATTTGAGCGGTTTCACGGCGGCGTGCTTCTTATACATCGCGAGGCGTTCGGCGGTGGAGGTCAGGGCGATATCGTCTCGCAGCCAATGTTGGTTGCGGCGGTTGTCCTCGATACCACGGTCGAAGCGGTGGGTCTCGGCGAGATAGAGGCGGTTTTGTTCGTCAAAAGCGATGGCGGTGACGTTGAGGGCATCTGGTTGGCGGGCGTAAACGCGCGCCTTCATTTCCCTGGGGTAGGTGATGGTGGAGAGGAGAGCTTTATCGGGATCCTGGGTCGGGAACTTCTCGGCATTGGCAGTGCCTTCAATCTTGCTGGGATCCTTTTCTGGGGGGACGGCAAAAACATGGGTCAGAAGGAGGGCGCACAAGGTGAGAACGAAACGGGCACGGAGAATCATTGGGAGACCAACCTAGGTCACGCTTGGAATCTTACAAGAGTTCGCCCAAGGAGCCTGCCCGTTCACGGGGCAGGGGAGCCAGTCGCCCTGAACGACCACGAACGCGAAATTTCACCTTGGCCAAGCCACCGCGGCGCGCCCAGTGGCACTGCTCTTAAAGAATGTTCCGGATTGGATTGCCAGTTCTGCAACTCCGATGGGAGGGTTGCTCATTTGTTCCGGGGTTTTAGATACAAAGGAAGGTCGTGAGATTGGGTGAAGGGATAAAAGTCCAGAGCCCCAGACTTCAGTCTGGGGGGGACGATTTGGAAAAGCGCGGTGTCCTTGGGGCCCTGGAAGACCCAGGGCAATATGCGTGCCGGACTTCACCCCGACACTCGGAAAATGGAGGTCTAAGGAGCATTTTTCGGCCCCCTTCAGGATACTTGGGACGAATCACAATTGAGGGGCTCGATGCTTTGTTCTTCTGCTCCGCCGCCAACCGGCGGCCTGCGGGTTTGTCTCTTGGTGAGTCCTCACGCTTACCTTGGTCCGAGATCCTCCGCGGCCTAAACCTAGGGTGCCACTTCGTTCTACCCAAGGCTTCAGCGTGCAAGTTGAAGTGGGAGGAACGAGCCAATAAAGCCCGACAGGCCACCGCCGCGAGCGATTTGCAGGACAGGGATACTAGGTCTGTGGCTGGTGTGAGCGAGAGCCACGATTTGGGATTAAAATAGCACCCCTTTATCTATGATATGCAAGTGGCCTTATATGCGGAAGTGGTGAAACCCCTATCGCTAGGAAGACTCCAGCTTGTTGGAGGCTGATCAGACGGCCCACTCTTTCTCGTTCCGAGAGCTCGCGCCCTCGGCGACTTGTGCAATACTAAAGGCTGAAGATGAGACCTGGCATCAAAAAGCAGGTCTCAGCTCGGAATCTCCAAATATTATGAGCTACGTTGTTTTGACCTCGCGGGAGCGGGAAGACCTTGTTGAACTTTTTTTTAGACTGAAGAAGAAGGGGAAGCTCTTTCCCCAAGCCCGGGAGGAGGCCATGACGGCCTTGCGCTGCCTCAAAGCGGTGCACTCCAACTTTATCGAAGACAAGAAGGTCGATCGTATTTTCCTCCAAGTCCTGCTGCACAACGCCGGGATCCCGGACAAGTCCGTCATTTCAACCCACTACAACAACGCCTCTAATGAGCTGAAGGGTCAGGAAAAAATGCTGCGCTGGCTCGAGGCCCGGGTGGGGGAACGAACCGAATTCTCACTCACCCTGCTGCTGGGAATGCACCGCGCCGTTTTTGAGAAAAGCACCCCCGGTTATGCGGGATGCTTTCGCCAGCAAGAAGTCCGGATCAGCGGCATGCTCCACCGCCCGCCCCATCATTCCAAGATACAGGAGATTTTGTTTCAACGGTTTGGCGTCATCAACGACGAGTTGCTCGCGATCGGGGAGCTGACCCCCAAAACCTTCAGCGACGTGCTGCGTTTGTCGGCGGAGGTCCACTATCTCATCGCACACGTGCATCCCTTCGAGGACGGCAACGGGCGCATCGCAAGGGCGGCGGGCGACTACGCGATGTTACTGCACGGATTCTATTACGATGTCATCATGACGAACTATCGAGACCACTACCTTGACGCGATGGCGGAATGCACTCTCACCGACGCAAGCCCGCTCTTCCACTTTCTCGAATACAGCTATCTTGAAACCCTGCGAAGAATCGCGGGATTTTTTGAGTTGGTGGATGTCGAACCGCCGAAAGGATGACGGACAAGGCCTAAGAGTTGCTCCCTGTGGCTAGAGCGTGACACGCATCCTAAAGAACAGGGGGTTGCCGTCCTTCGGTAAAATCGATCGATAGCGTAAGGTCGTGGTTCCGTCCGGGTTGGGAGTTTCGTCAACGAGGGGAATGGTATCATTTGCGGCATTCCAGACTTCGAGATTCGATGATTTCTCGAGCGTGAAAGTGAGGTCTTTGGCCAGCGGATTTCGGCGAAACGAGAATGTCGGGAATTCGCTGAGTTGCAATTGGCGGCCTTGGCTATCGGTGGGATCGGGAATGGTTGGATTAGTACCCGTGGCATACTCGATCAGGGCGACACGCCCGTCGGAGTCGTCGTCCGATCCGGGTTCGGGGTTGCCGAAAGCATTCGCCCAAGTGATGAAGTTTAAGTCATCGCTCGTGCCCGGTGTGCCGCCAGAGGCCGAGCTGAGTCTCCAGTTCTCCGCGAGAGCGTGGTCGGGATTGGTTTCAGGAGCCGTGAGAACCAAGCTGAAGCCTCCGTCAGCGGTCGCTACCGGCCACGGTGCTTTATTGTCGTAGGCAAAATCCCGTAAGCTTTCTCCTCCAAAGGTTGTGATGATCAGTCGCTCGCCTTCGTTCTTCAGTTTCGTGTCATTTTGGAATTCGCCGATAATGCGATCAGAGAGAGCGCTGCCGTAGCGAAATTGAAACGCGGCCCGATTTTTAACGAGGAGTATGCGGGCTCCGGGTTGGAGCAGGTTGATTGCGCTGTTATTGAAATCAAATTCGACACCGTCGGAAAATCGCATGCCCGCGAGCGCAAGGGCAGCCTCGCTAATATTCAAAAACTCAAGGTATTCAAATTCTTCCCGTTTCGCGAACCCTGCGGTGATCTCATTCTCATTGGGAAGAGACGGGCGAAACATGATCTCGGAGATCACGAGGTTCGAGTTGTCAGCCAAGTCATCCGCCATGATGAGCGCGATTTGCTCGGGGGCACTCCACTGTGATCCGTCGAAGGCACGGGCCGTGATGACTTGCGTGCCATCGACGCTTGCGGGGGTGGGCGAGACATTGTGATTTACCGAAAGGGTCGAGCGCACCAGAAAATCAGATCCGCCGATGGAACTGTTCAGACCATGCAAGGCGATGACATTTTTCCCGTCGCGCACCTGGGCTTTGAACGGAGTGAGATCAATCATGATCGGAGCACTCAGAACAGCAGAGTCGCCTCCCGGGAATCCTCTCCCGCCATCCGTTGTGCTGTTCCACAGGAGTGGCGAGGGTTTGAGCAGAGAGCCGACTTCCGTGCCATTGAGATAGGCCACAAAACCATCGTCGGCCCAAACCGTCAAGGTAAGTGAGTTGAGATTTGCGCTGTTGTTAAATTGAAACGGAAGGCGGAGGTAGCAGCTGGCATTGATTGACTTCATCTCCGGCCCGATATCAGTCGAGATGAGTTCTGAGATTCCTCGGGAAGATTCGAAGCCCACGCCGTTCCTTGCCGTTTCCCAAGTCGAGTCGTCGAAAACATCGGGGGCTTCGGTCCAGGTCAGGCCGAGAGAATCGTCCAAGGGGACGAGATAGCGGCCTGCGGAATCGACATCGATCACGGTTTCCTCCACGGGACCGCCAAGGAACGAGCGTGTTTCCTCAGTCGGCGTGCCGCCGGGAGCGCGAGGATCCGATCCATCCACCGTATAAAAAATCTGGCCATCAGGCGAGCCCATCACCAATTGAAATCCCCGCGAAACGAGCCCGCCGGGAGTGTTGAATACCGGGGGGGTAAGATATTGCGAATCGAGCCATTCGGTGCGCGCCACCAACCAGTTTTTCATATGTGAAATTTCCGCCTCCCAGCCGCTCAGGCCCGGATCGGCAAAGTTGCCGCCATTCGGCGGATACTGGCTCCAACGATTGAAATTACGCGCTTGGGATTCGCGGATCTCGCCCGCCATCGAATCAATAATGGTATGGAGGTTTTCGATCGAGAACGCACCTTTGCGCAGCTCAAACCATCGGTCGGTATGGCGTTGCCGGATGTCCGGGTAATTCGCCCGGGTCGGATCCTGGGTTGGGCCCAGGAGATTTCCATACCAAGGGAAACGGGCGTCATACCACGTCTGACTCGAGACGGTCCCGACGGCATTGACAACGCCCTCCCAGGCGCGCGGTTCGTTGTCGCGCACGTCCTCGCAGCCGAGAGCGCGATCGTAGTCCCACACCGGACCACAAACGATCTTGCCGTCTCGATCTTTGTGGAAAAATGCGCTGTGGCGCCCCCAGTCGATATTCATCACCATGATATTTAGCCAATGGTGATCGATCCACGAATCGACATCGATGTAATCGGAGAAATGCAATCCGGTCGTGGGGTTGAGCCCTTCCGGTTCGTTGACAAGGGCCCCGTCGACTTCGTTGAGATGACCGGTAAGCCACGACCTCTGGTTTCCCGAGATCTCTCCGCCATCGGGATCGACAAGGGTAATCTGCCCCATCCCTCTGACGTTGATGGTAGGTTCGCCGGGATCCGGACGATCGTTTTTGAAAATATAACCCCCGGTAATTTCTGTCTCGGTATTCTCCCAAGGTTTAATACGCGCGACATCAACGCGGTTGGGATCCATCTCGATTTTCTCGATGAGCGAGTAAACTCCGAAGTAGTCACTATCGGTAATGGCGGAACCGCTGGTGTCGGCAAAAACTTCGACGAACTGAGTCCGCGGGGCATAGCGGTCGATCTGTCGGCTGACTTCATAGACGAAGGGATTCCGCATGAGCGCGAGGTCCCATTCATAACGGGCACCCAAGATCCAATCGGCCTCGATCGGCATCCCCAGAGGAGCAATATTGCGATCTTCGTCGTCGCCGTCGCGCCAGGTTTCGACTGACAACGACCACTTTGGCCATCCGCCCGAACTTGATCCGCGCCGCCGCACTCCGGCCCGTGTCGTGAGGGTAGGGCTCTGCGTCAGGACGGTCCGCCCGGTTTGTGGGTCGGGTTCAAAAAAGAAGATGAAAGCGGGCTTCCGCGTCGTGGCTTCCGTTCCCGGAGGCGCTCCGGTGCCAAGTGTCGAAAGGATGACCACCGGAAGATTGGAAGAGAAGGACGGAACGTCTTCGGACATTTTTAGGAACGTTTCAGTTCTCACCGCGCCATCGAGTGAGCCGCTCTGAAATGCTTGCGCACGGATCTGGGTGCTTTCCGTGATTTCGATGGGCTCGGTATAGAGGGGAGAGGGATTGCCAATGGCATTTGTTGGCACACTCAAGTCGGTCGTGTATCGAATCACCGAGTCAGGTCTGGCGTTGTTCAATTCAACCTGGAAGTTCTCGGTAAATAGGCCGCTGGACACGGAAAACCAGACATCTTCGGGCGGTCCTTTCTTGACCGTGGCATTCGGGGCACCCGGGGTTGGTTCCTCAAAGTAGCCATATTGCAAACCGCCGGAGGTGTCCCGGACATCTGCCAATAACTCGGCGTCGATAACAAAATCGGAGCCACTGACACTACGATTCATTCCTTGGATAGCGAGGACGTTCCCACCGTCTCTTATTGCCGCCCGATACGAGGTGACATCGATCACGATGGCATTTTCGACAGTTTCCCGATCGCTCCGGTTTGGACTTCCGGTTGCAATTGAATTCCACTGTAAATCGGGAGGCCTCCGAAAGCTCCCGATTTCGACGCCATTCAGGTAAGCGACAAATCCGTCGTCGATGCGAACACTCAACTGCATCAAAATAATTTGGGTGTCATTCGGATCAAACTGAAATGGAAAGCGGAAAAAGCCGCTGGCATTCACGGACTTCATGTCCTCGGCGATATTCGTAGTGATGATCGGTTCTAGGGTTCCTCCTCTCGCTTCAAAGCCGATGCCGCCGACGGCAGTGGTCCATGCTGAATCATCAAATTCGGGGGGCGCTTCTTTCCAGGTGTCACCGAGTGCGTCGTCGGTCGCGATGAAATATTTGGCGTCGCCGTCGCGCGCCACCAAGGTTTCCCGTGTCGCTCCCCCGGCGACTCCGATGCCATACGAGAGGCCCTCGAATTGCGCGGGATACACGGGGGTGAATTCGCTCACGGCGGTGGCACCGTCAGGCGCGATCAATGCCAGATAGTCCCCGCCGCGGTCCAAGGTGAAACTGGTGTGCAGTTCATTCGGTGTCGGAGTGGTCGTTGCTTTCCCGGATGCAAAAACAACCAATGACGCTCCCGCGGCAACTTCGACATCAGGAAATGCCCACCGTCTCAAATCGGTGGCATTGTTGGTCAAAAAGTATCCCTCAAGCGAGACGGTCCCGGGACCGGAGTTGCTAATTTCGATCCAGTCGGACGGTGCCCCCTCCGCGTCGGGAAAGTCGGGATCGGCCACCGCCATGAACTCGGTGATCTGGAGATCCGCAAAGACCCTCGAAGCGGCGAGACCCGTGACAGTCGCGCAAATCAGGAAATATTTTGAGAGAAAGGATAAGAAATAAGAGTGAGATCTCATGGGTTTTGAGTCTGAATCCTCGCGATTTAGGAGGGGAAGGGAAGCTTCCTTTTCGCGATGACTTACATGAAAATTATTGTTCAGCGCCGGTTAGGGCGTAAAAAAACAAAAAATCATGCCTGACATGTTTTTATAGTGAGGGCATGGTCTTGGGGAGTCGCGCCTTCGTGGAAGAGGCCTTTGAGATAAAGCGCGAGTGGTTCGGTGAGAAACGGAAGACAGGGGCGCATCGTTTAGCGACTTCAGAGGGCACTTAGAGATGGCTGATAATTGACAGGATCGGTTGTTGTCTGGGAAGTTCCACATTTTAGGGTGTTGAGACAAAGGTCCCAAGCAACCAGTATGATGAACCGACGCCAATTTCTTTCTGCCTCAGCCGCCGCTGGCGTATTCGCCACTAGCTCCAAAGCAAACTCCGGCCCCAAGGATCTCCGTCCGGCGATGTCGATGGGACTCGCGAAAGCGAAAAAAGATCTCCCCCGGACCGCGAAACTGAAGGTTGCCGGCGATGAGTTGCGCATTCTGCAGTTCACCGATATTCATTTTTTCTGCGACCGCAAAAGGTATGGCGAGAAGGCGGACCTGAAGTCGATCGAGGACATGAAGCGCATGGTCGAGAATACCGATCCGCATCTGATTGCGATCACCGGTGACCTCTGGAGTGACAACCCGCGTGGCAAGGGGCAGGAATTTTTTGAGTATGCGCTCGAGAAGGTGGAATCGTTGGGAAAACCGTGGCTCTTTAATTGGGGAAACCACGATCAGCTCGACGACTACGCGACGGCGCAAACCACGCTGACCGAGGCGAAAGGCAGCCTCTACCGTGGCGGTCATGACGGCGGGAACTATCGCATCCCCATCACAGGTGCCGACGACCGCCAGCTGTGGGAACTCCTCTGCCTCAACACGACGACGCAGGGCGTGCAAGCGGCCCAGGAGAAATGGCTCGCTGCACAGAAACGATCGAGGTCGCCCGTGCTGTGTTTCCTCCACATCCCGCTGCTTGAGTACGATACGGTGTGGCAGAAGAAACTCGCGAAGGGCATTTTTAAGGAACCGGTATGCACTTACGGCGAGGACGGGAGCGCCCTCTCGGTGCTCAAGAAATTTGGGGAGGTAAAGGCCTGTTTCTGCGGCCACGACCACGTGAACGATTTCGGGGGAAGGTGGGACGGGATCGAAATGGTTTACGGTCGCGCCACCGGCCATGCAGGATACGGCGGCGATAAATTGAAGAAGGGCGGCAAGCTGATCACCGTTAATCTCACGGATTCTCAAAATCCAAGCTATTTCTGGAAGTCGGTGTTCGCAGATGGAAGCGATTGGTCTCCGGGGTAAGCCAAGGATCGCCTTAAGCACCCCGGCCCAAGAGCAGTTTTCATGGCCGAGGGCCGGTATTTACGGTGAGCTTGGGATCGACAGGTGAAGTTGTTCGGGGGAGGATCAAAATCTATGAAACGATTGTTTCCTCTCTACGCTGCGGTGCTTGGTTTGGTGGGTGTTCTGTCCTGGGCGGTTCTCGCGGAAGCGCAAGGGGAAGCAGAGGCTGAGCGCTTTGGTTCCGTGGCTGAGTTGATCGAGCGCTATGAGACGGATCACAATGAGCTGGCGCGCTTCTACGGTTACCGGGTTCTCTCGCAGTCGCACGCGGAACGTTTGGAGAAATTTTATGACGAGTCGATGGCTTCGTTGGAGAAGATCAAGTTCGCTGGTCTGCCGCAGGCAGCGCGAGTCGATTATCTTTTGATGCGGCACCAGTTGGAATACCGGAAGAAATCGTTGGCGACGAATTGGCACAAGCTCGCCGAGATTGAGGCCTTGGTCGGCTTCAAGGATGGCGTGCTGGAGTTGCATGAAGGATACCGGCAGCGCGCTGCGATGGAGGCGCGCCCGACTGCGGAGAAACTGGCGGAGATTCAGAGGGCGGTGGCAGAACTGGAGAGCAAGATCGCGGTGGAAGAGGGCGAAGGGAAGTTGGTCACGACGGCGGTGTTGGCATTGCGGGCGCAAAAGGTCGTGGTGGAACTGCAGCGGCGGCTGGATGGTTGGTACCGGTTCTATGCGGGTTTTGATCCGCAGTTTTCCTGGTGGGTAAAGCAGCCGCATGGGGAGCTTGAGGCGGGGCTTGAGGCCTACCGGAAGAAGTTGGGTGAGCTGGTGACGGGCGGCAAGAAGGGCGGGGAGGCGCCGCTGGTCGGGGATCCGATCGGGGCGGCGGCGCTGGCCGATGATTTGGCGGTGGAGATGTTGGTCTACTCACCGGCAGAGCTCTTGGCAATCGGCGAGCGGGAGTTTGCGTGGTGTCGTGCCGAGATGGAAAAGGCGGCAGCCGAGATGGGCTTTGGCGATGACTGGGGCAGGGCGCTGGAGAAGGTGAAAGAGGACTTCGTGCCCCCGGGGGAGCAGGACGATCTGGCGGCGGAGATCGCGCGGGATGTCCTCAAATTTCTCGACAAGAAAGATCTTGTAACGGTGCCGGACCTTTGCGCCGAGACTTGGTATCTGACGATGTTAGGAAAAAAGGAGCAGGAGACCTTGCCCTATGCGGTCTATCGCGGGCAGGCGATCGGGATCGCCTATCCCACGGATGAAATGAGCGTGGAGAAAAAGCTCATGAGCTTGCGCGGCAATAACCGGCACTTTACGCGGGCGGTGATTCCTCACGAGCTGATCCCAGGGCACCACTTGCAGAAGTTCATGGCGGCGCGTCACGCGACTCATCGCAAAATGTTCAGCACACCGTTTTACGTCGAGGGCTGGGCGCTGCATTGGGAGATGCTGCTTTATGATCTCGACTACCCACGTACGCCGGAGGAGCGCATTGGCATGCTTTTCTGGCGGTCGCATCGCTGCGCGCGGATCATTGTTTCGCTCAAGTTCCACCTCGGCGGGATGTCGCCGGAAGAGATGGTGGCGTTCCTCGTGGACGAGGTCGGGATGGAAGAGTCCGGGGCGCGTAGCGAGGTGCGGCGCTACATCGGAGACTCTTATTCGCCACTCTACCAGTGTGGATACATGTTAGGGGGCTTGCAGTTGCGGGCGCTTTACAAAGAGACGGTGGGAGAGGGGCAAGGGAAGATGTCGCCGCGCGAGTTCCACGATGCGGTGTTGCGACTTGGGCCAGTGCCGATCGAGATGGTGCGTGTTACGCTTTTGAAAAAACCGCTGACGCGCGACTTTCGGGCTCGCTGGGGCTTTTGATTTGGGAATTCGCTCGAAAGAGTCCTGCCTCAAATAGAGGTGGGAATCCCGATTTGGGGTGAAGGCTGCGGCCGGAACGTTCTTGAATTCGCCTCCATCAAGCGAAATTTGGAGTGACCACTCGACTGAGTCAATCGAGTGGCCCCCGAACAGAATCTTCTTTTTAACCAAAGGAGAATGGCACGTTTGGATGAGTCCTAAACCGGCAGCGGCTCAGCGTCACCAAGGGATTTAAATCAATAGATAGACCGGGTATCGTTTTGCCTGTTGCGTTGCGAGCGATCTAGTTGTCTTCGTGGTCATCGAGGCCCCGGCGGTAGGCGGCGATTTCGCGGTCGCCGAGATAGATGAGGAGGATGGCGTCCTCTGAAGCGACGGCCTTGAAGAGGTCCATCATGAGGTCCTCCTGGCCGGGCCAGGGGTAGACAAAAAAGACATCGACCTCATGGGGATCGAGGCCATCATAGCTCGGTGTGGTATCGATGAATTCGCCGCGCGACGTTCTGGCTTC
>Ga0222650_1000771_pt1 | contig 21595 bp, 25 predicted proteins | sample AntAcemetagen367_FD_179820 | JGI IMG/M metagenome (GOLD analysis project Ga0222650, IMG submission 179820) | Saline water microbial communities from Ace Lake, Antarctica - #367 | ecosystem: Environmental > Aquatic > Non-marine Saline and Alkaline > Saline | place: Antarctica: Ace Lake... | reverse complement strand
TAAGCCGTAGGGGCGCGACTTGTCACGCCCGCCGAGAATGAGTGCCGATCCACAGCGGGTACAATAAGTCTCGCCCCTGCAATTTTGCAAAAGCCCCAAACCGATGCAGGTTTGGGGCTTTTTTTATGTTTACTTCGACGACTTAATCGGCTCACTCTGCCGCTTTAACCTGTTATTCCAAACCTAATTAAATATGTATAATGCATCAAAAATTCTCTCCAGCGCCACCGCGCTGAGTTTGCTCCTTCTCACCGCTTGCGGTGGTAAACCAGCGATCCCCGATGCGCCCGACGCGGCCATGGAGACCATCGCTCAGGAGTTGGCCGCCGGCAATGGCGGCATCCTGTGGCAAGCGATGCCAGCCAGCTACCAAGCCGATGTCGCCGGCATTGTGCAGCTCGCGGGCACGAAAGTCGATGCCGAGGTGTATGATCAAGGTTTCGGCCTATTAGGCCGTCTGGCCGAAGTGGCGGATAAGCAAAAAGAGTTTATCCTCAACACCCAACTAGCGGGGCCTCAACCGGCTGAGCAGGTCGCTAAGATCGAAGCCGCTTGGCCATCGATTATCGGCTTCGTGCAAACGATCGCCGGCAGCTCGATTGCCAGTGTCGAGGGCTTACAGGCATTCAATGGACAGGCGTTTTTCGATACCACCGTGTCTGATCTGATCGGTTATGCGGAAGATCTTTCCGAGCTAAGCGGCGAAGAAAACCCACTCAAACTCGGCGCGGTAAAACTGCTCGAAAGCACCGATACCACCGCTAAGCTGGAGTTCACCAGCCACGATGGCGAGGTCGAGACCGAGGAGTTTACGAAAGTCGAAAATCGTTGGGTACCGACTGAGATGGCGACTGAGTGGACGACTCAAATGGCCGATACTCGGGGGCAGCTCGAAGCGATCACCCCCGAAGAGATGGCGCAGAATAAGCCACAAATCATGGGAGTGATTACGATGATGCAAGGTGTGTTGACGCAGATCGAAGCCGCCGAGACGCAAGAGCAATTTGACCAAGCCCTGCAAGGCGCGATGATGCCGATCATGGGACTCATAATGATGCAACAAGGCATGGGTGGCGGCCAAGGCGCACCCGCAATGCCGGTAGCGCCGTAAGTCGCGCCCCTACGCTTTTTTGCGCGGTGACCACTCAAGTATCTTTCGATATGCGTGCCAGCGCGCGTACACGGCGACCGCTACGATGGCTCCGAGCGTGTCGGCCAGCCAATCGGCTAGCTCCACGCTGCGACCGGGCGTGAGTGATTGCCGCAACTCGTCGAACGCGCCGTAGGTGGAGGCGATTAACGCTGCGATGATTAGACTGCGAAAGCTCAAATCCTTAAGCTTCGACGTACGTAGGATCGCCGTCGCCAGTAGGCCGAACACTAGAAAGTGCGCTAGTTTATCCTTTGAAAAGTTGAAGCCAAGATCGGGCGTCGCCAAGCGCTGGGTGCCTGAGGCCGCGAAAATAGCGACTGCCAGCAAGACTGGCCATAAGTAGGCGCGCTTTGAATCGGAGTCTCCCATCGCACTGGCTGCTAGAGGCGCTTCATGTATTTTTTGCCATTCTTATCCACGAAGAGCACGCGCTCTTCTTGAACAACCATCACTTTCAAGCCTAGCTGGAAGTTGACGAATTCGCCGACCGCATAGGTTTCACCGTTGATGATGGCTCGACTGCCCGTATCCGAAATACGGACGCCGGAGAGCCGAGCACTGCTTAGCCATGCGATGATGTCTTCGCTGGGCTTAGCTGCGGCGCGGGCGGCGGCTTGTTCGGCGGCTTGGGTCCTTTCGGCGGCGGCTTTTGCTTGAGCGGCGGCTTCTGCCTCGGAGGCTTCGCGCGCCTTGCGCAGTTCGTCGACGACGCTGGGCGCAGAAGTAGTTTCGACTGCCGCAGTGGCGGCAGGGAAGGCGCTTAGCCGCGCGATTGTGGATACGGTTTCAGCTGGGCTGGGCGCGTTGGTGGCATCGGTGGCGGTGGTGGCCGCAGTTTGAGCGGCTGCCGCAGGCGCTGTGGCCACTTGCCCGGGAGGCGCTGAATCGCCTTTGAAAAGAACGGCGCTTAGGCCGACGACTAGTCCGATCAAAATGGCCACTGTAATCACTAGGCCGATCACCAGCGCCGGATTCATACTGCTGGCAGCCGAGCTGGCATAAGCCGCCGGGCTTTGCTCGTCCGGTTGTGACATGCGGTTGGGCGTGCGGTCGCGCTGGGCTTTGCGGAGGGCTTGATTGATTAGGCTCATTTGTTGAAATACTGAAATTTTGAAAGGCTGAGAATGTTATCCGTGTAACCGGTTAATATCTTTTAGGGCTCTGCGCACGTCCCAGTAGTTTACTTCGTTACCGCTGCGGATGAAGGTGGCTAGCAGCGATTTGTCGCAGATGTTGTTTATCATGCGTGGGATGCCGAGGCTACCGACGGCGATTTTCTTAATCGCGCGCGGGGTGAATTGCGGCCGACCGTTGCTGCCGGCTAGCGAGAGGCGGTGCAGGATGTAGAGCTGCACCTCGCTCGCGTTGAGTGGTCGCAGGTCGTAGTGTACCAGCACGCGTTGGCGAAATTGGCGCAGGCGGTCTTCCTTCAGCTTATCGTTTAGCTCGGGTTGTCCCATTAGGATGATTTGGAGCAGCTTCTGATCGTAAGTCTCCAAGTTGGAGAGCATGCGCAGCATTTCCATCACCTCGAAGGAGAGGTTTTGCGCCTCGTCGATGATGACGACGATCTCTCGCCCTGCGTGGATCCGCTCCAGCAGCACATCGTTCATTTTGTCGAGCAAGTCGTTCTTGGAGCGCGCCTTGGCCTCCTCGCCGAGCTCTTTCATAATGCCGCGCAGCAACTGCGTCTCCGAGATGCGGGGATTGATCAGGAGCGCGGTGTCGACCTCCTCGCGCTCTTCGAGCTCTTCCAGCAGTTTACGGCAAAGCGTGGTTTTGCCACAACCCACCTCTCCCGTCAGCACGATAAAGCCCTTCTTGTCCTCGATCCCGTAGCGCAGATGTTGTAGCGCCTCCTCGTGGGTGGGACTGAGAAAGAGAAAACGCGGGTTGGGCGTCACGTGGAAGGGCATTTCCTTGAACCCAAAGTATTCCAAATACATTACGCTTCGATCACTTAAATTAAATTACCCTTTCCAAGAGCGGAAAAATGGCCTTGTTTGTCACTCTGATGTCAAAAAAATCCGCCCAACGAAAGGAACGTGCTTTGGTGCTCATGTTGATGGGCATGTTGTGCGCGTTGGTGGTGTTTTTTGGCGGCCTTGTTTTGAAGACGCATCGAGAGTATCAGAATTTTCAAGCCCGTGAAAATAGAATCGAGGCCAAGCTCATACAAGCTCGAAAAGAGTTTGCTCAAAAGGAAGCGTACATGGCACGTTTGATCAACGACCCAGAGTTTCTGGAGCGTGTGGTGCGCGAGCGCCTTGGCTACGCGCGTCCCGATGAGCTGCTCTTTCGTTTTTCGGACGAGCCGTAGGGCTGCGATTTCCTCCGTGTTCCGTGTTTGCATTTCCAGGTAGGACTCCTATCTCCGTAACTCATGGCAAATTCAACAGAATCACTGATCGAGTCTTTTTCCCATGCCGGGCAGGGGCAAGTCTTCCAATTTTTCAACGAGCTCGACGCTGCGGCGCAGGCGCAACTCGTCGCGCAGGCTGAGACGATTGACCTCGCCGAGGTCGACGCCCTGGCTGAAGAACACGTCAAAGGCGCACACGATCGCTCGCTCAATCTCGACGGCCTCCAGCCGGCTCCTTACGAAGCGCTCCCCACCAACGGAGGCGACTCTGCTAAATGGAACGCCGCATGGGATGCGGGCTCGGCTGCGATCCAGGCGGGGCGCGCGGCCGCCTTCACCGTCGCTGGCGGGCAAGGCACACGCCTCGGCTACGATGGGCCGAAGGGCACTTACCCCGTTACGCCGGTCACCGAGAAGACGCTCTTTCAAGTGTTTGCTGAGAAAATCGCCCGCTCGGGCGAGCGTTTCGGTGTGAGTATCCCTTGGTTTATTTTGACCAGCGAGATCAATAACGATGCCACCGTGGCGGCCTTTGAAGCGGCGGACTTTTTCGGTCTCGACCGCGACTCGGTGCATTTCATCGTGCAAGGCCTGGTGCCCGCTGTCGATTATGACGGCAAAATCCTCCTCGCAGAAAAGGGCAAAATCGCCATGACGCCGGATGGCCACGGCGGCTCGCTGCGCGCCCTGGTGCGGAGCGGTGCGGTCGATGCGATGGCGAAAAAAGGCATCGACATCGTCAGCTACTTTCAGGTCGATAACCCGATCGTGCAGTGCATCGATCCTGCCTTTATCGGTTTCCACGTGCTCGGGCAGTCCGAACTATCCAGTAAAATGGTGCCTAAGGCCTACCCGCTGGAAAAAGTCGGCCATTTTTGCGTGCAAAAAGGCACCGCGCTGGTCGTCGAATACAGCGACATGCCCGAATCCATGCAGGAAGAGACCACTGCCGAGGGCGGCATCCGCTTCAACGGCGGCAGCGTGGCCATCCATATTTTTGACCGCGACTTTATCGCTCGCGCTGGCGGCTCCAGTGAAGGTTCTAAACTTCCTTTCCACCGCGCGGACAAGAAAATTCCGCATGTCAATGCCGCAGGCGAAACGGTCAAGCCTGAGGCACCCAATGGCGTCAAGTTTGAGATGTTTGTCTTCGATGCGTTGCCGTTGGCCAAGAACCCCGTGATTATCGAAGCTGCGCGTGCCGACGATTTCAGCCCGGTCAAAAACGCCGAAGGCGTCGACTCGCCCAAGACCAGCAAAGAAGACCAGCTTCGCATGTTTGCCCGTTGGCTCAAAGCCGCTGGCGAGAGCATCGATACCGATGCCTCCGGCCTACCAAGCATCACCTTCGAGATCAGCCCGCGCTTCGCAGCCGACGAGGCTGATTTCGTGGCGCAGTGGGCAGCCCTTGACCCGAAGCCCGAAATCAAAGACGGCGCGGTGGTCGAGTAGTCTTGTCATCGCTCCTAGGATTGTTGATTCTAGTTAATTATCATGAGCCTAATCGACCAAGTCAAAGAAGCTGAAGCGCTGGCACAGGCTGCGATCTGTAAGATTGCGGAGGCCTCCTTGCCGCATGCAACTTTAGTTCTTTTTGGATCGCGGGCGCGGGGTGATGCTCGCCGCCGTAGCGACTTCGACTTGGCCATCATTCCTAAGGCGGGGTTCAATGAGCGCGAGTTGCTTGAGTTTTCTGACTTACTAGAGCGTTCCTCAGAAATAATTTACCCGATAGATGTCGTCGATATGCGAAATGCTTCAGACGAACTCAAGGCTAAGGTCGCAGCGGAAGGGCAGATATGGAAAAACTAGACATCGCCGAGACCGCGCTCGCCAGCTTGGGTGATATTCTGAAAGAACCTTATTCAGTAATTGTGCGCGACGCGACGATACAACGTTTCGAGTATAGTAGTGAGGCCGTCTGGAAAGCCGTGCGAGATAGGCTCCAAGTCAATGAATCTTTAGATGTGAACCATCCGCGCGGATGCTACCGTGCGCTCTATCGTATTGGTAAGATTGATGAAGCGTTGAGCGTTTCCCTGCTCGCAGTCGTCGAAGATCGCAACCGCACCTCCCACGCTTACATCGAAAATGTGGCTGTCGCGGTGTTTGAAAAAATCCCTGAGCACTACATTGCCTTAAAATCTGTCTTAATTTTATTAAAAGAGTCCTAATTCATCCATCATGAGCCTAATCGAAAAAATTGAATCCGCCGGAGCCGCTGGCTCCCTTCTTGAAAGCAGTGTCGCCAATCTTAAGATTTGGGCGAGCGCCGACTTCCTACCCGAGTGGGTAGGGGTGAGCATCGCTGAACTGGTCGACAAAGAAGAGTGGGAAGAGCTCAACGACCGCTTCTACCAAAACATGGCTTTCGGCACAGGCGGCATCCGCGGCCGCACCATTGGTAAAGTATCCACTTCCGTCGAGACGGGCACCGTTTCCGCAGTCGGCACGCCTGAGCACGCGGCAGTCGGCACCAATGTGCTGAACGATTTTAACCTCATCCGCGCCACTGTCGGCATGTTTCGCTACGTCGAAAAATATCTGCGAGACAGCGGCCGCCACGATCAGCCACGCTTTGTGATCGCGCACGATGTGCGCCACTTCTCGCGCCACTTCTGCGAGCTGGCCGCATCGACTTGGTGCAAGCTCGGCGGGCAAGCGCTCATTTTTGATGGCCCTCGCTCCACGCCGCAGCTCAGTTTTGCGGTGCGCCAGTTTAAGGCCAGCTGCGGCGCGGTGATCACCGCTAGCCACAACCCGCCGCATGACAACGGTTTCAAGGCTTACTTCGAAGACGGCGCACAAGTTGTTTCCCCTCACGCCGAGGGTATTGTCGATTTGGTTAATCAAGTGGCGCTGGCTGACCTGACCCAGTACCTCGAAGTGGACATGGAGCCGGTGATTATTCTTAAAAAAGAAGACGACGAGCCTTACCTCGCGCTTTTGGAGGAAATGGTGGTCGATGCCGATGTCATGCAAAAGATGGCTCCCAAAGTCGTCTTTTCGCCGATCCACGGCTGTGGTGCTATCAGTTCGATGCCAGTGCTTAAAAAGCTGGGTGTCGAAGTGATCGGCGTGCCCGAGCAAATGGAGCCAGACGGCCGCTTTCCCACCGTTAAGTCACCCAACCCCGAAAACGCCGAAGCCCTTGCGATGGCGATTGCCAAGGCCAACGAAGTCGGTGCCGATGTCGTCATGGCGACTGATCCCGATGCCGACCGCATGGGCGTGGCCGTGCGCAACCGCGCGGGCGAGATGGTGCTGCTCACGGGCAACCAAATCGGCACGCTGCTGGCCGAATACCGTATCTCCACACTCAAAGACGCCGAGATTCTACCCGAAGATGGCTCGCCCAATGCCGTGCTGATTAAGACATTCGTGACCAGCCCCATGCAAGAAGCCGTCGCCACTTGGCACGGCCTCAAAACAATCAATACCTTGACCGGGTTCAAGTGGCTGGGCGAAAAACTCGCCGGCTACGAAGCCGAGATGAAGGCTAAGCTCTTTGAAAAAGAAGGCCTCGCAGTCGATTATGATGCCTGCGATGTCTGGACGAAGGCTGATCTGATGCTCGACTATTCGACTTACTTCGTATTTGGCAGCGAAGAGAGCTACGGCTATCTCGCCTCGGATAAGTTGCGTGATAAAGATGCCAACGCTGCCTTAGTGATGTTCTGCGAGCTCGCCGCCTACTTGAAGGCGCAAGAGATGACCTTCCCCGAATACCTGGACTCGCTCTACTTGCAGCACGGCTATTACGAAGAAAAGACGATCAACATTTACTACGAAGGTGCCGCTGGTTCGCAGAAGATTAAAAATATTCTCGAATCTTACCGCAGTCATCCACCCAAAGCCTTCGGCGATGTCGAAGTGTCTGGTTTCACTGATTTTGGTAAGGATGAAATCATCGATGCCGATGGTAAGCGCATTCCACCGCAGGATTTTTATTTTTTGGAATTGAGCAACGGTTACAGCTTCGCGGTGCGCGGTTCTGGTACCGAGCCCAAGATCAAATTCTACGTTTTCGGCCGCTCCGATGTGACCGATCCCGAAGAGCTGGAAGAGGTCAAAGCCGCCGCGAGTGTCGTGATGGAAAGCATCCTCAAATCAGTCGACGCCGACGCCCGCGAGCGCGCGGAGGCGTAGGGCGCGGCGGGCGTGACAAGTCGCGCCCCTACGAAAAGGCACAAAAAAAGCGCCTCATTGCTGAGGCGCTTGAAGGTTGTTTGAATCGAAGAGTTATTCTTACGCGTCGCCGGGTATAATAACTTGATCAATTACATGAATGACGCCGTTGCTTGCCAAGACATCTGTCTGGATGACATTTGCACCCTCGACGGTGACTCCGCCATCCGTGATCGCAATGGTCACTGTCTGGCCGTTAACAGTAGGCGCTTCGCCCGCAGCTACATCCTTGGCCAAGACTTTGGCAGGAACCACGTGGTAGGTGAGGATGGCGACCAGCTGATCCTTGTTTTCAGGGAGCAGCAAGCTTTCGACTGTGCCGGCTGGCAGCGCGGCGAAGGCAGCGTCGGTCGGTGCGAACACGGTGAAAGGGCCATCACCCTTAAGCGTGTCCACAAGGCCAGCTGCCTGCACAGCTGCGACCAGCGTATTAAAGCTACCTGCAGCAACTGCGGTGTCCACAATGTCTGCTTTAGCGCCGTAGGAAGCTTTCTGATAGGAAGCCTTCTGGTAAGTAGCCTTGCCGGCCTTTTCGTAACTGCCACAACTGCTACCACAACTAGAACCCGCAAATGCGGCGAATGGGAGGGAAGCGAGAGCGGCGAGAGTGAGAATCTTTGTTTTCATAATATATCCTTTAGTTTTTAGTTGAACGTATGGTAAGGGGACAATTCGCGGATTTGATAACTCCCTTACTAAAAATCGAAAAAATATTAAAAAGGGAGGGCGGATGTCCCATCCGCAGTGGGAGGGCGGATGTCTCATCCGCAGCGGGAGGGCGGACGTCCCATCCGCAGCGGGAGGGCGGATATCCCATCCGCAGTGGGAGGGCGGATGTCCCATCCGCAGCGGGAGGGCGGATGTCCCATCCGTAGCGGGAGGGCGGATGTCCCATCCGCAGTGGGAGGGCGGATGTCCCATCCGCAGCGGGAGGGCGGATGTCCCATCCGCAGTGGGTGGCGGGACATACAACTGCCTGCCGTTGAAGTGTGCGACCTCTTGGAGCAAGTCTGTAGTCAGGGTGATTATATCTGTTCCCGTTTCATTCGGTGGTTCACGCCGATGGATTCTACAATCTGAATGCTGGATGGAATCTTCCACGGAGCGAGCTTGCCGCGGCAATGACTGCGAATAGTGCGCTTCCATGCGCGTAGGTCTAGCTCTTCGGAAATTGCGATTTTTGCGCACACTTTGCTGCCAGTGATCGGATCTTCTTGGCCGTAAACATGGACGGCTTCAATGCCCTTGATCGTGTTGAGCACGGCTTCGACTTCGGAGGGGTGTACTTTCTGGCCGCCGACATTGATCAGGGCGCTGGTGCGGCCGATGATGCGGAGGTTTTCGTGGGCGTCGGTTTCGACTAGGTCGCCGGTGCGATACCAGCCGTCGGCTTCAAGCTTACCGTCTTCGGCATTGAGATAACCGAGGATACGTGAGGGTGTCTTCAGCCAAAGTTCGTCTTCGATCACTTTCCACTGTGTATCCGAATCTTGGATACGGAAAAAGAGGCTCTTATTGTTGGCGCTCTTGATGCGGATGGCACCTGTCTCGCTCGTGCCGAATTTCTGCTGGAGCTGCGCGTGGGGGAAGGCCGCGGCGAGGCGGTGCAGCACAGTTTGCGGCATAGCTTCTGCGCCGTAGGCAATGATCTCGACCGAGCTGAGATCCTGCGCTGTGGCGATGCCGTTGAGTAGCATGAGGTTTAAAAAAGTAGGCGAGGCGGGCAGCACGTTGACTTTATACGCCGCGATCGCAGCGCCGGCAGCTTCGGGCGTGCGGGTAGCGGGCAGGACGAGTGTGGAGCCTGAGAAGAGGCAACGAAAGGCGGAGTCGAGGCCGCCGATGTGATCGATCAGCAGGAGCAGCAGGCAGCGATCTCGGCGCGGGCGGATGTTTTGGTAGCGGTCGAGCAGGGCGTCGAAATTGTGCAGCATGCCCTTGGGCTCGCCGCTGGTGCCACTGCTGAAGAGCACGAGGCCGCTGCCTGCGAGTCGATCATAGAGCGGCGAGCTTGCCGCGACTTGCCGCATCTTGCTTCGCTCGGCTGCGGTGAGTTCGGCGGGGAGCGGGAGGGCGATGTGGCCGCGTTCGGCGATGGCGAGGAGTGTCGCGAGACCTTCGATGGTAGTAGCGGGTTGCACCTCGACCACGGCGGCACGCTTGCTCGGGAGTCGCGCAGCGGCTTGGTCGATGAGCTCGATGAACTCGGCGTAGCTCCAAGCGCGGCCGGCCTCGTGGCAAGCGGTGCGGTCGGCGTAGGCTGCAAGCTTTGCGCGGATCCAGGTCATACTTGGTTTAACACACCCCGCCCAAGTAGAGCACTTGACCGGTAATAAAATCGCTCTCTTCGCGGAGATAGAAATCGACGGCGTTAATGACGTCGCGGACTTCGCCCATGCGGCGCACGGCTTGGCGGGCGAGTAGGGCGTCCATCTTAGCTTGCGGCACGCCTCGGATGAGATCGGTTTCGATCGGAGTGGGGCCGATGGCGTTCACGGTGATCTGTAGCTCGGCCAGCTCGCGGGCTAGGATGCGGGTGAGGCTTTCGACAGCAGCTTTACTAGCGGCGTAGATGGCTTCGCCTTCGAGATTAAGCGGGTGGGCGACTGTGGTGAAATTGATGATCCGCCCGTTCTTGGTGCGGCGCATCAGCTTGGCCATTTCGCGGCAAAAGAGAAAGGTGCCGACGACGTTGGTCTGTAAGATGCGGTTCACGGTGCTGGCGGGGGTGAGTAGCGCGTGGTTCATCGAGGCGATGCCCGCATTGTTGAGCAGGGCGTTGACGCTGCCGTGGCTGCTCTTGATTTTGCGCGCCATGGCGACCACGGCATCTTCATCGCTCACATCGAGTGCGAAGTGTTGGTAGTGCGCGTGGGTGATACTGCTTGCGCCGCGCGAACAGCCGACAACGCGCCAGCCAGCTGCAAGATAATAGTCGGCGAGTGCTTCGCCGATGCCCTTGCGGGTGCCAGTGATAACGATGGTCTTCACGCAGGGAGCCTTTCGAGCACGGCGTCAGTCAAGCTGCGAACACTGCGGTAGGGGGAGTTTTTGGCGCTCATGGCTTTTTCGTCGGCCAGCGCGATAGAGACATCGTGCTGCTCGGCGAGTGCCTCTTCAATATCGGCGATCAAATTGACCAGCGCCATGCTATCCAGCGCACCACCTTCGCCGTAGAGGGCGGTATCGGTAGTCGGTGCCTTGAGGGCGTCGAGTTCAAAGTCTTCGGCGAGTAGTTGCACTGATTCAAGGATCAGGGCTTCGATGGCTGGGCGGTCGGGCATGGGAAATGTCTGGGGGTTGTTAATTTACTCACCCCCGAAAAATTCGCTGCGGGTGGCTTGGCCTTCTTGGGCGATGTTTTCGCGGCGTAGGACGGTGGTGACGGTTAAACAGAGAATTTTGAGGTCGAGCAAGCAGGAACGTTTTTTGATATACCAGAGGTCGAGCTCGAATTGGCGCTGCCAGGTAAGGCCGTTGCGGCCGTTGACCTGTGCCCAGCCGGTGATGCCGGGGCGCACGGCATGGCGGCCGGCTTGTTCGGGGGAGTAGCGCTCTAGGTAGGTAGTCGGCAACGGACGCGGGCCGACTAGGCTCATCTCGCCTTTGAGCACATTCCATAGCTCGGGTAATTCGTCGAGGCTGGTGCTGCGCAGGAACTGTCCCCAGCGGGTGAGGCGCTCTTTGTCGCTGCCCGCGCCGTTGCGCATGGTGCGGAATTTTAAAATGTCAAAGGCGGCGCCGTCTTGGCCTGCGCGCGTTTGCCGAAAAAAAATAGGTGCACCGAGGTTGACGCACTGCAGGACTATTAGCATCATTAAAGGTATGCATAGCACCAACAGTAAAAATAGAGAGCTGATCAGATCGAAAGCGCGCTTCATAGGTTTCGGACTTTTTTGTAAGGAGTTGGAATCATGTGCGATTTGAATATCTCATTGTAATTAGTCAAACCAAGCTTTGACAGCAATCCTATTGAATTTAGGATGTCAAAGTTCTTAAAAATAACACACACAACGCCATAGAACCATGATACTCGACGCTAACGAACGCACTTTTGCACCTTTCAATCTAACTCGCTTGCTCACGACTTGCTTTGGTCGGGGCAACGGTGAAAAGGTTTGTATTTTGATCGATCTGCCGAACCCGGCAGACATTGAGGACTTTAAGTTCCTCGCAGACGAAACGCTCTCCATCCAAAATTACGGGCATGAAGTTTTTTACAAAGGCTTCAAGAACGGTGGTTTGGATGAGATGAACTGGACGGGGGGCGAAATCTTCGCCTACAAGGAAACGGGCGGCAGTAACCTCGACATGGAGGATGAGTGCTACGATCCCGATGGCAACCTCTTGAGCTTGGATAAAGATATTTACGCCGAGTATGACATAATCCTAACTGTTTCGACTTTCTCAGCAACGGCGCCGTTGACTGCGAAGTGCAAACAGTTCGGCTTCCGTGGCGCGACGCTGCATGGGCTGAACCAAATCATTCTCGATACAGGTCTTGCTGTCGATTACGAGCTGGTCAGCGAAGAAGCGGAAAAGTTGCGGCTTGGTCTGACCCACGCTGATCGCTTCGAGATCGATTTTGAGGTGGAAAGTAAAGTGTATACGCTTAAACTGCACACCAACGGGCAGGAGGCGCAAAAGAGCCACGGTCTATGTCCTCCGAGTAAGGGGGGCGACGTGGCTAATCTGCCTGCGGGCGAAGTTTACTTTGTTCCAGAAAGCGCTGAGGGTATTTTTCCTTTTAAGTATGATGAAAGCACCATCGGCCTGTTGCACGTCAAGGACGGCATGATTACCAAATCACAATTCGTGTACGGCGATTACGCAGAGATCGAAGAACACAACCGCCGCCTGAAGGATGATCCGATGATCGGTGCGATTGGTGAACTGGGCTTCGGCACGCAGGTGCTGCCTTTCTCGGGGCGCGATATTCAAGATGAGAAAATCCTCGGCACCATCCATGTGGCCACTGGACGCGATGATCACCTAGGTGGTAAGATTACGCCCGACCTTTTTAAGGAGCACAAAAACGCTTCGCACGATGATGTGCTCTACGCACCACACAAGACTCCAGAGATCCGCCTGCAACAAGCGCGTATGTTCCGCGGAGACAAGATGGAGATTTTGATCGAGCACTATAAGCCTGCTAAATACATGGTAGATTTGCTTGAAGTGGAAGTGGAAGTTTTGATGGAAGCTTAGGCTTTTTAAAGGTGCCCTAGAATGCGTTCCAATTCGTAGCCGAATTCGTAAGAATTTGGAATGTTAGTAGGTCTCTGCTACCTTCCAAAGTCTCACGACTTCGGCTACCTTTGGTTGTCTTGTGGGTTTTCGGAGTTTAGCTTTACTGGCAATGGTGGACTGTCGCTGCCTGCGTAAACGGTGAGGTGGGGGAAGGCGATCTCGATACCTTCGGAGTCGAAGCGTTCTTTAATCTCGCGCATTATGCTATTTTTGAGATCGAGAAATTTCGTTTTCTCAAACCAAATACCAACTAGGAAATCGAGCGACGAAGCGCCGAAGTCTTTGAAGAGCACGAGCGGTTCTGGTTCGTTCAGGCTGTTGGGATTGGCGTCGGCGACTTCTTTGAGTATGCGAACGACTTTCTTTACGTCCTCCTTGTAGGCGACGCCGACCATGATGTCCATGCGCCGAATGGGGAAGCGAGTGACGGTGGTGACTTCGGCCTTAATTAGTGTTTCGTTAGGCATACGCACAAACAAGTTGTCGTGCGTGCGGAGCTTGACCGAGAGTAAATCGATCGACAGCACGATGCCACGGGTGGTGCCGACGACGATAATATCGCCCACTTCGAAGGGGCGCTCGCCGAGTAGGAAAAGGCCGCTGATTAAATTGGAAAGGCTGGTCTGTGCGGCAAAGCCAATGGCTACGGTGACGATGCCGGCCGCGCCTAGCACGGCGGTGAGGTTTATGTTAAGCTGAATCAGGGTCGTGCAGACGACGAGCACGATGCCGATGTAGAGCGTCGACTTTTGCGCGAGCAGCAAATGGTGCGGCGAGAGGCGTGGCTTGAGGGTGCGCTTGAGTATGATCCCTAATATAAAAACTAAGGCCAACCCCGCGCCGAACACGCCGAGCGCAAAGAGGATCGTATTGAGATCGAGTGTTTTCATGCTAGGTGAGAGAGTTGCCAAGTCCGGCAAAGGTGCGGCGGATCAGTCCACTAAGTGGCGCTTCGGGCGCCTCGGCGATTTTTGTCGCGCCGCTGGCCTCGCTGGGGGCTCCGGTGTTGTAGTCGATGGCGCTGTGCTGGCTGCTGCCGTTGTAGCGGATGTCGATGGGGGGAGTCCACAGCCCAGCGCCGCTTTGCCAGAGGTGACAGTGGTCGAGCCGTATACAGAACTTGGTGCAGTGCAGCTGCTCGGCCGACTTGTTGTGGATTTTAATTTTGCAAATCGCGCGGGCACTCTTTTCTGAATTGATTACTGGGCATTCGCGGCGGGCGCGGCTCTTGAGTGCGTAACAAAGCACGCCGCTCAATTGATCGCCAAACCATGTATCAGAGAGTATTTCGGAGCGAATGCGCTCCAGCTCTTCGGTGGACTTGCCGTCGCCAGTGGAGAGTTGGATATCGAGCGGCACGGAGACGTAGAAGTCGACTTTTGCCTGCGGGGCGAGGCGCAGCGGATGCAGCGGCTGCACCACTAACGGGCGATCAGGGGTGCGCGGCTGCACGCGGACGAATTCGACAGGGTTTTCAAAGGCGTAGCGGCGAAAATCGCTTTCCGGGTCGGCTCCGAGCTGGATGCTGGTGCGGGTATCGCCGCGGTTTTCAACTAGTAGCAAATCGTTTTCCTTTTTTAAAATGCGAATGCACAGGCGTTCCCATTCTAGGCGGATTTCTTTTTGTTCGGAGAATTTAAGCAATCCCCAATGCGGTGCGTCGGATGACATATCTGGAAAAATCTCGCAATATCTGTATAAAGGTCAACGGCATCTTGCGCCCGCACTGAATCTAATTCTTTTTGGGCGCACTATGACAAAAGCGAACCCTTACGAATCCGACGAGTTGCTCCAGCAGTATCTGGTTTTTCACTACGCGACTGGTGCCGAGCAGTTTCCCTACGGTTTCGGGGGAGCGGATGCTTTAGATTTTCCCAAACGCTGCGCGTTGCAGGGTGCCGATCTGGCGAAGCTCCCTGCGGGTGCGCGGGCGCTGGATCTTGGCTGCTCGGTCGGGCGGTCGAGCTTTGAGCTGGCGCGGCATTGCGATGAGGTGATCGGTATCGACTACTCGCAGGCATTTATCGATGCGGCCAATCGACTAGTGGCTGATGGGGAGCATCCGGCCACGCGCCTCGACGAAGGCTCCGCAACGACGGAGCTGGTGGTCGCGGTCGAGCCAGAGATCCACCGCGGCCGTGCCACTTTCGAGCAGGGCGATGCGCAGGCGATCCGCGAGGATATTGGGCAGTTCGACCTGGTGATCGCGTGCAACCTGATCTGCCGACTGCCGGAGCCGATGCGCTTGCTGGAGCGCTTGCCGGATCTGCTGAAGCCGGGCGGGCAGCTTTTTATCACGACGCCCTTTTCTTGGCTGGAGGAATATACGCCGTCGGCCAATTGGCTAGGGGATGGGGCGCAAGATTCCTTTGCGGGCTTACGCAAGGCGCTGGAGCCAGCCTTCGCGCTCAATGCGCAGTGGGACATGCCGTTTTTGATCCGCGAGCACGCGCGCAAGTTTCAGTATAGCATTGCTCAGGCGAGCTGCTGGACGCGGGCGAGATCGTAGGGGCTTCACTTGTGACGCCCGCTGAGAATCGGCCACCGTGGGTCAGCGGGCGTGCACCCAAGGGCATAAGCAACAGGTCGCACCCCCTACAAATTAAGTCGGGATTTACCGCTTGCATCTTAATTACAGGCTCACCAACGTGCGAGAGTCGATTTCGGAGTGTGGGCGTTCGCTTGGTCGCAAGATTGAGAGGAAAGTCCGGACACCGTAGGGCAGGATTCCCTGTGAAAGCAGGGGAGCGTCGAGGTAACTTGGCGTGACGGATAGTGTCACAGAAAATAAACCGCCCTAGATCGAGTTTCGGCTCGTTTTGGGGTAAGGGTGAAATGGGGAGGTAAGAGCTCACCGCTCCGAAGGTAACGACGGAGGCAGGATAAACCCAATCCGGTGCAAGGCAAAATAGGGGATCGGGCGGCTCGTCCAATGATTCCGGGTATGTCGCACCTCACTTCGGTGGGGATTCCGCTTCGGCGGGATAGATAAATGAACGCACAGCCAAACGCTCCGGCGGGCGGCGGACAAAATCCGGCTTACAGCACTTCGAAATCGACACCCCCTGCCCGCTTCGGGAGGTTTTCCGTGTTTGTAAATAGCTTGACTTACACAATTGTATAAAATACACAATTACGTATGAAATTAGAGATTAGTAGCACCAAGGCGGCGCGGCAATTTGGCGATTGTTTGGCGCGCGTGAAATATCGCGGCGATACTTTTGTCATCATCCGTAATCAACAGCGTGTAGCCGAATTGACCCCTGCAGGTGGGAGTTCTGGCGCGGAATGGTCTGAAATCTGTGATGTGCTGGCAGGCTTACCCGCTGATCCTGAGTTTGCGAATGATCTGGAGGAAGTGAATCGTTTAGACGCTTTGCCCATCAATCCATGGGGCTGATTCTGGATACTTCGGCTCTCGTTGAAATGGAGCGTGCGGGCGCACGGCTTGATCGTGGATTCATCGAGCAGGATATTGTTTTCTTACCTGCTGTAGTTTGGGCAGAGGCACTCGTCGGCGTTCGGTTGGCTGACAGTGCAGGCAGAGCGGCGCGGCGCAGAGCTCGACTTGAAGCGATTCGGCGGCTCACGGGGATCGTGCCTTTTTCGGCTGAAGTTGCGGAGCACTATGCAGATATATTTTCCGAACTGCATGGCGCAGGGCAACTCATCCCTCAAAATGACATCGCTGTCGCCGCGACCGCGCGCTTTCTCGGAGCCGAAGTGTTACTCGGCCCCAGCGACGAAAAACATTTTCGCCGTGTAGCGGGGTTGGGAGTGCGGGTCATCGATTCGAGTCGGCTCTGAAGCCGTCGGGGTGAAGTGGCTCGCCTATTTTTTTTGCATTTCTTATTTTTCCTGTTTTTTACGCCTTGACAGGCTCGCGGCGTACACGCAGTTTCCCGCCTCTCAACTTTTTTTACAGCTATGGCTAACACTAAATCAGCAATCAAATACATCCGCAAGACAGAGACTCGTGCTCTGCGTAATCGTCAGATCAAGACACGTCTTAAGACTTTCGCCAAGAAGGTGACCGCCGCCGCCGCTGCGGATGATCAGGGCGCGCTAGCAACTACAGTGTGCGACTACATCTCGACGCTGGACAAAGCTGGCAAAAACGGCCTAGTGCATCCTAATAAGATCGCACGCCACAAGGCTCGTTGTGCTCAGCTATTAGCTGCGAAAGCTGCACCTGTCACAGCTGCTGCACCTGCTGCACCTGCTACAGCTGCTGCACCTGCTGCATCTGTCACACCAGCCGCAACAACAGCAGCTGCTGATGATACGGATGCTTCGGATACTGCTGCAACTGCATAAAGCAATACTAAGATTTTTCTGACCCCCAAGGATGCCCTCGGTTTCGCTTGTCGAGCCGAGGGTATTTTGTATCCACTTACCGCGTGTCACAGAAAGCTAATAAGAAAAACGCCATCGGTTTTCCACCGCCTTTGCTAGGAGAAAAGCCGCTACGGCTGCCAGTACTGGCGGAAACTGCGGCTTGGCTGGCGCTGGATAAGCCTGCGGGCGTGGGGGTGCGCGCCTACCCTTGGGATGACGAGCCCGATATGGATGCCGCGCTCAACACCCAGTTGCAAGCGGGCAAGCCCGAGCTGCTGCGCCGTGAGGCCGCGCTCTTTGGCTCGGTGTATTATCTCGATCCAGCGATTTCGGGGGTGGCGGTCTTCGCCAAAACGCGCGACGCACTGGCCGAACTGCGCAATCGCTTCGGCTCGGGGGAATGCCGCTTTCGTTTTCAATTCGTCAGCTCCGCGCAGCCAGCTGGCTCGGCCGCTGAGCTACGCGCCGATGCGCCACTGCTCCCGCACAACGTAAAGCCAAAGATGATCCCCTCGACGGCGAAGGGAAAAAAGGCCTTTACCGACTTTAAGCGCATCGCCGAGGCGCCCAGCGGCTGGGCGCTGTGGGAGGCGAGCGTCGACTTTTTCCGCCCGCACCATGTGCGCGCCCACGCCGCCGTGATGGAGATCCCGGTGATGGGCGATACAGTCTATGGGGGTGCCGAAGCACCTACTCAGCGCGAGCTACACCCCAAAAAGCAGCGCGCGGGGCTGAATTTCCCTGCATTTCACGGCCTAGCGCTGCATTTAGTCGAGGTGCAGCTCGTGCCAGACGAGGCCGAGTCGACAATTTTTTGCGAGCTGCCGCAGCACCTGCGACTGCTGCTGCGCCGGATGGGGCTGGACGGTTCAAAATAGGAACTTGCTATTTGGGGGCGACTTCCTTTCCTTCCTCGGTTTTTCAACAAACAACAACTATGTCTATTACTGAAATTTCAAGTCTTCTTCCCATCGCTCAAGCCGGTTCCGGTGGCGGCATCGGCCAGTTTCTGCCGATCATTCTTCTCTTCGTAGGTATGTGGTTCCTGATCATCGCGCCGCAGCGCAAGCGCCAGAAGGCGCACGATAGGATGCTGACGGAGCTACAGACTGGCGACGAGATCATCACCACTGGTGGCCTATACGGGACTATCACCAATGTAAAAGACGACCGCTTCGTCGTTCGCATCGCAGACAATACTAAGGTCGAACTCGGCAAAAGTTTCGTCGCCAATAAAGTTGTGTCCGCCGACGCTAACTAATTTTTCTTACTTTATCTTAACCCCAAGCGTTAAGCCTACTACTCATGTCCGGAAACATTCTTTGGAAATTCCTCCTCACCGCCGCCATTATTTTCTGGTGTGTGATGAGCATCACACCCTTACAGGATCGCCCCTTCGAGGATTACATCGTCGGGCAGGTCACGGCCGAGCAGGCTGAGTTTGCCGATGTGCTTCAGCGAGCCGAGGCGCGCGTCGAAGCTGGTGATTCGCCGACGCTCTTTATCGGGCTACGCGATCTTGGGGTGCAAGAGGATATCGACTACGCAAAGTTCTTTCCGCAGATCAATGTTGCCGACATTTCGAATCAAAACAAGCGCAACGATGTTCTGCTCAAGCACATCTTGCAGAAGGCGCAAAGCCAACTCCGCTTAGGTCTCGACCTTAAGGGCGGCGTCGGGGTAACGCTGATGATCGACGATTCCGCGCAGGAGGGACTCAGCACGGCTGAACGAGCCGAGCAGTTGCAAAACGCCATCGAGATCATGGCCGAGCGCCTCGATGGCATGGGTGTCGCCGAGCCAGTCATCCGCGCACGTGGTAACGATGCGATCGAAATCCAGCTTGCGGGGCTTTCCACGAAGGATAACCCCGAGGTGATCGAATCGATCAAAAAGCCTGCCCGCCTCGAGTTCCGCACGGTGCATCCTGATCTCACGCCTGACACCACGCCGACGAATCGCTACCCGGTCGGCTACGAAGTATTGACTGAAGACATCGAAGACCGCCGCTCTGGCGAGAGCTTTGTGCGCCGTCACTTCGTGAAACTGATTCCCGAAGCCACGGGTGAGATCGTCGAAGATGCCTTCGCTTCGCAAACGCAGAGCGGCGGCTTCCAGATCAACCTCGTCATGACCGGCGAAGGTGCCGACATCTTCCGCCAAGTCACCGAGCGCATGGTCGGCGAGCCACTGGCCATCGTCCTCGACGGCAAGCTTTATTCCGCGCCGACGATTCAAGCGGTGCTCTCTAAAAACGCGCAGATCACCGGGAGTTTCTCGCAGCGCGAAGCCATCGAGTTGTCTAACGTGTTGAACAATCCACTCGCCGTCGAGCTGCGTGTCGACGAAATGTATGAAGTCGGGCCGACAATGGCCGAAGGCGCCCGCGAAAGCTCTGTCAACGCCGCGCAGTGGGGCGCGATCCTTGTGGTCGCTTTCATGATTCTTTACTACTTCCTTGGCGGCCTCGTCGCGGTGCTCTCTGCGATTGTCAACGTGATTATCGTGCTCGGCGTGCTGGCCAGCCTTGGTGCCACCTTGACGCTGCCTGGTGTGGCCGCTCTCGTGCTCACACTCGGTATGGGTGTGGATGCTAACATTTTGATCTTTGAGCGCCTGCGAGAAGAGTTGCGCGCTGGTAAGAGCATTAAAAATGCAACCGCTGGTGCTTTCGATAAGGTGACTTCCACCATCGTGGATGCCAACGTCACTACGCTGATCACGGCCTCGATTCTCATCTGGCTCGGCACCGGCCCGGTCAAGGGCTTCGGTATCACGCTCGCTATCGGTATCTGCGCCTCGATCTTCTGTGCGCTTGTGGTGACTCGCTTCATCATCGACTTCCTAGTGCACCGCGTGGGTGTTTCTAAGATCCTCGGCCTCGATCTCTTCCCTGAGCAGAAGCTCGATTTCTTCCAATTCCGTAAGCCTGCATTTATTGGTTCGTGGCTGCTGGTGCTCGCCGGTGCGATTAGCGTCGCGATACACCATGATAATATCCTTGGCAAGGACTTTACCGGTGGTGATGAAATGACGGTCAACTACAGCCAGCAGCTTGATGCCAACGATATTATGCGTGTCGTCGAGGAGCAAGAACTCGGCGATGTCACCGTGCTCTACCAAAGCCTGATCGGTGAAGACCGCGAAGTGCTCAAGATTCAAACACCGTTTGACCAGGCACGCCCAACACTTGAAATTCTGCAAGCGGCATTCCCCAATGCCGGACTCGAAGAGGCGGGCATTAACCAAATCGGTGCCTCCGTCTCGAAGAATATTCAGTGGAATGCCCTGATCTCTGTCGTCTGTGCGCTGGGCGGTATTTTGCTCTACGTGGCGCTACGTTTCGAAGTCGGCTACGGTGTCGGCGCCGTCGTGGCGACGATCCACGACGTGCTGATGACGATCGGTATCTTCGTGCTCTTTGGCGAGATGGGGCTCTTCGTGAGTGGCCAGTTCACTGCGCCCATGTTGGCGGCTATTTTAATGATCGTTGGTTATTCGATCAATGATACCATCGTGGTCTTTGACCGTATCCGTGAAGAGCTGGAGCTCAACCCCGGCACTGATTTGCGCAGCATCATCAATCTCGCGATCAGTCGTGTGTTCTCACGCTCCTTGCTCACCAGTATCACCACCTTACTCGCAGCCACCTCGCTCTACATCTTCGGTGCCGGTGTGATCAACGATTTCGCCTTCGTCTTTATCATCGGTATTATCACCGGAACTTTTTCTTCGATCTTTATCGCCAGCCCCGTCTTCTTCTGGTGGCACAAGGGCGACCGTCGCCACGTCGAGGAGCGCCAGCTCACGCCTAAGCGCTACGAGTGGGAGAGCCAGAAAGAAGACGCCTAGTTTTGTCTATGCTTTGGACATCCCTCGCTACCGACGAAGAAGCAGCGGGCGCTCTGGTCGCGCGCCTCGGATTGTCGAAGGTAGTCGCCGAGCTACTCGTGCAGCGAGGCATCACCAGTAGCGAGGCTGCTGAGGAGTTCCTCCGGCCGCGCCTCGCGCAGCTGGATAATCCCTTTGCGATGACTAATCTCGAAGCCGCCGTCGAGCGCATCGAGCAAGCGATCGAGGGTAAGGAATCAGTAGTCATCTTCGGCGACTACGATGTCGATGGAGTCACGAGCACCGTGCAACTAGTGAGTATGCTGCGCACCTTGGAGCTGGAGCCGCGTTTCAGTGTGCCGCGCCGTTTGGATGAGGGCTACGGCCTGAGCCGCGATGCCATCGACCGCATCTTTGCGGGCGACATCCCGCAGCTATTTATCGCACTCGATTGCGGCACCAATGCGCACGAG